>Ga0153924_1000181_pt1 | contig 42758 bp, 52 predicted proteins | sample TSNJ008MetaG_FD_104709 | JGI IMG/M metagenome (GOLD analysis project Ga0153924, IMG submission 104709) | Attine ant fungus gardens microbial communities from New Jersey, USA - TSNJ008 MetaG | ecosystem: Host-associated > Fungi > Mycelium > Unclassified | place: USA: New Jersey, Wharton State...
AAGACTAGACATATTATGAACACTTGTCGACGATTCACATACAAAAACAAAACCAAAGATCGGTTATGTTGAAATACGAGCGGGGGAGGGTACAAACGGATGGGTGAATACAAACATACTGCATTACTTATATACCTGTATACTCATCATGTAACGTAGCTACCAATATCAATATACAGAACAATGGGATTGATCTCATCATTTGTGCATCGCGAAGGCTCGCATGAGATCCAGAATCCAACAGGTCAACTATCAAGAACTTTAACGGACAATCCATGCACTTTCGGATGGACTAGCGCCCTTTCTTTTGCTGCTTCTGTCTGAAAAATCTTTTGGGATTAGATCTTTTCTTTCTGTAGGGTATCTCAATGTAAAGTAAAGTACTTTACCGCGAACTGTGACCGAGCACCGCGCTACAAATTTTGATCAAAAAAATTAAGGTTCCAGGATTCATCCAGCAACACTGTGACATCTTAGGCAACACCATAATCGGGCTACGATCGATGTGACCGTTTTAGTGTCAGCCAACATACTTATATCTTGAAACATGATTTGGCCCCCTTCTTTCCTTACCTGGTCATGGGCCAGTTTTCCAGAGATATACTCCGCTTGTCATCCCAAATATTCTCTAGGGCTGCTGTGGAGCAGGTATGTTGCGCCTGCCAAAACACTCCTGCCTTTCAAACATTTATCGAAGGGCGGCATTCTCTCTGGCGACAACCCAGTCAACTATAATGCTTCAGATCCATTTCGACTATGGGTCATCCAAGTTGGTCAGTTGTCATAGTCTTGGCAGGACTGCTTCTTGAATTATTTATAGTCATCATCTTGTTCATAACCCATGCTCTTGGACTCATACTTGGAAGATTACGCCAACCGCGTGTTATTTCAGAGGTTATTGGCGGCATTATACTCGGTCCTACTATCATGGGCAGAATTCCTCATTTTCAACAAAGGATATTCCCTTCAGAAAGCCTTCCTTTACTGAATTTGACCAGCACCATTGGACTTGTTTTTTTTCTCTTCATCGTGGCAGTTGAACTTGATGTGCGCGCGATCAAACGAAATACTGCAGCCTCAGCCTTGGTTTCTGCAGCGGGGCTGATCTTCCCTCTTGGCCTGGGCGCCGCTCTCGCCATTGGAATCTACCATAAATTTGTCGACCCGTCTATCAACTTTGGTTATTTCGTCCTCTTCGTGGCTGTCGCTGTTGGCATTACCGCATTCCCAGTACTTTGTCGTATCTTAACTGCACTGAAACTCCTCGATACAACCGTCGGCATCGTGACCCTGTCTGCCGGCGTAGGCAATGATATCGTAGGATGGATCTTGTTAGCACTTACCGTTGCCCTCCTCAATGCTTCTTCAGGTCTGACTGCACTATGGATCTTGCTCTGCTCGATCGGATATATCCTTCTCCTTCTGTATCCCATACGATGGGCCTATATATGGTTCTTGCGACGAACTGCGAGTATTGAACAGGGTTATCCGACTACTGCGGCAATGACGGTTACTCTCCTCTTGGTCCTGATTTCTGCTTTCTTTACGGATTCGATCGGTGTTCATGCAATTTTTGGTAAATATCTCTCATAAAGATGTCAGCTATTTTGTATGATATTGCTCCAGGGGGCTTCTTGACTGGTCTGATCATCCCCCATGAAAATGGGTTTGCAATCTCGGTTGTTGAGAGATTGGAGGACGTTGTCTCTAATTTACTGATGCCTATCGTCCGTAAAAAACCACTTCTGGAGGTGTCAGCAATTGATTTGTGTTTAGTACTTCACCCTATCTGGCTTGCGAACAAACCTCGGCCTCTTGAATAATGGCATCACTTGGGGATATACGATCCTCACCTGCGTTGTCTCTTTTTTCTCAAAATTCATCGCGTGTGGAGGCGCTGCACTCATAACTGGTTTTGGCTGGCGAGAAGCCGGTGCAATCGGATCCTTAATGAGTTGCAAGGGGTGAGTTTACTGGATATTTACTCGATTCTGTGCTTATAAACTGGCCTCAGATTGGTGGAACTCATTGTGCTCAATCTTGGACTATCAGCAGGTGTCTTGGACACTCGCACGTTCTCAATGTTTGTTGTTCATGCATTACTAGTCACGATAGTGACTACTCCTCTCGTTCTCTTTTTCTACCCTGAAAGAGTTCGTGTGTACGAGGATGACGTAGTCCGACGGAAAAATGGACCTGTTTCAGAGGAATCGCGGCATGGTGGCGCCCCATCTTCAAATGACGGCTTTACATCTAGGATATCCGTCGTCCTTACCAAGATTGAACAGCTTCCCGCTGCGTTTATGCTCTCACAGCTTGTCAGTAATATTTATTTGACGCAAACTCTGACGCCAGCTGGATCCACCGATGAGAAGGCTGATCCCCTTGGACCATCTGACCCAATTGGTCTCTCTAAGACTTCGCCTACCCATCCTAACGCATCTATTCATATTAACGCTGTCCGTCTTATTGAACTGTCCGCGCGCATGTCCGCGATTCTCAAATCTCAAGAAGCCAGTTCACTACTTCACAATGATCCTGCAGTCTCTATCTTTCGCACTTTTGGTGCATTACACAAATTTAACGTCTCAGCAAGTCTTTCCGTTGTGGATTCTACTGAGTATCCCGATGCGGTTGTCAGACGTGTCCAGGAGTCGGAATCACAGTTGGTCATTTTGCCCTGGTCAAGGGGCAGCGCCTCTGTTCATGAAAGCGATTCTCAGCACTCAGCACGAAACCCCTTTGATGGCGTTTTCCACAAATCAAATGTGCACATACAGGATCAGACAAATTCTGTCGTTTACTCAGAGTTCGTCCGGGGAATATTCTTGAAATCACCATGTGATGTTGCGCTTTTTGTGGATCGTGGGCTCAGTGATGAGCCAGGATCCATTGAGCACCATTTTTTTCTTCCATTCTTTGGAGGCCCTGATGATCGTCTTGCTCTCACGTTCCTTGTCCAGCTTTGCCACAACCCCTTGGTTACTGCGCAGGTTGTTCGCATGGTGAAAACGGAGGGCTTGGAACGTACGAGCATTGTAGAGGAAGTCAAGGCGACGGCCGTTGGAAATATGACGACAGTGAGTGTATTTCTGTTTCTCTCAGCGTGAACCCATCTCCTATTTTTCTACTTCAGCATGTAACGCTGACAACCGCTGATACTATATATGGAGATCAAACGACACAATTCCGTATGGCTTCCAACACCGCTGACGATATCCTATGGAATGAATATACGACGATTTCGGAAACTTGCAATCCCACTCTGACTGTGGCTCTTTCTCGCATCAGCTTCGCAGTTGAAACGTCGGTTACTCCCCTTCGGGCAGTTGTCGACCTGTCGTCGACGATGTTGGTTCAGAATCCCTCGAAGACGATCACTATTTTCCTCGGCCGCTCTCGCCGGATGGCAGTTGAATCGCATCAGGTGGAACTTCAACAGATAACTAACGAAGCTGGTGGATTTGTGAGTTCTTCAGTGTCGAAGACTTTAGGGGATGTAGGTGCAGCGGTAGTTGCTAAGGGAATCTGTGCGAATTTATTCGTGATGCAGGCTGCAAGCTCATCGTAATTGACAATTTTTTTCTGTATCAAGTACTGCATATATTGGATTAGATTTAACTAGTGCTAATTTATCGACATAAATTGGTAGCAGGAACTATATTCTCCGCTCAGAATCGTTTGAATCGTAAGGCGCCGTTCATGAGTCCACTGAAAGTTGACGAAATCGTATAGTCGGCCATAAGAACAGAATTGAGTGTATATAACACTAAAATGCATGCTAAAACTACAGGTCAGAACAATCCAAAATTATGAGAGGATCAGGATCAATATACCTGGCATGATGAAAACCAAAGTGCTCCAACTTAAACATTAGCAACACTGTTAAGGAGTCCTACACGGGTTGCACCACCTATCCCCGCAGAATCCCCGGTCTCGCTCCTAAGGACATCCATGACTCCAGATTCAGAGTTAGCACCCGCCAAGTGGCGAGTGACATCATTCTGTAGTTGCATGGGCACGAAGATAACCTTGCTATTAGAAGATTTAGCCATCTGTTGCAAAGCTTCGAGTTGTCGGATTTGCATTGCTGCGGGTGAGGCCAAAATGTCGGCTGCCTGCCTCATCAAGCGAGCAGCATCAACTTCAGCACGAGCAGCAATGACTTTTGATTCACCAATCCTCTTTTGTTGGGCAGCAGAGGAAAGAGAAGCTGAAACTTCGGCACTAAAGATGATATCTTTGATAAGAATGCCTTCAATTGAAACACCCCACTTGTCAGCGACGTCACCAACAATTTCGGCGATCTCATAGGCGATGGCCTCACGCTCAGTAACTACGCTTTGAACAGCGCGAGCACCCACGACATGTCGGAGAGTTGTCTGAGCTCGCTCGACGAGGGCTTGACGAAGATCAGAGATGCCGAATGCAGCACGGTAAGGATTGGTGATTTGGAAATAGATGACAGAATCACTGTAATCAAATATTTGAGATGATTGAACTGAGATTATGGTCGAGAAACACTTACATCTCAACGTTAACATTATCCCTGGTTCTAGATGGGGCTGAGCATCCAATGCTATAGGCATATTTGTGTTAGACGTACATGACCGTTTGCTTTCCTATGGGGCTTATCTGGATCTTGACATCCACTATTTTCAGAGACTCGGTGCAGACATTGACTTGAACTAAGCCAGGATCGACAGATTTGTAAAACTGGCCAAAGCGCGAGACCAACCCGACGGACCCTAAAAGTAGTGTGAGAAACTGCGTGGAATCATGGGAGCATTAACCATGCCTTGATAGACTTCGCGGAATGGGTTGGGACATGGGCAACACGGAATAGCTCCAAAAAATCCAAGGAATGTTCCTAGGCCTTGAAGGAGAGAACCGTATACACCGTGAACAACCTCACCAGTGCCCAAGTTTTGGGCGTAAGAGGGCTATATAATGATTAGTAAGTAGGGTTGTACTTTAAGAGAAGCTGAGCTGAAGCTGACCTGCATCTCGCTACGTTTCAATGGCTGAACTGTGATCAAATGTGCTTTTCCTCCTGGAGCCCTTTCTTGTCCAAGAGAACGGTGTTCCTCAGTGACTGGTAAGGAACGACATTAAGGGGATAGTTATGTCAAGAGGGCTAATCAGGACTTTACCTCCTGGCGAAAGATGATCAACAACATCGTCATTTTCACTGATAGGAGGTGCGGGAGAGAGGCGAGTCTTGCCGTTATGAATGGCACTGGACATTGATATTGTGGAGATGGAGTCGATGAGAGGTCTTTAAATATGGGGATGTATAAAAATAGCACACATATCACCTGCCGATCGACTCACAGCCTCTTGAATTGTTATGACGAGAACCGTAATTGGCCTCTAGCCGTAGCTTGGAGCCGGCAAAGGCTGTAGCTGGCTCTTCACATGACTACAAGGAATTTGAACTTCTGTCTAAGCATGTGGTCTAGAATTCAATGTGTGTGCTTGTTGCTAAATGGAGTACAAGTTGGCGCGCAACCCGTTCTGCGTTGCTCCATACCACCTCAACATGTCTACAAGATATTGGTTACTCAAGGCAGAGCCCGATTCACGTCTAGTCAAGGGGAGAGACGTCAAAGTAACTCACATTCGGTTTCTTCTCCCTCCCATTTTTCATTCCGAGGCAGTTCAGCGTGGACGATTTCGAACGTATCAAGACGTCATCCTGGGAAGGAGTTCGCAATTACGAAGCGAGGAATCTGATGAAAGAAATGCAAGTTGGGGAAAAGGGGAGAACTCTATATATGGGTGATCCGTTTCGAGCACTCATGCATCCCAGGCAGTGTTTTATCATTCCAACTGTAGAAATCCAGGTAAGTGTCCGCGTGGATAAGGGACAGAGATCTCCCTAATTAACTATCCCTTTCCCAGGAATCGCTGCCTTCGCAGAGGTGGGTGACTCATACTGGTTTTCTCTCATGTTGCGCTTCATTCATATTTTAGGTGGCTAAAGCGGCATATGTAGATTGTGAGTCACAGATTGTCCAGTTTATTCCTGCGGCAATTGCTCAGCCATAGCTCGTTAGACACCGCCTGGGATTCGTGAGTAGAGTGAAACCCTTCTCGATCACAAGACATCCTAAATACAGTCAAGGTCACACCCATATTATGATCCTGTGAGTAGAGGCATCCCGACACTTGCCAGGTCTGATCTGTGCACTAGAAATCAGACAAGGATAAGCCAAAATGGTACATGGTGGACCTGAAGTTCACTGCACGAGCAAAGCATTTCATTCCTCTGGCACTCCTTCGTCATATTGCAGCTGCGGCAACTGATGTCCTTCCTGAGGAGATCAAATATATTGGGGAGGATGGTGTAAGGGCTATTAGAGGTGAATGCATCGCCTTGTAGGATTCACCATTCTTTGACATCTGTACAGGTATGGATCTCGTTACTCGGGGTCGACTCAGTGTGCAAAGGGTAGAGGCAAAGGCATGGGATGCGATCTGCCTGCTAGCCCAGAATGGTGGATGGGATGATATCGATCTCAAGCCTCGAAAAAATTCCACAAAGGCTAAGTCGATACCAAAAACGACTGAATCTTCGAGAGTCAGCAAAAGGGGGAAGACAGCAACCCATACCGAAGAATTTCCATCAACCTCAATCCACAATGTCGGGGAGGAACCTATCAAAAAAACGACCACTGAGACAGCAAGCACAGCATCTCATAAGAGAAGAGTTCCTCCTGTAGAAAATGACTCTGCACATAACGATCCACCGCGCCGTTCTCGTCGGCGTAAAATCTCCGAGTCATCATGACATTATATCTGCCGTGGCTGACTTAGGATATAACTGTTTATTTCCTTGGGTCTTGCGCTTTTTGTATGCCAGTGGTAGTTTTCTCCTTTCTCAGTTGTTCGGAGATTGCAGTAATCAGAGTGTTCGTAAAAATCATTGAAGAAATGTACAAAATAATGTGAAGTTTGTTTGAAGTGGTTAACTTGACTGATTAGAAGTGATATTTTGTATCTTCACACACACGCTCAAATTCCAGGCTCATGAGTTGACTGTCAATTCAGTGATTGATGAAAACTGCTGCAATGCTGACTCTTACCTTCTTTCTTCCACCCTTGCAAAATTCCTAGCTGAGCCTTTGGCGAAAGATTTCCTGCAATGACCAGTATTTTTCTAGCACCCGTTTTCAACATTGCAAGGGTGCTTCTTACGACGCTTGTGCCTATCTCTTTAGTTTTGCTCGCCCAGCAACGTATCCTCACCCCGCTATATGGCTCATATCCTACACTGTATCATCTCAATACAGTGGCTTTTATGGCCATATCAGTTTCCACTCTCAGTCCTTTCAGAGCAAGAAAAAGTTGGAATTGGTTGGCAGCTGGTTTTCTCCTGACAGTTGCTCCAAATGCCTCTTATTGGATGGCTGTCTGGACAGCAAGGAAAGGATGGATTCTCACAGGCCCTGCACTGGTTCATGCAGCTGTTGTAGCTCCACTGCTATTCGTCTTCACGAGCATTCTGGTTCAGGTATGTATGATGGTTTGATGATGGTAGTCATGGCTGTTGAAGAACCTAAGTCTGGAACTGTCAATTCTGCCCCACATTACCGACTTGTTAAAGCAGGTGCAACGTACTTCATCACTAAATTTCTGACACAAGAAATATGGCCTCGAGCTGCAATTTTGAGAAGCGTGTCAGAAAGTCAAATTGTAGGGTTCCCTCCATTGGATCTATGACATCGTTTATCTGTGTTGTTCAGTTTCTGGCACTAGCGACACTAGCTTTTAGTACTTTTATCTTATCCCTTGACTTCTCTCCTGGTTCCGCTAAATCAAAGAGGGGAAAGAAACTAACCCCGAAGGTATCATATTCTCCAACCCAGATCAAGACTACCCTTCTCGTTGCCTTCACTATCCTATGGTCCATCATAAGTCTTCAGTTCACTAATCCCATTCTTCCGCATCCTTTGCGTGAAACATTTACCCATCCCACCGGCAAGCTCCAAATTCGTTCTGCAGTGCAATCTGTCACTGGATTGATTGAGGTCGGTGAGACTTTGCCCTCACCTCGTGGCGAGGAAGATTCGATGCACTCTGTGAGGTATCTTCGTGCAGATCACTCACTTCTTGGGGGCGTTTGGACAAAGGATAGAGCTGTCGCCTTGGACAACGAGCCGCTCATTGAGGATTCTTACGGAGCAAAGTTGGGTGATACCGTTTATAGTACATTTGCATTGCAAGAAGCCGCAAGATTAGTAGACAGCACCGAAACTGGGAGAACTGGAGAATGGAAGAACGCCTTAACGATGTACGCCTAAAATTTCCGCCTCGTTCCATACCCTATTGACCGGGAACTAGAGGACTAGGAACTGGCTTCTCAACAGCTGCATTCATCCGACATGGTCTCAATACAACCGTGGTCGAAATCGACCCTGCTGTATATGATGCTGCCCGTAGATGGTTTGGGCTCCCGGATCCCGGTCCTTGGAACATTTTCCTTGAAGATGCTCGCCAATTTGTAGAGCGGAGGAGTCGGGAGATCGGCCCTGAAAATTTGTATGATATTGTTGTTCATGATTGTTTCTCCGGTGGAGGTGTTCCCGCACATATCTTCACGACGGAATTTTGGAATAATCTGAAGCAGATCATGAATACTGAAGGCATACTCGTTGTGGTCAGCTGTTTCTGTCTTGTGTTTTTTTTCTGGATACTTAGAACTCAGCAGAACTTTGCTGGAGTCCCAATTTCTGATTCCTCAAAGATGATTTTGCACACTCTCGAACACAATTTCAAACAGTGCCGCGCGTTCCATGACTGGATGAACACATTTGATGAAGACAAGTATGATCACGAGTTCATTAATATTGTGAGTGATGTGTCCACTCAGAATCGTACTTACCATAAGCTATAAACTTAGGTTTTTTTCTGCACCAATTCCGAATTACCCCTGACCTTCCGCAAACCCAAGAGATCAGATTTACTAGGTTCTCATCTACGAAAGTTCATCTTCAAAGATCTGGATAGTCGTGAAGTCAACTTGGCTCTTCTTCGGGAGTCAGATACTGAGCAAGCTGAAAGATATATTCTAAGGGACAAGCATAACCCCCTTGGTGACCTCCAGCGTAAACAGGGCTTCCACCACTGGGAAGGTACGCTCCATAAATATAGCTCCCGGCTAAGATCATCCGTTAAAGGCACTTACAGTAATGCGCAAAGTACTGAAAGATGTCCATTGGGAGACTTACTGAATTAACATGAAATTACATTCAGATATAGAGGGCCGTCAAGATTCCCGTAATGTGGTCTCCTGGATGATATGTATGCAGAACGTGAATTGATTTTGAACATTGAACCTTCGATTATTCAATGGCTTCGAGTACCCTTTGATAATTCGATTTAAGTCACTCGTAACCCACAAGGTTAATCTGTTTTCTGTTTTGGGACGATCAAGTTTGAAAATAGAAGATAGTGTGAGACGGTGTTGAGCTTTTGTGCTCACGCTAGCTCTTCTACTATTGGGACATCTACTTTTGGATATAAACATGTCTGATCAACAACGTTCATCACCAGTGGTGTCTCCAAACCGCTTTACTCGAAATGATTGGCCACGGTCGATGCGGTCGTATCCACGCGGCACGTCAACATCTTTCAGACATTCACAAGCCTCTAGCATGATGGGATCTAGCCATTGCTGGGAGTCGTCAAGGGGGACAAGTTCCACGCCTAGTTCCAGTGGCACGCCGTTGCCTTGGAAATCGTCTGTAATAGCGTCTGGGGTGAGATCTATTTCCTCGATGCTTGGTTTGGTCGAGACAGACTCGGCTTTACGCCAATGGTCATTCATGGTGAGTACTCGTGTGTCACTTCATACTTTCATATATTAGGGATACTTGATAGGGACTCGAGTGGATTGTGCTGGATGTACATAAATTGCGCGATTTTGTCGAAGGAGATAGCCAAAGTGCCACTGCCACCCAAAGCCAATCGGAGGATTTTGAAATATTGAGACAGTCTCCAATCATGGGAGACAAATACAAGCTTCAGATAGGTATGTACATTTTGCGCAGGTCTCGGAGCGTTTGTTCACTACTCTAGCCTGCACACCACTGAGTGAAGAAACGCTACATTCAACTCGCCAGACGCTATCATTATACCTGACATCTCTAATGATGGATTTCGCCCAGAGAAGCGAGTATGAGATGGCCACTACGATGATGGTAGCCATTCGATGCCACGACACCAGAGTCGACGATTGCAACTTACGAGCAGACTGGGTTTGGCAGTTCTGGCAGCGTGATTGGGTTTTCAGGCAAGAGAGTGAAGTTTGGGGTGAGAATCTGTCTAGACTTCTATGCTCAGCGACTGATCTGTTCATTCAGAATGCCCTCTCCCTTCCTTGTCTGAGCTTTTGCAGAACTCAAGAATACAAGAAACCGATTCCTTTGTTATATGCGTCCAAATTCATTCACCCGCTGGACCGTATATACCTGAGCAGCCTTCCGTTGCTTATGTACCACGAGATCTTCTCAATGGCCTCGAGGCCTCTTTGGACAATCCCAGTCAGTGGTTGCCAAATTCCAAAGCCTGATACTCATGCATGTTTAGACACTGGAGACGTTCGCTTCGTTTGTCTAGAGAAGCTCAACCCTGAAATACATTCCAATGTCCTTCGACAAAGTCCGAAACTTGAAGCCGGACTCCACCACCGACCACCCTCTTCCAGCTCTTCTCATTCTACATTTTCGTCAGCAACAACAGCTAGAAAAAGAATTATCTATGCTCACTCAGATATTCTGACTAGAAGGTCGGAATATTTTGCAACCATGCTGTCGTCGGCGTTCGCAGAGGGTGCAGAACCTTCCAGCGGCGAACGCAGGGTGTATACTGTAGTCGTCGAAGAGGCAGATTTTGAAACCATGTACTGGCTTTTGAAGTTTTGCTACACCAACTGGCTTCTCTTTCGAGAGCAAGATGATCCGAGAGCTGCCGTCGAGGGTGTAGGTGCGGGTTGGAGCGCCAGATGGCTTGCATCTCGAAATGGAGAATGGGACTGGAAAACTCTATTAGGTTCCGTAGATGAGACACTGATGGATGCTAGAAGCGCAACTAGCGGCGAAAGCCACGGAACTACCATGCCTGATGTGAGTAGATCGGCTAGCAGGACGTCAGAGGTTTTCCGGCAGTCCGCCATGACAACTGTCATGAATACTACTACCTCTGGGACGGCTATGGTAAAAGTATCTCCATCCTCCAGCTCCTCAGCCCAACGAAACCGTAGGCCAATGCCAGGTACCAGCACTCTTCCCGTACCCGTTGGTGGGACATCGAGTCCGTCAAGACCGAAACCTGAATCATCTGGCCTTTCCCCGAGTCGTTATGCTGGAGCGGCACCGTCCAAACATTTTCCCATCTCCCCCCGCACGCCTCGGTCGCAACAGCCATCCTTGATGTCAACTCTTGACCCCCACCCTCACCCAGCACCTCAACCACCTCCTGCATCTGCGTTGTCGATGTATCAGGTGGCACATAGATACACTATGCCTGGACTTGCTGACTTAGCTCTGGAGCATATGATGGCAACAATGACGCCACAATCCAGTTTCGCTCTTTTACTGGCAACAGCCACATGGGACGACCTCCATATTCTAGTGCAGGTTAGTATTGAAGTTACAATCAAAAAGGATTATATCTTAAAATATGTAGGACTACGTCATTGAGAAATGGCAAGAAGTTTCAGCATCAGAGGAATTTGAACAATGTTGCCAAGAAATTGCTGCTGGAGAGTGAGTTGGTCAATCTCCGCTGTAAACTCCACGAGTCTAACTGCTTCTTAGGTGGGGCCCTAATGGTGGAAAGACACTGACAGCAGTGCTACGCCGGCTTCGCTCCCCATCCACAGTTGCATAATATAAACACGCCTGGTTTTCACAAATAGTTAGTACGTATAAATATACATGATCCCGCGCTAGCTGTGCGAAAACTAAATACAATAGGTAAGTATGTTTGATACTTTGTGTCATCTAAGCTTTGCATCATCAATCAACATTTCTGATCTTCTACGATCCAGGAACCGTATGTCCCCCAGAACCCCTTGCATGTGTGAACAAGGATCTTGGAGAGGTCGGATAGGCCTACCTGGTCCTCGCACGCATCTGGCATGGAGCGGTATGTGCCTGCAACATGTGCAGGTGCAGTCTCACATAACAGCCTCCTGTTCTCGCCTTTCTTGATGTTCCGAAGCCTCGAACGAAAAAGCTTAGCCACGGTTTCAGCATAATAACCAGATAAACCTTGTACCCCAACGTACTCGCTTTTGTGAATCTTTCTTGATGCAACCCTGGCCAGAAAGTCCTTATGTTAGTTCAGGATATTCCAATGCTTAAGAATCTAAGACCAATTACGTCATTGTCATTTATTTCGGGGGTCGCCCAATCTCCTGAGTACCTTTTCTCGATTGTTAGTGTGAGAGCCTAGGCTCGACTGCGTCGGTTCTCTTTCTCATATTTTCACGTAATGAGCAATTGGGCCAGACGATGGACAAGAAAAAGACCAGCTGTGCTGAGTCTGCCACAGAAACTTGGATGGGGTACAAAATGCCGAGAGGATAAACGCCACCGTTGATTGGTTGCCACACGTGAAAGAATTATCGGCTCCTTGGGACGGAGACGAGGTATCTATAAATGGAGACAGTATTGTGAGGAGCGTAACTTCACCTCGTATTATGGGACTTTGCATGGAGATTGAGTTCACTTGGAGAGGAAAGGTCTAAAAGTCCAAGATGCACCGTAGCATGCCGGAGAACTTTGAATCAGGTTGAAACTTACCGAGCAAAAATATCTCTCCAACCAAATGAGAATTGATGGGTTTTTCCTCAATTTGACGGGTCCACATGAGTCAAAAGTCATTTGAAAACTAGATACCACTTTTTGAAATTGGGCGCCTTTAGTGGCTTCCCTGAAAGCCCCTATTTTTCACACATCCACCAAAAGAAAAGAAGGAAGCCCTCATTTGGAACGAAAAAGTACATAAGTATGGAGGTCGTCATTACTTTCGGGCCTTTCTCGGCTTCTTATCCTTCCGTTCCTACGAATTCTCTGGAGAATAGATCCCCTATTTTCTTTGTCACAAAAGAGGTACGAAGTAATTAGTAGTTTGTCCGTTTTGCAACAACTACTTTAGACCCTTTTCGCCTCTCAGTCTATCCAAAAATGAACATGTCGGCATAATAGCGGCTGGATATACGCACAACAACCGCTACCCAACTTCTTATAGGGACTTTGACTACAAGTTCAAGTTTGGTGTTCGAGGCCTTGCATCCGAACCTCCGGTCCAATCGTCTTTTGATCACGGAAACGGAAACCGAACATAGTCTCTAAACCCGAATACCGAACTTTGCTTCCATTCGCCATATGCCTCTGTTTAAAAGAAAAGAACGAGAGAGGCCATTCCTTGTTTGTACAGACTCGTGTTTGAGGACCAGATATTCTGATTCACCCACGATCACGTTTTAGTTTCTCGACCACCTTAAAAACATGATGACGGCACCGCAGAATTCAAGGATGTATTCAAACTTCGAGAAGGTGGTTTTAGTGCAAACTCCCTGGTTCAGCAAAAAGCTATTTTCGATTTCGGGTGTAAGAATTAAGAACCGGATTTGCTTGAAAGCGATCAAGGTTGAAGCCGTTTTATCGTAGAATCGAGCGAGAAGCCGTGGTAAGCAGACCAAACAAATCTAATCTGGGGAATAAGGAGGAGGAGGAAAGCGTAATTATGTCTCTCAGAGAAGTTTGCGATCCTCGACCAGAGAAACGCCCCTAGATCCTTTATCTAACCAGTCAGTAGATTAACGAGGTTCCAAAAACACATTGTGTTGTTTTCAAAGCGCTCAGCTTCTTTTATGAGCGTAATGGTGAGAACGAGATCTATATATAGGAGAACCAAATCTAATATGGCAAACGACATTAGGTCCGACAACGGCAGCAGCGACACCTCTTGACATTCTAGCCGATGCCGTCAACCTGGTTTGCTCATCCTTCAAAGCGCCTTCTCCCTTAATTTTTTCCGAAAGAGCGATCATTATGACGTCCAAGATTCAAACAGAATTCATATATCGGAGATGGCCTGAATAAATGAATCATGTGCAGCCCATCTATCTCACTCTCGACACCATCTCAAATATAAAATTCCGTTGTCGCTACTAGTCATACCCACAATCACTCTCAGCATCAATTTCCATGGATAGATAAATTCTATTCATTCTGATTTTCTGTTCATCGTCCATTTTTATGCTATAGAAAAGTGGTATGTACACATAAATCAAATCAATATTGTTTTGGTATCGAAATAGAAGCGCATGGACAATCTTCGATAAAATCTCTAATCAGCAGAGGTAGCGTAATAGTGGTACAACCTTCTCAGAAAGTAAAGCAAAAGCGCTGGAGGCAGGAACAATAGGTAAAGATACCATCTACCACACGGCAGCTTATCAAGGCTGCACCGAAGATCCACACGAAGAAAAATAGATGAACAAAGGGGGAAATTTAACGTATTGATTCAAGAAAAGCGCTAGTGGGGATGATACAGGAAGCCCATGATGATACATTTTCTTGATGAATAAATAGAGCGTATGCATGGTAGACATTGTTAGATTCATGATGCCACAGACATTGGAACAGGGCCGCCGAGAATGGCGTTAGGAGGGTCTTTGAGGGAGGTGTCAGACCAAAGACTAGTGACACCATGATCGTGAGAACGACAGAGGTACTCTGGTGCCTGAATGTTGCTAGCATTAGGGGTCGCAGGCATAGATGAGGGAGAGAAGTATGCTGGAGATCCAGTAATATTAGAAGTAGGAGGAAAGGGAGGAGAAGGTTGGGGGTGTTGTTGTTGGGACAATGAGGCAATATCAGAGAAGGGGGTATTGGGAAGGCGGATAGCACCGTCATGCGGGGGTGACTGGGAGTCACGAGAGAGGGGGAAAGACTGAACACTGGGAGAATTGAAGGAGGTGGGTGGGGCAGAACCTGAAGAATAGACAGAGACTAATATGGTGAGTAAAGAAACAATACAAAAGATTGAAAGACATACTATTCTCATCCCAATCACTGGTGGCACCAGCAGAATGGACAGACCCATTGGAAGAAACGGAGGCCCGTCGAAGAAGTGGGGGAACTTTTTTAACATTTGAAGGTTTGGCCTTTGGACTGACGGTGTCCTTGGAGGCCTTGCGGTGTTTATTGCCAGCACGGAGTTCGTCGAAACGAAGAGGACGTGGACGGAGATGGGTGCGTTCGTAGAGACCACACTTGTTGCAAACTATTTTTCCGGGATTGAGAGTGGATCGGCGCCAGGAGGGAGGCTCAGTAGTATGGCAATTGAAGCAGCGGCGGCGAAGAAACTGGGTCTCCTTGGAGGCAGCATCGTCTGTGTGCTGGATAGGGAGAGAAGGGGTATAGGGCATGGGAAGGGGGACGGCAGCAGAGGACTGGGGACGATAGAAGGACTGGTTAGAAGGGAGGAGGATGGAGGACGGATCCTCAAGCTTGATGGTAGAAGTGTCATGATAGCCAAGAGGGGTCTCTTGAGAGAACTGATCAGGATATTGGTGGGTCATGAAAGGTTGGTACTGCATGTCTCTGTCGCAACGAACGACAGGATAGGTGTTGCGACGGGAGATCTGGTACTCATGTGGACGAGGAGGAAAATGTTGCTGCTGCTGCTGCAACTGCTGTGACCAGATCTCCTGGGTAGGTTCGTCGTAAAGCTCCTGCAGCAGGGTGCGCGACTGGAAAGGGCCAGTGTACAAGTCTGGGGCCTGTGCCGTCCAGTAGCCGGCATCGACAGCACACGCAGCGTCGTCGTCGTCAAAGGACTGCTTGTAGAAACGATTCATGGATCGGTCAACAACAACAATAACAGCAATGCTGCTCATTTTTATTCATTTGTATCAACCACATCTTGCCCAATCCGGAAACGAACCAGTTCGCTCAGCCAGATCTCTCCCAGATCTCTCTCGGTCGTTCCCGTTGCCTCCGGTCGTCGTCCTATCCCGCTGCCTGGCCTTGTCGTCGTAATCTCACCGTTCGATCCCTAAGCAAGTCATTCAGCCACTGGCACCTCCCCTCACCCCGGACACTGGGGACACCATAATACAAACAAATACGCCACCCAGCTCTTCGGTTCTCGGAGATCGAGATGACTGGTTAACATGATTCCACCGGAAACAAAGCGCCCGATACCCCCCGCTGTTTGTTCCTTGCTCATAATGCCCTCTGTCACTCAGCATGTCCTCATTATTTCCATCCACATGCTCAGGACGCCACTGTTCGGCTTTCTGCCTGGTTTTCTTGCGATTCTGCCTTCTCGGATCCCTAGCAATGTCTACCGAGTCTCCATCTCACCTGGGCTGATCTCTTGCCCCAACTCAATCTTGGTGACCGCCTATGTGTGTACTGCCTCTGCTGCCATTTCCTCACTCTTTGTTATCTCCGTATGGCATCATACCTCAGGTCTCTATTCCATTTCCTGTTAGGTTCCCAACGTTCGTGTTTCGAAATTCTTTTCAACATACTAATCGTGTCATCCTCCTTTCCAGGACCGTGCGTGGTCTACCACTCGGCCCATGTGCGCGCAACACCCTTCACAGCCGAACAGTTTCATCTCTTTATTTTAAATCTGTCTCTGAGTCTATGCCAAAATGCTCTGTACATTGGACACCGGAATGGTTCTCTTCTCACATGGTGCCCTCCGTCATTTCGGTATCACATGAACCTTCTCTTGATCATGGGAACAGATCCGGCAAGAGCTGTCCGATTATGTGTCACGGGAAATGCCTGTTGCTGGGAGTCTCCTTGTCGCACCAACATTTTCTCCCTCCTTGTCCGACAACTACTTCTCATATAACGACCCTGACATTCGGCAAGAGAAGCCACCCGAGATTGTGACTGACCAAGATTTGTTTATCTTGAATTTACCAGGCATAACAATTATCCTGTCGGTGCGTCTCACGGGTATTGTCCGATTTCGGGGCAAAAATGTCACAATAATGACCTTGACCAGGTGGGCTCAATGAGCAAAAGGTCCCTTGCATCGCCACTGATGGGCCAGCAACCACAACTTATCACCGCGGAAATTTTAATAAGTTTTTTGTCAACTGATTTGCAAAGTGGAGCAAACGTAGACGTAAACGTGTCATTGCCCGGATGTTTCCTATTATTTACAAAATAAATATCGATATGAGCTATCTTGGCTGCCTTGCTGTTGTGGAGTAAGAAATTTCGCTCCCGCCCAATGTCAGAGTAACAAGTGACATTTTCTGCTTGCCGGTGAGAGAGAGAAATCAAGACACTTACGTACCTCAACCCTGGGACGGGCGCTCACTGTCAAAAGCCAATGAATCGAGTACGCAACTAAGTCACCCCCGATGATACCTCTCTTCCCCTCTCATGGCCTTACTCAAAGTTCCACCGAACCGATTGGCACCTCACTGAGACTTCTCTAGGTCAGCATTCCCAAGAGAACGTGTTTAGCGCATGACAGGACGTTGTCATAAATGACATCGACCCTGACCTTTTGCGGAATAATCTGAACTTAAAAATAGACATAGAGGAAGTAATGCATATGATTTGCAACCAAGCAAATGGTAAGGTTGGACGTGCAAAATGTCCTCTCTTATAATTATAAGGTATCACTTTTCGCTGGTCATAAAGTTTCATATTCATCAAGAGTGTATCCCATGTTCATCTTTTCCTGTGAATGTTTTTTTTATTTTCAGAACCCATGATCTTATTTTGTGTTCAAGGTGAAATGACCCACATGTACCACAGGCCAAAGGCAAGGACTGTCAAATGTCAGTCATGAACAAGACACGAAAGCATCATAGACAGAGCGAGGCAAAAACATGATACATGAGACGATAAAAAGCAGAGGGGAAGATCTAGAGTATGACCTGACTGTACTGGACCACAGAAGGAGCGAGCACCACGGATATGCGTTGTCTAACAGACAAGGCCCACTGTTATAAGGATAGAAATAGGGACCCTAGTAGATGTCATATCTAGCCGAAATCAGACACGAACAACCAGCCTCGAGGACTATGGTACTCTTGAAACAACAAGGGAGCCTTTGTCGTCCGTATCTTTGGGTCAATCCCCATAAGGAAGCACATACACACATGCACACACACAGCGAAGAAGGAGAGAGAACTTTTCCTTTGGATGGGAATACAAAATGCCGATATCCACGCTTCATCTCCTGTCGAACCTATTCAACCCAAATATCAAGTAAGAATCCAAGTATCCCACCGCCCAAAGACACACCATGAAGTGACAAGTGTTAAAGCAACCAATCTATGACAACAGCTCCAAGACCCCCTCCCTATACACTTTTCAAGCGACATGAAACACGGGATCTGTCATAGCCTGAATCGCATGCTTCAGTATGTTGATTCAACCCCGTGGGTCTTCTCTTTTTCCCTCCGAGTGCTTCTTTTCATGAACCTTGGGAACCCAAATTCCCGTAAATTTCAAAAAAGAAAAAGAAAAAGACACAAAGCAAGAACAAGAGTTAGAGTGGCCATATCCCAGTATAAGCTGTGATAATTTGCCGCATGGCTTCTCCAAGTACAAAAGAAGGAACTCGAAAAAGATTCTTCTTCAATCTTCTTATCTCCTCCGATAACAGGGCAGTGCTATGGCACGAAAAGAATAGCCACTGATCTGAGATAGTCACCTGGCCAATATATGAAAGGGAGGGAGAAGATCTCGATGTATAGAGAATAGATGTTAAGCAAACAAACAGACAAATGACATCTCATCATTTGAGAAGCATCAAGTGAAGGGGAGAAGGATGTACCTGTGCACAAAGAGAAGCAAGCACCCAATGATGCCGTCGAATCACGACAAATCCCGTACACCGAGTCATGAGCTAGAAACTTGACTATAATTAAGGCAAGCTCATGAAAGCTGTAGTCTTCTGGGAAGTCTTGTTGAAGAGGAAGCACATATTGTTAATTTCCGATAAGCTCGCTACTAGAGACTTTCCGGAAACGCTCTCAGCAACGACAAAGAACAGCAGACAATCGTTCAAATACCTTAGGCCATTGGGTGATTTGTCAATGGTATGGGTTCAGGGTGGTGACGGCCAGAAAAAAGCTCGGTATCTTTGGTGCCTAACCTCTGTCAAAGCTGAATTTGTAATCTGGACTCAGTGACCATGGATCTGCTCAATGTTATGAACTTCACATGGTCTGTGTTTCAAAACACTTTTAACCACCATCAGTTTTATGACACATCAACCAATCGGACTTCCGATACTGCTTCTCTTTTCCTGGCTGTCTCGTTAGAATGCATATGCAATGGGTTCCTGGATTTGAGGTCCACACCTGTATATGTTTGCCATGGGTTTTCAAACCCATCACCTGTTGCTACCTTGACGCCAATCGGATTGCTACACCGCCCGTCATCACCATTACATCGACATGAGTCCCCCAGGACACAGCCTGAATCTATAAACATCGAAAAAAGATACTTACAAGAAAATGTTGACAAGCTCATCATACTATCAGTGCATTGATGACCATTGCCCCATGAAACCCATTCTCACGGTTTTCGTTTCGTTTGTTGGGTTCGATACACCCCTAGCAACTTGACTGTGAACATGAGACATACTAAAGGCGACCTATCGCCATGAAGTATATCTTCGCTTTAATATGAGGAGGTTCAACAATTCTTCCGATCAGGAGTGTTAACACGCGACGGAACGGATTGAGTCAGTGCGCTGCGCTGATCAGTATGAATTGGATGGAGCGCAAACAATTGAGTGGGTAAACTTTGACAGACACTGATTGATTCAGTATTGCCTTGGTATAGACTCCTGGAAGGTCATATTAGCACTTATCTGAAACCAGCTTTATAACCATCAATGTACTCAAGATGAGATTTTCAAGATCTTTGCTCCAAGGTAGTCGTAAGCAGCAGTTCCATTTTCCTAATCCCTACGAGTCGAGCTGCAGTACATCAGGGGAGACCAGAATAGGTCAGTAGGACTTTTGGTTTGATGAGAGCAAAAACATCTTCAGCAGTCCTCAAATACCCTCTTGGAGTCGTCCGTCAGCCAATAGCATATACTTTTTTGACGCCGTGAAGCAGATGAAGATGGCTACCTCCTTACGTTCACTGGCTTATGGGACCCCTTAAACCCTCAAGAAGTTGACAATGCTACGGGCTTTTCCTCGAGGACGAAGGCAGGCTGTCCCAGGGCTTGTATATCCAACTTTGGGCGATGGAAAAGAATCATAGAACCCATAGCTTCAGAACGTTACAACACAGCAGAAGCAGCAATTTGTTGCGAAGAGAAAATGCCAAATGGAGCTTCCGTCAGAGCTGATACCAGGGCATGTTAGCTAATTCTGGTTACTGCATAGAGCATGTATTTCCCTAAAGGCATTTATACCTCAAGCCTACCATGTGCAAATTTTGCCCACATCCTACTCCCTTGGCCACATGTCTCCTGTAGACATGCACCTGACATTGGGTCCTATCTAGGCCCTGCGCGTTTTAGTACTATCTTGCTTGTGGATCCAAAAAGCTTGTCACGTGATTGATCATCCTGTTTTCACTTTTACTTGAGGCTCCAATTACAATGTCCTTTGAACATGCTCCAGTTACAAAGGGTATGTTCAGGCACGACACAATCATTGAACTTGCTGACATTGCTGAATAGCTATGATGATGGGCTCGGCCCTTTCGTCGTTCTTTGTTGGTTTGTTTGATATAAAACACTACTTCCATCTTCAAGTAGGTGCAGGCTGCTTATGACGCAGATGCGATCTCATTTGATTAGTTGGTGCCTCATATTTCTCGACACCACCAAGTACGCATATTTTTCAGGTGTATCTTTGCCTCACACATCTAACAGGCGGATGCATTCTAGTATTGGCGGCTTGGAACACAATATCTCGCATTTCAGAACTCGAGCGAACTTCTGCTCGCTGAAATCCTGCTCTACAACTTTGGGATTCACACTGAAAGGCGGTTTGGAAGCGTGAAATATGCTGTAAGTGGAGGTATCATGAAGCAATCATATAGACATTCAGTCCATAGGCAGTCTTTCCTCGTTGTCACAACTCTTCTTGCCACAACACTGGAATTCTTAGCTTTACTCCTCTTTAATTCACTGGGACTCAATTATATTTCCGCCGGTGCTCTGGCACTTGTCTATAGTATCATTTACCAATATTCAAGATTAGTTCCTTCTGCATACCGATTTCGGATATTCGGAATTCAATTCAACAACAAAAGCCTCAATTACTTTCTGGCATTCCAGGTACGCATCAACGAATTTCATAATTCACAGATGAATATTCCTTCTATCTTAGCTCGCGATTAGTCGTCTTCCGGGATCCTTGGTGGTCGCAATCATCGGTATCATCATTGGCCAGATTTATCGTTCAGATATCGCCAGCTTTAATACATACCGACTCTCACCACCGGTAGTCGCGTTGTCGAGATGGATCATCCTCCCGTTTGTCGGCTCACTGCGTGCCCCTCGACGGTCGACAAGAGCATTCCCTGAGAACTTTCATGCACAACAGACAAGATTAGTTACACCTGGAAACGATGAAGTTGTGACCACTTCAAGAAGTGCAACCCAGGAGAGCTCACGCAGAATACGGAATGCTAATACTAACGTGGGTGTGGGAGATAGCGCAGCCATCTCTAGAAGTTCAGTAATGAGAGAGTGGGTCGATGAATTGACGGGAAGGGCGGATCGGATAAATTCAGGAATGCCAGTTCCCACAGAGGCAGAAATAAGTCAGCTCACTACTATGTTCCCTGCTGTTAGGCGAGAAGTTGTGGTCAGGGCGTTGCAGGGAAGGTTAGTGACTACTCCTTTCTTGGTTCATGGATTCAATCAATATTCGTGTTCAGTCGAAATATTGAAGGCGCAGCGGAGACTCTCTTGTCAGCCCATAGCTGAGATGGAGCTAGTCACAGTAACAAGCTATTGATTTCACTATTTTAAGTAGTCGACTCTTGCTCCTCATCCTCGTCGGCTCCGTCGTCGTTTTCATTGATGAGAGCATCAGGGGGCACAGAATACAGACGAACTACCGGCTGTAAGAGTTAATCAGTGGATGGTTTAGTACAACTCTTCAGAATTGTGTACCTTGTTGGGGTCTTTGACTAACACATACTTGCCCTCAGGCAACTTCATGCATAGATCTGTGACCATGCGTACGATGCCCCATCCGTTGGCCAAGGACATGTTGAGCTGAATTGCAAAGTCAGTTGGCTTAACGGACGTTGTGCTCAAAATAACGTGGTGTGTGTTATCGCGAGGGTTCGCGCGAGAGATATACCTGTCCGATGTACATATCAGCAAATATGAGGACAATGATGTCGATCCGAAGGTGCAAGATGAAACACCAGAACATGTCATTGATCAAGGAGATACCTTGATAAAGGAGTGCCCAACAGAAATCAATATATAGGAAAACATACCCGATTTTCATCGTATCGATACCAGCAAGGGTACCTTGTACAGCCCATTTGGCTAACTTGGAGCCATTGTTTTTCATTTCAGTTGCAACAACTGCTCCACGCTGGGTATCTAACTTTGAGCGCCAATCAGGCGCACCTGCAGCACCTGGAGCCCTAGGGTCGAACTCATTCAATGCCCGAATGGTAACCAAGCCCTGGCCCTCAAGGGCATTTTGACCGGGAATGTAAGCATCAGCCTCTGTTCTAACGCAAACCTTAATGTCTTCGTCTTCTGTTATTCCAATATCAAAAAGTCGATATCGATAGCCACAGGAAGCAAGTGGCTCGGTTTCATCTTGCCCATAGAATGGATTAGGATGCGCGAATTCAACGGCTGGTGGTGAGCCGCTTTCGACAACCGCTTGGAAACCGAAGTTTTGATTGATGTATGTGGCTTCCAAAGAGAGCGACGTAGCAGAGTTGATTGAAGGAGTTTCCGATGCCGATTTCTCAGCAAGGTTGTTGAGATTTTGAGGAGCTGGATCTTGAGGAGGATCGGCAGCATTTTCGTTCACTGTGACGGTATCAAATGGACCACCATCCCGCTTGTCAAGGAAAAGCTTGTCTCCTTCCCTGGTAATGACGATATCCCAGGGATAGACCGATCTCGGTGCGCACATCAATGCGCTTAAGATCACGTCGGTGGCATAGACAGTGGCGACACCTTGGGCAGCGAGCTGAGGGGATAATGAGCTAGTTTGAATGAAAACTTGAAATATAGGCGTACTTGCTGAATAACAGGATCATCAGAGGTTGTCGGATTGTATTTCATGCGATCCAACGGCTGAAGTGGCCTCTCGGTTTTGGGGGTAATACGGTCGTACATCTTATCGTACGCAAACAAGCGACCATAATAACCCCTTCGATTGCGAATCAAGGATTATGGGAGAAGTGGTGAAAATAAGACTCACAATTCCTGTGGTGCATCGACTTCCAAACGAAGCTTACGTAATGTACTGAACTCGAGTTCCTCAGTCATGGACCAATCGGGTAAGATAGCCACAGATGACTCCCGCATGCGATTGTTCTAGTGGCTTGTGAGATCCAATGCCACATATGAGTCTCAGCAGTACAGACCCTGTCCCATTCTCGCCATCTGCGACCTGCGCCTCGTTGATTGACACCACCTCTGGAGGTAATGGCTCTACGGGCACCTCGAACAACACCCCTGGTAGAGTAAGTGGTCGTTGTACGTGCAGCGCCGCGTCCTCGAGTGAATGCATTTCCACGCCGAGGTGCCGTGGCCTTATTGTCGACGAGAGAAAACGATGCTTCGTCCTCCACGTGAAAGTAGGCAAAAGCACTTGCAGTACCGCTTCCAAATGCTTGAGTTCCATCTCTTCTGCGGCCACTAGAAGCGGGAGCACGTGTACCCTGAGTTGAAGGCAGCCCTACTGCTGTTTGACGGCTATCAGATGAGATATCATTCCAGTCTGCAAATCGGCCAAGTTTATCAGATTTCGAATAAGGGGCATAAGGGATGTCTTTGAATTTGAATTGATTCGGAAAATTTGAGGTTGATGGTCCCCAGCCGCCGTCTGGATTGTCATTGATTGGTGGTAGTGTGAAAGAAGGCATTTGGCAAGGATTGAAATATTGTATCGCAAATTTCAAGATCAAACGACTATAACGTGGGAAAATACCTTCTTTGACCAATATGAAGTATGTCCTGTTCTTGCTGAGTTGACGATAGCTGACTCTCTTCAGTGTAGTCCGAGAAATAGATCGTATCAACGAGGCAGAACTTCAACTTGGTTCTGGCGCAGCTTCTTGGCATGAGGACTACAAAGACTCGGCTTACATATTCGTTGGCGGTTTGCACTTCGACTTGACGGAAGGGGACGTCATCACAATATTCTCTCAGTGCGTACACTCAAACCTGGGACAAAACAGTGTTTTTCAATCAATGCTGCTAGGTATGGTGAGGTCATGGACGTGAATCTTCCTCGCGATAAGGAAACCGGCAAGACTAGAGGCTTTGGATTTCTCATGTATGAAGATCAGCGTTCCACTACACTTGCTGTCGACAATCTCAATGGAGCTAAGGTCTTGGGAAGAACACTCCGTGTCGATCATGTGAAAAATTATAAACAACCCAAAATCCAGGATGAGGATGGAGAATGGGTTGATGCTAAGGAACAAAGCTTGAATGCCAAGCCACAACTTGTTGTACATGGTGATTTTTCCCTTTTCCTATGACTATTCCTTTCTCAATGATTTTCCAGAAAAAATGGCGAACACTGAATCATCTGAGTCGGGTCCTGAGATTGACCCAGAAGATCCTATGCGCGATTATCTGATCAAAAAGTGGAAAAAAGAACGAGTCAGACTCAAAAAGAAATCAAAAAGGGAAAACCAGGGACGAAACTCCTGAAGCAAGACATGTTAGTGCACATGTCTCATTTGAATTTTGATAAAATCCATGTATTTGCACACGGCGAGTCAGCGCCACATGATGTACATCTAACTTCCTCGGACTTCACAATAATTGCTTGGCCTCTCTTTTAATTCACCAAGACTCATTCAGCACAGTTCTGGAGAACTGCACAGTAGGAGGCATTTGGTGGTCTGGAGACTGGCGTGTGTATAATTTGTACCAGACCCTTGGCGGAACCCTAACTGGAGATAAGGTCTGTACCCCAAACTTGTTCAGTGCATCACCCTTCTTCATTGGATTGAAAAGGGCTTGAGTGAGACAAAGCGGTGTTTTGAAACGACCTCCGGTATCTCTGATACGCTCATTCAAATCTGAAACATGACGAGCAGATAATGGAATATGTCCGGACACCCCCGTATCCTTGATGACGTGGACACAGGTTTGCGGTCTCGACACCTGTGCCTGTGCGATTTAAAATGATGCCTTCACCGTCGCCATACTATTGCCAATCGCCCCATGCAAAAACACTCCACGAACGGAATATCCGACCTATACCAAAAAAGGTGCCTCCCAACCAGTGTCCAGCTCAAGTTGAAGTTGATAGGATTTTCTTAGTATTCTGGGTCGCCAGACGAACGCAGATTGCGAACCTTCTGATCCCGCCGATACCGTCACTGATCGTTTGAACACGCTTCTAAACAGTACGGGCCCCGGATATGTGCTTCAGCTCTGCCCAGGCTCTCGATATCTTATCAAGGCACCTATCTTATTTGCGTTTCCAGGCCAAGAAATTAGCACATCAGGCTATCCTGTCGGAGACGAGCGAGCGACTCTCGTTGTGAGTGGACCCACAACTGATGGTCAAGGACATACGATCGCTGTAGATGGTACATGTGCAAACTGTTCAAGGGTGAAGCTACGACATGTGCAGGTCGTCTTTGCTATTTCTCCCTTCGTGTCTGCCCTTTCTGAAACTTTTTCATTCTATGCACAGATCGATGGGAATCGCGGTGGAGGTCCTCCTACGAAGGGTGGAGCTAATATTGAAATGGGAGGATCCAATTCTGATCAGATCATCGAATTTGTGAGATCGGTTGACCCCAGGGATTGGAGTTGCATGCACATAGCCGAGGGAGACCTGACCTGCAGAAATGTCATTGTGCAAAACAATGACATCGGACCCTGTGGTTCCGACAACTACCAGGAATGGGCGGATGGTGTCAGTTTGGCCTGCAGTGATAGCATCGTCCAGAATAATATGATTCAAGGTGCTACAGACGGGGGTATTGTGATCTTTGGTTCTCCGGGGAGTCTAATTTACAACAATACTATCTGGATTACGAACGTAAGCATCATTCTATTACGAATGGCGTCTTTTTCTCAGTCTTGTTACAGCAAACACTGCTCGGTGGTATTAATATGGTTGACTACACACCATTTATGGGAGATTATTCTAATGTTCTTGTATACAACAATATCATTCAAGGGGGGTTTTCCACTGATCAACCGGAACCGGGAAAAAAATTGGGGTCTAATTCCAATAATGCCATCATCAAGTGCGTATGCACTCCTCCGGCAAATTTTCTTACTGAGAATACCTCTTCCTCAGGATCGGCCTCGCAATAGGACCTCGCACCTGGTTTGGAGATCGTTATGGAAACAACGTTTCTCATTCCGGCACGGTAATAGGAAATTCCTTCAGCGGTGCCTTCAGCTACGCCATTGGTGTAACCTCAGCTCAGAATTTCACTATCCAAGGCAATTTTTTATCTGGAAGCACGTCTTTCATTGGTGCCCGGGGGCCGAACTGTAGTTCTCTGGACACTGCACCCTCCCCTGCACCCTGGATTCTAGACCCTAATACGACTGATTCGTCATTTATCCAGACAGGTTTTGAGGACGTCCCTGGTGCAGATTCATTAATTTGTATTGTGCCCCCTGATGGTGGCGACTTCTGGCCATTCAAACAGCATTCTCTGGTTTCGCGCGCCACAATTCTGATGGCAGGGTTCCAGCAAACGCTCACTTCTGGTGGAGGGATCGCGGGTATCGTCATTTGTATCTTATTAGGCCTGATATGTTTCTTCATTGCGGCTTTTATTGCGGCTTATTCTATCTGGATAAAGCTGCGTAAACGCAAAGAGTCCGGTGAACTTCACAGATTTTGACTGGAGTATTGATCGTGCCAACTGATGTATTCATATTCTCGACGGACAAAGGGACTTTTTTTGCTTATGGTAGTGTTATGGACTGGTAGGATCTTCATCTGTTTAGCGATACGTAGATAATGCATGGATGGGGGATAATCACTTGCCCAGTCACATTGGATTCCACGTGACCTCGATTGAAGGGATCGCATCGCTGTACTACCGGCGGCAACTTAAAACTATACCTTCCTTCGTTCACTTATCAACGATTCAGATGACAGCCGAAAGTGACAAAGGGTATGAAGCGCATGTCGAAGACTACTAGTGACAATACTCACCCTCGCTGCAGCTATCTCGGAGTTACTCCTCCAATATCCACCTCCGAGTCCACTGAACGAGAGAAAGAATTAACGGTAACTCTGATGGAAGAACTAGGACGGCAAAATATGTTCGAGTCGGAGGAGGAATCTCAGCTCAGGTGAGTGCACGCGTACTCGCATCACACTGTCCAGAGCCTACGTTTCTGGCTCTGAAAATATAATCGCTATGTACCCACCGGTCGACATAACATCACCAACTTTCAAAGAATTACTTGGCAGCATCGTAATGCATATACGAGAAGCCTCGAATTTCTCGCAGACGATTTAGCCTGCCTGATAGAAACTTACCATCATGTATATTTACAGGGAAATCGTCCTCGGGCGCATCGCTGAGCTTGTCAAGAAATTCGTCCACAAAGTTGCCCTCCAACGAGGTTTATCTGAGTCGGTTGCCAACGCGGCAGGCGGAAAGATATTTACGTTTGGATCGTATCGCCTTGGTGTACATGGACCTGGAACAGATATCGATACGTTATGTGTTGTGCCCAAACACGTTTCTCGAGAGGATTTTTTTGATATTTTCGAGCCCATGCTCCAAGACCTGGAAGGAGTGACGGAAGTCTCGGTATGTAGGATTTGACCTTGAAAATAGATCGATTTTCATGGTAATAGGGTGTACCGGAAGCGTATGTCCCAGTCATCAAGACCAAAATTTCGGGAATCCCTGTCGATCTTCTTATGGCGCGACTGGCTCTATCGTCAATCCCTGATGATTTATCACTAGAAGATGATAATCTACTACGAAATCTAGACGAACGATGTATACGAAGCCTAGGAGGTTTGTTGAACCTCACTACGAGACATGTTTCGTTAACATTCGCACTAGGCTCCCGGGTGACGGACTCTGTTCTTCGATTAGTTCCTAACGTCCATGTTTTTCGAGACTCATTACGATGTATAAAACTATGGGCTCAGCGTCAGTACCATGACCCCCTTTTCAACAGAATTCGCTCATCTGCCATCAGGAAGAGCTATCTATTCTAACGTAAATGGTTTTCTCGGTGGTGTTGCTTGGGCAATGCTCGTAGCTCGAATATGTCAACTGTATCCAAACGCAACAGCAGGCGCGATTGTTAGCCGCTTCTTCATTATCATGTATCAATGGTACGTTCAGATTTCACCTTTCAGCTGCCAATGTTGATTATTTCATGTCAGGTCCTGGCCACAACCAGTGTTGTTGAAACAAATTGAAGATGGCCCGCTGCAGGTACGGGTGTGGAATCCCAAAGTAAGTTGTACCTTAGTTGCAATCATCAAATTTCTTCCAATCCCTTCGATGTCTAGCTATATCCTACGGACCGTACCCACCGAATGCCCATCATAACACCCGCATATCCGTCCATGTGTGCGACGCACAATGTCACAGAATCTACCCAAATGATCATGACGGATGAATTCAAAAAGGGTTTGTATTATTTCTACTCATGCTTGAATTCTCACTCCTACCATCGACTAGGTGCTGATATAGTGGACAAAGTCATTGTTGGAAGTGCCTCTTGGTCTGATCTGTTTGCGAAACATGATTTTTTCCACAAGTACCGCTACTATCTGCAAGTAATCGCCTCGACAGGAAACCCAGATCTCCAGATCAAATGGTGCGTTGATTCTTTATGCACATCCTGCACCTTTACCTCCATTGTGACCAGGGCTGGTACTGTTGAATCCCGACTACGTCAACTTGTCATGAAACTAGAATTCGTGGAGTCTTTGACACTGGCCCATCCTTTCATCAAAGGTTTCGATCAAGTGGCATATTGCCTGAATGAGGAAGAAGTTCGTGCTGTTGCTCAAGGGGAAATGACTAAAACCATTGAAACACGCAAGAAGGAAGACATCGCAGGCAAAGAAGGTGCTGGGCCTGTTTACTCAACAACGTTCTACATTGGCCTACTGATTGAACCAAAACAACGTACTTTGTTCTCCTTTTCTCAATGCAAATAATCTTTGACCAGGTGTCTTGAAGCTGGATCTGTTGGTCCGCGGCGATTAGATATCTCTTACCCTACTTTAGAATTCCAGAAACAGGTCAAGATGTGGGAGAAATTCTCCGATTCGACTATGGGAATTATAATACGACATATTAAAAGGTTTGACTGTCCTTTATGCAGTGTTTGTCTCTACAGACTTATATACCTCAGTTCTTCTTTACCGGATTATGTTTTCGATCCTGGAGAACGTCCCACCAAGTCGGCTCAAAAGCGAACAAAAGTAGGCAATCTAGGCTATTGTGACAAAGTGGACTGATCGCTGTGCTTCACCCCTCTCCAAGGGATCTGGCAAGTCTAACAATACCTCGCCTGATATGCCCAACAAGAGACAGCGGTTTGTTCAGTAAACATGGTCGCCGAAATAGCATTCAAACACGCCATTCCTCAGATCATCTCAATCAACGGACTTACCTCTCAAGTCTACGGACAATGGAAATCACATGATACCTGCAGGTCTACCGTCTGCTTCGGAGACCCCACCGCTGCCAAAGGAACAACCCGACCCCAAATCCCCCCAATTGCCTTTCGGTGAAAATGTTGCCGTCGTAACCGGTACTGTGGCAGCTCAATAGGAATTTCTGAGTCAACACTTGCACACCTCAAACCATGGTCGTAATTTAATAGCAATGTTTTCACTTCCTTACTGGTGTGATTATTGGTTTATTTATCAGTTGATACTTTTCCCCGACAGGAAAACAACAGCTCAACGATGTGCTTCCTCCGACCTGGAGTACTGTTTTGGCCGGGAGTATTCTATAAGCATCTTTCTTCCTACCGGCGTAGCTGGCTTGGTGCTATTTTGTATTCCGTTGTGTCATATATCATTCACTGTATTTTATCTCGACAATATTATTTAGCTTGATTGCGTGATATTAAGTATGCATTTTGTCATTTGTCAGGGTCGAGGGACAACAATGACACGAGGAGCTAACCCGAACGGACAGCTAGAAACATCCCACGGCACTTTCCACCTGAGATCAAGTTCGCATCGACCCCATTCCCATGCCACCAACCCTTCGTTCCGCTCAGTCGTCGCCTACTGGTAAACCCGCCCCTCTGGATGCCTCTCCTGGAATCACACCTGGTCGAAAGGCGCCAAAGTGCACCAAGTGCGCACAGTCACGACGGGGCCATCCCAGGTCAGGATGTCCAAACGTCACCAGGAGCGAGGACATGAGTACAAGCCCAACAAAGGAGAGATTAGAAGAGGATCTCAGCAAAGCTCTGAAGTCCATAGGCCTCGGTCCGTTAGTCCCTAAAGAGTGCCATGGTCGACATCCGGTTGGCTATCGCGCGCGGATGACGGCGTCGAAAGACAGCGATAGTAAACGATCTAAAGGGCAGAATACCACGGCCCCAATCAAGTTCAAGATGAATTCGGGTCCCCAGATATTGATGCCGGGGACTCTGAAAGCGCCATCTTGGGAGTCTAGCATTGAGGGGCTCTCCGATGTAGAACTGTCACCCATGAAGAATTCCATAGGTATTCAGACGTCATTCAGGGGTTTCAACTACGATGCAGTGTCAGCACCGCTTTCCGATCTCCAATTTAAACCATCGCCATTAGTGTCCAAATCGTTACCCCTGCAGAGATCGCAGACATTAGAACAGCGTCGGCTGTTTCTGGCCTCGCTTTCTCAGGCGTCCCCTGCTAGTGTCTACATTCACAGGAGACAGGACGTAGACGAGATGAAGGTATCAGCTGAAGCCGCAAAATTGCATGTTCGACCCATTTATAGTGAAGATAAAGAGGAGGAGGACGTCTTACTCGTCATCGGAAGCGATTTGAATGCAGTAGAGAAACTCGCTGAAGAGCTTACTAAATCGATTGAGGATCCAAAACCTAATACAGCCAGCAATATCTCCAATACTGCTGGAAGAACGTCTTCTGCCTCTTTGACTTTCAAAGCAATTGCAAGTGGTGCGATTATGGGAGCCCTCGGTACATGGGCTGGTTTGGCTTTCTCATAGCCGTGAGGCTTCTTCAGGTCACAGGTGTCAGACATACAGGTTTGTAATTTTATTTTCCGCGAGCCTTCTTGATACCCATGAAGCTTATCATATCCATAGATTCCCTCAAAGTGGCCATGTCCAACGTCAATAATTCAAATATTGCTGTTCGACCCAGGCCCTCTATACATCAGCACCTTCGTTTTCTATGTATACTATATGTATCGATATACTCCTTGTCCCGTGGCACCGGATAGCCCGATCCTGTTCTTTGAAACCCATTATTTCCCCCGGCCCTTGGATCTTTTGATTTTTCCCTGCAAACAATGGTTCACTGAAGATGGTCTATAAATAAATTACAACCTTCATACCTTGACCTACACGGTAATTCTTAACCATTATCATGTTACAGAATACATCAACACAATCACGTCCGGTTCAACTTTTTCACGTTCAAGAAAGAGAACATCTCATCGACTGTGCAGACTTTGACATTTGATTGATTACTGGAAGATTACTGGGAGAGCATACGTCATAAGTTATAATTAAATCATATTCCTTCCCGAAAAGAACTGTTATTCCTTTGCAGGGAGTTCGTCGGACAGTCGGACGTCCCTGCCCGTATGTGATGAAACGCCTATCTCTTACATCAGGTATTAGGAGAAAAAGAACTCTTGTCTCCATCACTGACTCTTTGACAGACCCCTACTTGACGTGAGAAATGATTTGGTTCGTCTTGACGGTGTTTCAAGTCTGGTAGGACCAGGCAGTATAGAAACCGCTATCTCAGGAAGCATTTGAATCGATCTCTGTCGGTGGAATGCTGCGGTCAAAAATATTATCCCCCCCGACAAACAGCTCATCACAGTCACGCAGTTCGGGAAGGGGAGGATATTCATACGTATTTTCATTTAAATTATTGATTCGCGCTTGACCTATTTATATATGTGTCATATATCATATCACCTATAGTGCACACCACTCAAATAATACTGCGATCGATCTAGTCTAGCTTTGAGGTCCAGGCACTTGTATGTATCAAGGTATATAGGGATGGACAGAACTGCATACTGGACTCAGTATTCACAATCAACTCAGTGCTAAGATACGGTCACCATAACCATTATGAATGATAGTGTAGTCCATCAGTAGATGTGTAGGCGGAGTTTGGTGGCCATAAACAGTCAAAAATGGCACTCTGAAGGCTGGTGACACTCAAGTGGTGCTTTGGAAACCATCTAGGTCGGTCGTTTGGGTGACGAGTTGAGTCAACTTGTTTCGAGAGAGCTTTCGTTTCAATCTCCTCTCTGCCAAAGACCGCAAGGGTGTTTGAGTTTAAGGATACGAGAAAAAGATGATGAATTTTCTGTAGTACTTTTTATCTGGCAGTCTGTTGACCTATAACATCACTCTTCTCATGCGATAGGAACCATCATCAATATGCCCATACTTTCTCATTAAAGTATTTGAGGAATAAGAACTGTTTTTACGTCTCGAAGCCAGATTCCTCTTCAGAGTTTTCAAAAATTGTATCAGTAAGAAATGCAACGTTTCTATAGAATAAGAATAGAATGTATTCATTTTAGCCAAGGAGGTTGTTGTTGTTGTCGCAAAAAAAAACTTTGTACAAGTCCAGCTAAACGTATCAGTGTTTCAAAACTTGATCATCACACTCTCTCATGATCCGAAACCGTCTTCCTCCGCCGACCACCACATGTATACAAAATCTCCGTATACAAGGAACAAAACCATGTATTTTTTTTTCTTTTGATGAGTGACTATCAAAACGAAACGATACCCAAGAAAAGGGCCATTCGAACGTGCCATGGTCACATTTGCGATTTTAATGGATCAAAATAAAAAAAATAAAAAAGCCGTCTACACCGGATATCTTACTCATCATTCATTCTTAAAGGCCAAAAAAAATCTAGTAAAAAAGGGAAATGAGGCGAGTGCAAAAAAGAAACTTTTGTATCATGTCAATCAAGATGATATTTATTTTTATATATATTATAGGAACAATCGTATCGAACACGCCAAGATATCCTTTATTTTCGGTATCTTCACCATGATTGAAGATAAAATAAAAAAAAGTCGTCATCATCAAGTTTTTATCCGTGAAAATCGTTGCGTTTATTTTTAGCTTGGAGTACAACTGTGTGGGTCCACTGTGGGTCCACGTGGGTGAAATTCAGGGTTGATTGTGTGTGTGCGCGTGCTTGTTATATGTGTATAATTGGAGAGGGGAAGAGGGGGAATCAATGATGTATATGTGCGTGTGTGTGTGTCGATTATTTCTTGACCCAAGTCGCTCTTTTTTCTTTTTGATGCCAAGGAGAGATACAGTTCGACACTATCGGGGTTTCCCCAACCCCTAAATTTGGTTCTTTTTTTCTCTTTTCCAATGTAATGTATTTCGTAATTCATAGCCACAGGCCTTCTCCCAAACTACTATAGGTGATTACAGAGCTGACTTTACCTATCCCTTTCCTCGCGATGTTTAAAAAAAAACCCACTAGTAGTCTCAAAAACCCAGATCCTTTTTTCTCGGACTTTTTTTTCATTCATTCTCGTCACTGATTCAACAAAATCATCATTGTTGTAATATCCGTGGAGTTAAAAAAAGTCGTTGGGTTGACTAAGGGGAGAGAAGGGAGAGAGGGAGAGAGAGAAGCGAGGTTAGTCATGATACTCTTTTTTTAACAACCGCATAGCGCACAACCCTATCGCTATGACCACGGAGATAATTCTTCTTACTCTCTTGTGACAAGTCGGATCCTTGAATGTCGGAGGCGGGAGGGGGCAAACGGTCTTCCCTCCCTCCTCCCTCCTTTTCTGAATGAGGAAAATAATAATAATAATACGAGAGTAAGGAAGGATTTCTAGATATAGAACAGGTCTCTCACTCATGACTACCGAGAGAACAGGGATAGGGGGAGGGGTTCTTAACCAACTTCACACAGGAACGACGCTTATCGCGCCAAGATTCCGGCAGCTATCGTTTCGGAATGCTGACAACGAGCCAAACCAACTCGACTCGACTCGCGGCAAATTTCTTTAAAAAAAAACTAACAACGTTGGTGTCCATTCATTGTGGCCCATACGGTTATGGGTAAGGTTCCCTCTCCATCTCCTCGGAGCCACCACGAGGGTGCCCAACTAAACCACTTTCGAAAAAACAGAAATAAGACGAAAAAGTCGTCATTCTGATTACCAAACTAGTTGCCTATTTTCGGATACTTGCGTTTCATTTCCATTCCAAACGTCAAAAACAGCTCAGCTATCGTCACCGCAGGGACTAAAACATAAATGACACATCTTGCTGAAATCGCCGATCTCCCCGTCTTCCATGTGCAAGTGCTTTGAGTAGAAAGAACACAGGTTTTGATTGAGTTTTAGGATTTTGATTTTACTTGGATATGTCAGAACATGAGTGGAATTACGTTCCTCCACACACCAGCCGCTCAGCAATCTCCTTGACTCTCCGTGCATCGACCCTCCCTCTTTATCACACACACGATCCACTATTCAACACATTTTTATTTCCTTTTTTGACCGCCACGACTTTTGGAGTGGATTCCGCTACTGCCTTATACATCTTGCTGAAACCACTCATTTCCTAGTCTTCCATGAGCAAGTGTTTTGAATAGAAAGGATGTATGTTTTGAGTTTTTTTGTCAAAACACAAGTGGAATTACGTTCCTCCACACACCAGCCTCTCATTGACTCTCCGTGCATCGGCTCTCCCTCTTGATCACAAAACATACGATCCTATTCAACACACTCTTATTTCCTTTCTTGACCGCCGTAACTTTCAAAGTAGATTCCGCTACTGCCTTATACATCTTGCTGAAACCGCCAATCTCCCGGCCTTCCATGTGCAACTGTTTTGAGTAGAAAGAATGTATTACAAGTTTTGAGTTTTAGGTTTTTTTGTTGTCCCCTATTAAATGACCCACTCGACCCGCTTCCGGCCCCTCACGAGGTAAGTTTCAATTCACTCTCGGGTGCATTCTTCTGACACTTTTGCAACCGACAGCCTCGTAAACGAATTTGCCTCAAGGGGTTTTTTTTTTGTCAAAACACAGTTGGAATTACGTTCCTCCACACACCAGCCTCTCCTTGATTCTCCGTGCATCGACTCTCCCTCTTGACTCCATCACAAAACATACGATCCTATTCGACACATTTTTATTTTTATTCTTGACCGCCACAACTTCTGCAGTGAGCTATTATTGCCCAATACATCTTGCTGAAACCTCCCAGTCTTCCATGTGCAATTGTTTTGAGAATGTAAGTTTTGAGTTTTATGTTTTTTTTGGTCAACTCCTCTCTCGGTCAACCCCTCTCTTGAACGACTCACTCCCTCTTCCGGTCCCTCACGCGAAAAGTTTCAATCCACTCTCAAGTGCACTTTTCTGACACTTCTGCATTTGCACTTGATAGCCTCGTAAACAAATTCGCCTCAAGGAGAAAACACAATTGGAATTACATTTCTCTACACACCAGCCTCTCAACAATCTCCTTGACTCTCCGCGCATCGGCTCTCCCTCTTGACTCCTTCATCACAAAACCCACGATCCTATTCAACACATTCTTGTTTCCTTTTTTGACCGCCACGACTTCCGCAGTCAGTTCCGCTACTGCCTTTTCGCAAATCTCTACCAGTGGATCTTGAGTCTGCAGACCGCTTGTCGATGATGACAAGGCGAGAAGGTCGAGATCAGAGGCGATTTTCAGGATGGAGTCGGTGGATGGGTTTGTCAACATGTGTCGAATGAGCTGCTTTCCTGTTGTGCCTGTGTGTGTGCATGAGACAACGAGCATTGATAAGAAGAAAAAAATCTACTCTACCCGTGATAGTATTACATTGAACCATATCTATGAGCTCACCCAACTGGGAAGCGGATATTGTGTTCTGCTGAAATGTTTTTTTCTGGGAGGTAAGCTGGCCCAGGAGCTCTTGTGTGACCCTGGGGTGGAGGAAACTCTCAAGGCTCGCCGTAGAAGAGAGCGCAGGGACGTACCAATTGGCAACGATCTTTGGGTCCCTTTTCTTTCGCTTTGGATCTCCAAAACCGTCGACGATTTTGTCGAAATACGTGACAGCACTGGTTTCTCCGGGATCTTGACCGTCATATCTTACTTGGCGTCCGCTGTCGATGCCTAGCAAGACGTTGACGTTTCTGTCTGAGAGAGCATATGTCTGTTCCAGTCGTGTACGTGTCTGCCATGGGAGCTCGGGAAGAGATGAGCGGATGCTGTCGATACGTTCCTGGATATGAAAGATTGAACAAGACGAGCATGACGGCGGCAGCGACAGAATACCTTGCTCAAACGAAGAACACCGAGGTTTGGGTCAGGCATGTATCGGTAGTCAGGAGCATCTTCCTTTGACCTGAGCCTGAAAGTTTCGAATGTGATTTCGTCAAAGCCTCGGGTTTCCTGCTGGAGAGGTGTTGTAGGAGAGTCCGCGAACAAGGTGGATTGTCTGTGAATTTCATATGCTACAGGGAAGATTAGATTGAATGGGCAGAGTAGGTGGTAGACATACTGATAGCAGCAGTGATAAATTTAATACTGTTGAGATTTTTTATCTCACAGCGGGTGCCAGAGGTAGGAGGGGCACCGATAGGGCTGATAGAAACGTTGACATCGCAGCGAAGAGAACCCTGGGGGACGGATAAATGCTTGGACATGGAGATTTAGAAAGGCATACATCTTCCATGTTTGCGTCGCTGGAACCTACAGCTCGAAGAAGGGACTGAAGAGAACGGACATAGGCGGCAGCATCTTCTGGAGAACTGGAAAAGTTGGTGCGCTGTCAAGGCGAAAATAGAAGGCGCACCGTAGATCGGGTTCAGAGACTATTTCCATCAAACCGATTCCTGCTCTGTTCAGGTCAATATGAGATGAGCGGAATCGAGGGAGAAAGGTGGATTTTGCAGTGTCCTGGATTCTAAGCTGGGGGGAGGGATATGGTGAAGGGGAGAGACTTACCTGTTCGAGTTGGATTTGTTTTATGCGAATGGGGGGAGATGTTCCGGGGATAGACAGCAAGCCATGTTTAGCGAGGGGCGCTGGGAAGAGAGTGAGAGGATGAATGGGGGTGAATGGGAGAGCTGACCGTATTGCTGGGTGATTTGGTAGCCAAGAGGGAGATCGGAGTAAAAGTAGTGTTTCCGGTCAAATGAGGAGCGGTGTTGGATGGAGCACTGGAGTGCAATTGCAGTGCGCAGGGCCAAGTCGACGCATGTCGGATTGAGTGTCTGGAGAAAGTGAGCATAAGAATAAAAACAAACAGAAAACATACTGGGAGAGTTCCAGGGAAGGCTGCATCGAGGACGGCAACCGCAGAATTGGGAGAGGCTCCTTGATTTTTGCCTTGCGAAAATAGCTTGTGTCGACTTTTAATCTGTGCATGTGATTCAATCCCGATGACTACCTGCCAGTCGCGGCCTGCAAGACGACGGAGCATGACAGTCGCGTGATGAGTACACGTGTTTGTGATATTACACGTGATATTACACGTGATTTGATGAGCAGCTCGGCACGTGCTCTGTGGCAGCCCCTATGGCCCGCACCCACGCCAGAGAGAGTCCTGACCCCAGCCAGGGCTCCAAGCGGCCTCGGATCCTGCCAGACACCGTCGCCGCCGTCCACAACAGCGACCCCGCATCCCTCTTCACCCCTCTCCTCTTCGATCACAACTCCATCGCCGCCCTCAGCTCCTCTTATCGCACCAACACCCCCTTCAAGCACGCCCTCATCCAGCAGCTCTTCCATGACAACCTCCTCGTCAGGGTCAAGGACGAGTGCATCTCCCAGCTCTCGTTCACCGAGAAAGAGACGGACATTTACAAGGTATTCTTTTTTTTTCTCTCTCCCAGCCCGTCCACAACAGCCTCCACAGGTCAATCAGACAGGCGACCTTGCGTCCCTCAACTTTTTGTCTTCAGATCAAATAGCCCTTCTCCCAAACCTCCTTGCCCTCCGAGATGCCCTCTACTCGCCTCAGTTTCGCAGCTTCCTGCGTGCAGTCACCGGCTGTGGTCCTCTCTCTGGCGTCAAGCAGGACATGTCCGTCAATTCCTACTCCAAAGGCTGCCATCTCCTCAATCACGACGACGTCATTGGCACCCGTCGCCTCTCCTACATCCTCTACATGCCCCTCCCACATTATCACATCTGGCAGAACGACTGGGGCGGCGCCCTCGAGCTCTACTCCGTCTCAATGGCCCCCGATGGCTCTCTCGAGCCAGATCCTATTCCTGTAAAGAGCATACCACCCAACTGGAACCAGTTCATCTTTTTTGAGGTTCAGCCTGGCCAGAGTTTCCATTCCGTCCAAGAAGTCGTCGTCAGTGGAGATGAAGATGGACGAGAACGACTCAGCATCAGTGGATGGTTCCATGCAGCACAAGAGTGCGAAGAAGGGTACATCCCCGAAAAAATCACTTCACCCTACAAAAGCTCTCGGGAGCAGCTGGTGCGTATACTGTCCCTTTATCAAATCTTCCCAATTATCCATCCCCCAAGCAATCGTCACACGTCCAATTTAGACCCTATGCCTACACAGATGAAAGAGCCCTTGCAACAGCTATGACTCTTCCAGAACACCACGCTGCCTTTCTCTCCGAATTTCTCAACCCAGTATACCTTCAGCCTCGAACAATGAAAGCCCTCGCAGTGCGCTTTGCCGAAGAATCTTCTCTCGAGTTGTACTATTTTCTTTCCAATGATCTTGCTCAAGCACTTGAAAATCGTCTCCGCGATTTAGACGCAAAAGACGGCCTTGGTCCCGACAGACCATCACCCATCCCGCCACACACAGCTGCTATAGCTTCACCTTTCAATCAGTCAAATTGGAGACTCCGTGGCCCTCCACATAAATGGCGCTACTGTACTCTCACTCCGAGACCTGCCAATGCGAAGTTTGCTATTGCGGTTGAGCCCCGCGCAGCACAATCTTCATCAGACGAAATTCTACGCTCACTACAAGATGAACTTTTCCCCTCTGATGCTTTTCGTTCTTGGCTGGCCATTGTTGCTAGTCTGGTGCCTTTAGGGTGGTTCTGTGAGGCCAGACGATTCCGCCCCGGATTAGATTATACACTTGCGACAAGTGATGATAAGGAGGCGAGGCTGGATGTCGTACTTGGATTGACTCCGGAGACAAGGGGCTCAAATGGTAGTACCAATGAGAAGAGCAATGCAATGAATGTTGGGAACGGAGAGGAAGGCAAGCAAACAGGGTGGCAGGCTGCTGAGTGGGGTGGCTGGGAAGTAAGTCATGCCTTTCGTGTTTGAAGAAAGTACCCATCGTTTTTTCAGTGTTACATGGCTCCACATGACGAGGAAGATGATCCCGCTATATACAGATCTGGGACCTCCAAACAGCCTCTACCATCTCCCCCATCTACGTCGACCAGCAATAGAAGCTTTTTGACCACCTCCACGACGACCACGACGGCTTCATCATCAGGATTTCCAATGGACCATGAAAATCCCCTCTTTCGTCGTCCATTCCATCACCTACCTTTCAATCCCGATACAGAAATGCGGGACTCCAGTGCAGACGATGATGACGACGACTCTGACACGCTCTTGACTGTCCAGCCTAGTTTTAACCGTTTATTGTTGGTGTTGAGAGATGAGAGAGTGATGAAATTTGTCAAATATGTTTCTGCGTCCGCGGAGGGATCGAGGTGGGATGTGTGTGGTGAATATGAGGTGGGTATGGTTCAGACGGAGGATGAAAGTGGTAAGAAGTGATCTTTGATCTGTTTTTTTGGAGGGTGATCTTGTTGTCATTTTTTTTTTGCTTGAATATGATGTGAACCGTCATTTTGGTTCGCTGAGATGGTGAATCAGAGCGCAAAGGCAGGGAAAAAACTCACGAATACAGAATCTGAACGGGAGGGTATTGAAATGTGATAAAGGAAAGGACCTTGATTGGGAGTTCAATATCGTTGAAGATGCTTTCTCCCTCTTTTGAGACCCGACTATGTTGCAAAAGTTTTCAGCTTTTGTATCTATGACCAGACAACCAAGTCTTCAACTATGTAGGTATTCAGATACCTCCCGGATAAAAAATAGGGTCAGAGGATGGTGATGAGATTCGTGGTCCCAAACGATGGAAGGGAAGAAATGCCAGAGGCAACAACACGCGAAATTTAATAACCCCGAAAAGGGCTTTTTAGAGAATTAACTACTAAACATACTTCAAAAAGTGATTTTTTGTCCCAGACTAGGGACGATGGCGGCACTCTCGCGTTTAGCAAGCGCAAGCGCAGCTCCTGGTTTCGGCCTCCCCTTTGGTTTCCTTCCTTCACGATCCCTCGCCGCTGAAGGGTTCCATTTTGAGTGAGAACCCTCTTGTTCTAAAGGGTTTTGCGCCGACTCGGCTTTCTTCTCGTCAACCCTCGTTTTCTTCTGAAATGAAGTATCCTTGTTGATCGCGTTTGGTTTTTTGTGTCTTGTTCGAATGGTAGGTTGGGTGGTATCTCCAGAAGATTTTTGATGTGGACCTTTGGGTGCGCCACGACGGACGGCATCGGCACTCGCGTATTCTACTACGAGGTCTCGTCCATTGAGGTGGTGGTTCTTAAGGTTAATGAGTGCGCTCGTCGCATGTTCCGTCGTTTGAAAGTCGACAAAAGCAAACCTACGAGAGACCATTGTTATTTGATTTCATACTTTTGAGAACATAAACTACATACCCTTTGCATTTCCCAGAGTCCTCAAATGTGCTCAAACGAACCTTTCGTATCCAAGGAAGATCATCTCCCTTGTCGTTACTGTTGTTTTTCTCCTCCTTCTCCTCCTCCTCTTCTTCTTCTTCTTTTGATCTCCTCCCCTTATGTTTTTTTTCCTTGTCATCGCGGTGAGCTTCAAGTAACTCCCGTATCGCATCCTCCGTCGTATCAAAACTGAGGTTTCCAAAGAAGAGCGTAGGCGCCGGCGGTTGTTTTTGATTCTTGAGAACCTTTTGTGCACTTTTGGAGAGTGATTTTTTCACGCCGGTTGATGTTGTCATGGTCATTTCGGTAGCAGTAGATGGTCGTCCCGTGAAATCATCACCTTACACGTCAGTCAGTCGTTTTTTTTTTCACTACTCAAATGTCATTCCAAAGCTCACCATTTTTGATCAGCAGTTTTCGTCCGAGCAGAGGTTGTTCGGATAGTGCAATAGCAACTTTCTTCGCTTCAGGCGTTTCGAAATCAACGTACGCGAAGCTGTAGGAGAAGAAACATGAGAGAGACGAAAGAGCGAGAGACAGAGAAAAAAACATGAAGTGAATCTCACCCTTGATTTTCTCCTTTCAATCCAGGTCCTTTTACCACCTTTGTCGGCATATTGATCCTCGTAACCTCCACAGCACCTTTCTCTTTGAAAAACACTCTAATGTTTTCTTCTGTTGTCTTGAACGACATGTTCCCGACCCAGACAGAGTTTTGTCGTTTGATAACATGATTTGAACCCGCAGTTCCATCCTTTAGCTTTCTCTTCTTCTTCTTCTGTACATTAGAATCATCTCCTCGATCGAGGGATTTCAATTCTGCCCTTTTTTGTTTCCGTTTGGCTGCATGCGATAACACAGGTAGATTGTCCTCTTCCTCAACGAGGGGTTCCGACTCATTTTGCAGCCCAGAGCTTAAGGTATCGGAGTTAGCGTCAACCTGATCCTCGACCGTTCGTTTCCGTTTGGATCTCGTGGGCGCAGGAGAACTAGACAAGGATGAGGAACTCATTTTTTCAGAAGTTTGGTACCTGTGACTTCATTTTATGGTGATTCGCACGTTATGGATCCATAGAAATGATTTGTAAGATACAACATGACACTAATGATGTGCTTCCATCAGACCTAAGAGAGGATGTTGAAAGTTGTTGGAAAAGACGACGACGAGTAGTCAGAGATGAAAATAAATGAAGCCCCAAAACATGGGGGGAGTGCATGAGACTGAAAATAGAAATGAATGGGGGCGATAATGACAAGGAAAGTAAATCAGAGGCAATGCCACTGTTACAAGCCATTCATGCTCAAATACTCTTCTTCATTGACATTGTCCTCTTCCTCTCCGCATCCCGTAACACTGACTTGGGACCTTTTCTTGCCATAGCCCACAAGAACACTAGCACGATGATTGCAAACTGCAACCACATCCATACTTCAAGCATGATTCCTCCCACTGTCGACTTCGAAATCTCACTCGTCTGAGACCTGGCCGGTGATAGATTTTCTTCGTTATAAATCTCCTCCTCTTCTCTTTTTATACCACCAGCTTGTTGACCAAAGCCCACGTCAGTGGTGGCCTCATCTAGTTCTTCTTTCGCATCTGCATAGTCCTCAGGATCAGATGACGGTGAATGCAAAACATCGGCA
>Ga0153924_1000182_pt1 | contig 42654 bp, 34 predicted proteins | sample TSNJ008MetaG_FD_104709 | JGI IMG/M metagenome (GOLD analysis project Ga0153924, IMG submission 104709) | Attine ant fungus gardens microbial communities from New Jersey, USA - TSNJ008 MetaG | ecosystem: Host-associated > Fungi > Mycelium > Unclassified | place: USA: New Jersey, Wharton State...
CATATACAGTATGAGAAATACCAGGGCCCTACAAAGACTTGGTATGCTTACCTCCTCGTACCTTTCATACTTGACGGGATCCTGTTCAAAAGTCTGATACGTCATATTCTGTAAATTGTCCATCAAAGGCTGCCATAGCCATCAACTATGAATTCGCGTCGATGCATCAGGACAGACCTGCAGTGGGGCCTGCAAATAATCTTGATACCCCTGGGCGAAATTTTCGACCGTCCCCATTGTTTGTGCATTTCGAACAGCAGGACTGGTTTTTTCTAAAAACTTGATATACTGGGAATACGCAGCATCACCTCCGCGAGCGTGTTTGTTTAGAGTGGTGTCCGCAAAAATCACAGTCGGACAGTGCTATATAGTCATGTCATGAGTCATATTTGAAGGGACCATGAATAGCAGCTTACGATCATACAATCTCTTATGAAAGACTGAGTAGGCTTGGGCAACACAGGGTATCCTTTGGTGTTTGCGATAAAGGTAGATGCCGGGAGAAATACATAGCGGACTGATTCTGCAGCCCACTTACTCAACACACCGAGTTTAGAAGGGAGTGGAGGAGTCAGATCAAGTGCTGCGACGAAGATAGAATCAGTTCTGATAAAGATGTAGAAATGGGAAGCGTACTCAGCGTCAATCGAGTGTTGTAATCGCAAATGGACCTGATGAGATCCCACATCTCCCAAGTTGCGTTCAGCTCGCTTTCATCGGATGATATCTCAGTGTCATTGCATGAAGCAATTGATGTATCCAAGCGTGATGTCCCTAAAACGGCCTCAGTGTGAGCATGGAGGATAGTTGGATCGTAGATGGGCAGCCGGACGGAAAGAGAGATATAGGGGGTACTTTGAAGGCAGCTGTTGATGATGCGGGCGTAGGATGCGACGTGGGATCTGTTTCGTGGAGCTGGAAGAATGGCAGTGTGGATGCTGAGGTAGGAGGCATAGGCAAGTTCTTGTTTCAGGGCCTGGAGACATGTAAGATGGAATGAAGAAAAGAAGCGGAAGACTTGCAATTTCGGCGTCATGTCTGATGCCGTCGTCGTCTGCATCGAGCTGAAGCCATTCTGAAATCATGGCGATAATCCCCTGGGGTTGATCGAGGTGCCTGAGAGTCACTTCGTCGGGAAGAAAGCAGGGACGCTGGCGCCAAAGATCTGCAGCGCGTGCGCATGCTTTTCTTGCATCGTCGCTGCCACCCTCAGCGGGGAGGAGACACATACCCTCCCAGCGCAGCTTCCAATTTTCAGATGTGAGAGGAAGACAGATAGACTCATAGCCCTTGCTAGTGGCATCCTGAAGACGATGCTGAATTGTGGCATGGTGGTCAAGGTTAAAAGGAAGAAAAGCAGCGAGGCCAGCAGCAGGGGCGTGGTCGGACAGGGGCATAGCAGAGAAGATCGTGTGATTCGATCAAAAGGTCGATCATGATCAGAAATAGTCAGAAATCTATAAAGCACTCTCAAAAGTCTAAATCCAAAATCTGAATCTACAACAGCCGGGGGCGCTTGTCGGGTGTGGACTCTGTCTCTGGCTCTACATCTGTCGAGAGTGCCTGGCCCTGAGCCAGACTCTCCAACACGCTCGCAGCCACGGTGCGCTGCAGCCCGTCCTCGTCGGAGTCGACTAGGGCCGATACCTGAGCGATGAGACGGTCAGTGAGGGCGTCAGATACAGCGTTCTGTGCGTGCTGCGACACTAGGGTGTGCGGAGCAGGATCTGTGAGTCCATGCGATAGGGACTCAAGATAGGCTGCCACACGTGGGAATTCAGGACGCAAGTGCTCGATGGGCTAGTTGTAGATTAGTATTATCCTGTGAAAAATAGGACATATCTGGACCTACTGAGACGCCCTCGTTGTTTGTGCGGTCTACGACGGCACCCTGTGCGACGAGAAACTGGGCAGTCTTGATATCTTCGACGGTGTAGAGTGGAGTGTCGCCGTCGCCGTCCACGACGTTGACGTCGCCGCCTGGGGCGTGAGATAGGTTGATGATAAGAAGAATAAGACTGACACATACCCCTAGAAATGAGAAACTGCAGGATGTCAATGTGGCCGTAGGATGCGGCAGCGTGCCTGAGAGAGGGTGAGTGGTAGAAAACAATGAGCAGCAAGACCTACATGGGTGTGTATGTGTACTCGTCGGGCACGTTAGGACTGCGTTCATGGTCGTCGACGAGGAGGACGACGGACGGGAGGTCGCCGTCGGCAGCAGCCACCCATATGTTTTCCGAAAACATTGGGTCAAGCGTGCGCAAACAGGGGGCCCCTGAGTGGAGAGGCAGGTCTCAGAGAACTGCGCTGGTGGAGAGAGGCTCGGCGACAATGAATTCCTACCATCCGGCGACAATGGGCCATTCGGCGACAATAGACCATCCGGCGACAATAGACCATTCGGCAACAATGGAACACTCGGCGACAATGGATTACCCGGCGACAATGGACCCGTACCACTACCAGGCCCGCTGCTGTATGTTTTCCTTTTTATTATTTCGAAGCTCATTCCTCCCCAGATTGGGCTCTACTCTCTACCGACCTCCAGTTCATTTACCTTGACCCCATCTTCGCCTCCCACCTTGGCCCCCAGGCCGACCTCCTCATCGGAAAATCCCTTCTCTCTTTTATTCATCCAGATGAACAATCTTCTGCAGAATCCGACCTCAGTGGCGTGCTCCATTCCCGCACTCTCCATGGTTCAGTCACCAGGTGAGTTGTTCCTTTCTTTTCTCTTCGCCCTCTGACTTTTTTCCAGTGTCCGTTTCCTGCGTCTCTCCAATGTGCGTCGCAATCTTGGCTACTCCGGCGCCTCCCCCTCCTGGCCAGATGCACAAAAAATCGTCGGTGACGATGACCATCTGGCTGTAGATATCGTCATCAACTGGGCTGCCGAGGGTCTCGTTCTTTGCTTCATCCACGCCTCTGTCGATCTCAATCCCCGGATTGACAACGACGAGTCTCACAGATCTCATTGGTCGAATTGGTGTGGCACACCCTTCATGCCCTCGGAGCAGATCGAACTCCTCTTTCGCCGTCTCCTCATGTGTGTCCCCCATTCGCCCTCACTATCTGGTCCTCCTCCCCGTGTTTTCCAGATTCTCGCAAACCTTCCCCAACGTCAGCTTCTTCTCTCGTGGCCCCCGGATCAAGGGGACGGCCTCACCGGCAGGCAGTTGGCCAGACTCGTGGAGAATGCGGAGATGGACTCAGGTCCACACAAAGATAACAATGCCAAAACGAGCTGCACACGCAGGTACAGGGCCACCCAACTCATGTCCCCCACACTTGGTGAGGTCGAGAGCATCTTTATACCGCATGGTAACCTTCTTTCTCTTCCTCCTCTTTCTTAAAGTGTTCTCACATCCCTTGTACACATCCTAGGCTCCGTCATGTTTGCCTGCCACAAGTTAGACTCATCCCCCCGCAGCTCCTCTACGCCCAACCCTCCCACAATGCACAATCCCATCTCCTATAATTCCCCCAATGGTCCGAACTATCCACCTCCTTCTGGTCCCTCCTACTACGATTCTCCGGCTTCCTCCTACCCTCCTCTATACTCTCAGGGTTATCTCACTCATCAGCCCCTTCTCCCACCCCCGACCACTTCATTACCTCCATATTGGTCCCACCAAAACTATCCTCAACCTCAGCCCCTTTCTGCTCAATCCCAATGGGCTACTCCAAGCCCTAGCCATCCTCTCTCTCCTCTAGCCCATACCTCCAACCCGGTGCCACCATCTTCATCCTCGGTCCCTCATCCTCGTTCTGCTTCCTACTCTACCACCCCAGCAGTCGTGCCACCTCCATCCACCTCGTCCTGGCATATAAGTGATTATTATCGAGCCACATCGCCCGCTTATAGTGCTTATTCTACGGGCACAGGTCGTGCTTCTTCGTTCGTAGGCAACAGCATATCATCGACTCCTTCATCATTGTTGACCACTACCGATCCTAACGCACCTCCCCCGACTGTCGATGTCGTTCCGCCATCCAAACGTCGTCCAAGTCCTCTATCAACGAGAGGTGGTGGTTCCGCTGTCATCGGCGATCCAAGATATCAACCGGGTGGCGTTGCTGGTGTCTTAAACGCTGTTTCAAATACTGGAGGCAGAGGGCCTGGGACCCGCCCAGTGGGCTTATCAGATTGTTCAAGCTGTGGTGCGACTTCTAGTCCAGAATGGAGGAAGGGTCCATCCGGGAAAAAAGAACTTTGCAATGCGTGAGCTCTTTTCCTGAATTGCGTCTTTCCTTGCCTGTCACCCTTCATGCATAATATTATATGTTCCAGAACATTTTGGCTGACTATTTTACAGTTGTGGACTTCGATTTGCTCGATCAAGGGCAAAAAAGGATGGTGGAAGTTCATCAGGCCATGGTCGCAAAAAGAAATCTTCCGATATTGACCTTACTCCTAGCGGCAGCTCAAAATTTAACTCATTACCGAATGATTCAAACTCCTTCTCCCAAGAACCCAATCTTTCGCATCAACACTACCATATTGTCGGAGGTTTGCGTAGTTCCAATGGGATTGACGCCAAAAGGCATCGAAAGCGTGACAGTGTCGGAAGTGCTGGTGGAGGAGGCGTAACCCCGCCACTGGCAACTATAGCCGCTGCGAGCGGATCGCCTGGCCATGCTAGTGCACTGGTGAGGAAAGGTGGTTTAGTCTCTGCCGGCTCTTATGAGGCGACTGAGAACTCACCCAGTGATGGGTATGGACACGCTCATTATGTGGCCTTGGCCTCTGGTGCTCGTGCGGGCGAGAGTGATACCAATAAGAACGGAAAGGCGTTGACTCCATCACCTTCACCGCCCATTGGAACCACTGGTGTGACTGCTATCACTGGAGCTTCGACTTCTACTTCGATGCCTTCGTCGACTTCTGGATCATTGGGATTACATCCTCCCGCTGCTTCTCCAGCTTCTTCTCCGCCACCTTCGTTATCTGTTCCGTCTTCTCGCAATCGGAGTTCTCAAGTTTTTGCGACATCTACGTCTTCTGTATCGGGTTTTCAGTTTGAGAATAGTTTTGATACACGGGGTTTGAAGTTTGTGCATTACAATTTTTCGACGCCGGGTACACAGCCTGACAGAGTGATTCCGCCGTTAAACACTCATCCTCATCCTCAGCCTCAGCCTCGGCCTCATTCTCATCCAAATTCACCGCGTCCGCACTCAAATTCGCAGTCACCCTCTGGGATTCACCCTTCACTTCCAGGATATCTGTCCACTGGTCATCATGTTTATTCGGGCTACACAACACGACCATCACCGTTGTCACAAGCCGGGAATATCGTTACTGGTCCTGGTGCTGCTGGGTCTGGTGTTGGGGCAGGACTGTTAACGCCACTTAGCTCTGCACCCCCACATTCAGCCATTGCTGAAACTTCCAGCAACACTGCTGAAGAGAATGTCAGTACTAGCGGGAATGATATAGGAAATGGGATGCAGCTCCCGCCATTGGCACATATGGACCGGTTGGTTCATTCTGGGTCCAGTCAACCTCATTATGGCTCCTTAATGGGAATGAAATTGGATTATGGAACGTCACCAGAGTTGGACTCTCCAGTGAATGATAGCGGAGTACTGCAGCAGCATGGGACTTTGCTCTCGAGTGTGAATAGGGAGCCTTTGACACCGCTTAGTGCGGAAAGTCCGATTGAATCTGATGTTGGGAGGGGTCACCAATATCATCATAATCATCAGCACGCTGCTAATGCGAGGACGGCTTTAGGCGGTGGGCAGTGAAGCTGCTTTTTTCATGGTTGCGTGATGTCGAAAAGCGATGTATGTTCATTTCTTATTTGGTGCGTTGATATGAATGGTTCCAGGATGCCCCGCTGTCCCGGTCTCGTTCTTTCCTGATCTCGGCTATGACATAGGCTCAATTATGGCTGGTCTTTCAGATCTTGGACATTCATTCCGTTGACGCATGCATGCGAGGATGACAGTCTTGCTAGGTGTCCATTGATTAATGTATATTTTTTCCCGACTTTCAGGTTTCGTATTGCGTGATTGACGTTTTTTGGCCCGAACGCCGTTCGTTTTGATGAGCATTTGGCCGACCTCTATCACTACCCTTCGCCTCCGGTCCGTTGTTGCCACCTCCCTTCATTTAAAGCTCGTCGAACTGGCTGTTGCGAGTTTAATTGGATCTGTAGTCTTACCGAGCTTCTTGTTTTCGCGAGCGTTTCCTTTTTCTATTATTCTCTCTTGGCTGTGGTTCTCATGTTTTTTTTCTCCTTGTGGGTCATGCGTGGGTCTCAGAGCTATATTACGAAGAATGATTTATTTATTCCGTTTTATTCTTTTCCACCTGTTGACAGTTTCGTGGAATCTTCGGCTCTCGTCATGATTTGGACTGGCAAAAAGTGACCTCATTGTACTTGTTACTTGCATGTGGCAGGGTTTCTCCGTCATCAACCCTTATTGTATCACATACACCCACCAGCGGACAGCACCGTCTGAACACTCTCATTTTTTGCGTCTTGTAAATCACACACATACCTTCAACTACACATTCATGCGGCGATGTCCTTCCCCCTTCTCTTCGTATTTCGATGCCTTGGCCTTTCTTAGTCCCATATTATATGACTTGTGTCAGCTCGGTTCATTTGTCTCCATACTTTAAATATGTTTTCTTTGGCATCATTAGTTTCTTGTTGGGATTTTTCAAGGGGGCTTTGTCTTTTCCAGTTTTGTTGGTTTCGTCCTTCCCAGTTTTGTTGATTTACACTGATAAAAAAATACGGTAATACTGTTTGTTAAGTATAGCATTCGTTTTATAATTCGATTCCTACATCGACTGCCTGCAGAACGCTCCGTTTCATGGTCATGTCATAATTGATCTTTCTCTTGAATGGTACACGTAAAATAGTTAACACCTCATCGATCTACATCGTGATTCTTGTTAGGCGAAATGAACTGATTGCAAGTCCGTTCAAAGCTTGAATCTTGCCATCAATCAAACGTGTGTAGCGCGTTGTGGCTTAACAGTGGTAAGGTTTTTTTTCTTTTTCAAGTAGTTGAGACAATGCATAAGGCCCGAGGCGTTTCGGTTTCTGGAATTACCGAGTAAGAGCGTTCGGCTCTTTTTTTCACTTCTTTCTTCTGTCTAGGAAGAAGAAACATTCAAGATAGGGAAACCTCGTGGTAGACTCAAGGCATGTTACTTATTGAGAGATGTCAAGTTCTTTATGATGTATCTGTTCCAGAATGAGCTTTTGATATCTGAATTTAGATGCGCAATGACGCAGTGTATTATAATATTCAACGTGTTTTGATTGAACGCCTTGAACTGTCCTGGGCTTCTTGTTTTGTGTTTGTTCTGGAAGAGGGTGTGTGTGTGTGCATGGGTAGTGTTCTGCTGAACTTCTGGTTGGTTTTTGTTGCCGTTGTTTTGTCGATAAAAAGTGATGTCATTGAAATTCAATATCAATACATAAATATATATACTTATCTAATCTACAACACTTTCAAACACTTCAGGTTGACTGCCTACCTGCGACGCTTGACGGTATTTGTGCTGTGTATGTGTATATGTGAGGGCGTTGTGTCCTTGTCAGAGGGTTTCCTGAGGATATCATAATCCAAAGCTCCATTACTCCAGTGCTTCTATTCCACCGGAAACCTACATCAAACTGTCAAACGATGTCGTTGGAAGAGGTGAGGAGTGTACGAGTGGAAGCGGATGTTTCCACTGGCAGGAATTTGGGTGATTCTGCCGTTGAAATCGAAACGACGTCTACAGAAGAAACTATTTTGAAGCAACACCGAGGAGAACGAAACGATCCAGATAGGTAAGTTGGCAAGCTCTTGATCGATTCACCTTGTTCTGCCGAAGCTAATGTTTCCATCACAGAAAAGATAACTATAACGATAATCTTAAGTCGGATTTTACTATTGCTCGTGCAATTCCTCCTGAGATCCAGGAAGACGATACGCTCGGAGTTGATTCAGAAGAGGATGATGCAGATGGTCAGGGAGGAGATAAAGCTGAAGTAGACGATGGTGATTTTCTTTCAGAATTCCCAGATGATACACCGGTATATGTTTTTACAACTGAGTGACTGTTTATGCTGACGATTTGCGTCTCCTTTCCTGATTCGATCATGACATAGGAACTTGAGTTGGTACACTGTCGAATTGGATCTCTTGCCAACTTACATCTTCCACGTTTTGCTGGCCATCTTCAGAAGCTTTGCCTTCGACAAAACTCTGTTTCTCATTTAGATCCAGAGATATTTCATCAGCTTACCCTCCTCGAGGAGTTGGATCTATACGACAATCAAATCCAGCATGTTGATGGTGCGCTGGAAAAGTTACAGAAACTCACGTACGTCATGCATCGTAGTACTCGCATACGCTGATGGGGTTCGAATTTACCTCGGGCTAGTGTGTTGGATCTGTCGTTCAACTTATTACGAACTGTACCCAACCAACTGGACCATTTACATGTACTGGACACAATTTACTTTGTCCAGAACAAAATTTCCAAAATCACTGGTTTGAATCATTCAGATACACTAAGAAGCCTAGAACTCGGCGGTAATAGGATCCGGGTACGTGACAGCTTTTCATGTTATCAATCTTGTTTTATACTTTTGGTAGAAAATTGAAGGACTCGATGCCTTGGTGAACTTGGAAGAGCTTTGGCTTGGGAAGAACAAGATTACAAAGCTTGAAGGGCTCGAAAACCTGCGTAAACTGAAAATACTCTCGTTGCAGTCCAATCGCATAACTAAACTCGAAAATCTGGACACATTGACGGAGCTCGATCAGCTTTACCTCAGCCACAATGGTATTGAGTGTTTAGAAGGGTTAGAGCGCAATGTGAGCACAAGTCCTGTTGTTTAGTATGCAAAGTATCATGCCAAGTCTCATTCGATGTCTACTCTCAGACTCAATTGACAACTTTGGATATCAGCAATAATTTCATCCCTGCGATCGAGAACATTTCGCACCTGATCAATCTAGAAGAACTTTGGGTGCGGCTCCATTAATTCATGGATTCATTGGATGAGGTTAATGTTATTTGGCCAGATGAATAGTAATAAGATATCAGATCTGCACTCACTGGATGCGCAGTTGCGCCACATCCAGACTTTGAGGACACTTTATCTTGAAGCCAATCCATGTCAGGAATCAGATATGGTAGGCTATCGACGGAAGATCATGTTGGCGCTGCCACAGTTAACCCAGATAGATGCCACGTAAGTCTAGAATCTGCTTAAATTTATAGCCAGTATCTCAACAACAGGTCCAGGTATGTACGAGTATCATAGGCTGAAGGTCAAACTTCAGTCAAGTTGAGTCGAACCTGGACGTTGGAAATCCATGAGTCGTTGGAGCGCGGGTTTGAAGAGTTTCTTTATCTTGAGGAAGAAGTTTTCGACTGACGCTACATTATGGGCTCCTTTATGTTATTCTATGGACTTGTTAACACTTGTATATATCAGAGCCGGGACCAACTCGTATCGAGACTCGCCTTCTCTATTCGAACTTACTCTCATTTCAGGATACACGTCTCTCCCGAGATCTTCAAATTATTATTCTGCGTTTTATGGGGATTATTGGCATTTGCTGGAAGTGTGACTGATTTGGATAGGTATGGTCGGCTCATCAATGCTTGATCTTCAGAGGTAAATTGCACTTCGAGAAAACACACCAGAACATTTTATGGTAGAGATACCCCATAAAAGTGGTCGACAGGTTGTAATATGGGGAAGGACGACGTTCGTACGCCGCTGTAAGGTCATGCTTTCACGCAGTACCATCCAATCGAAGTCTTGCCGAGTTGAAATATCATACAGCGCATAGGACTAGAATGCTGGGAGATGAATTTTTCGGGTTTTGATTCGTTTTTTTCAGTGGAGTTTTAATCATCAATCTGATGGCCTCATACTTAATTTCATAGCCATCACATTTTTTGGCGTCCCTGAGTATCGGTCGCATGTATTCCTGAATGGTAGAGTTCAAGACAATGAGTCTTTAACATCTTGATCAAGCTGTAATTATTGGCAAACGCGCGCAAGATCAACGCGGTCACATCGAAAATAGCGTGACAAGTTGTCTCCAATGTCCCATTCGTCAAAGCCAAAGGCGAAAGGAGTCAGCACAAGCTCATTTTTTGACCTCAAAGCTGAGCTCTCCAAACAGCAAGCAGAGTTCGCCAAGAATAAAGCCTCAGGTAAAAGTACACAGATCGTCGGCGGCGTCAAACGGCCAGACAAGGTGAGCCATCCTATTCCTTCTTACATCTGCATGCTATGGTCCTTATTAGAAAATTTCTAGAAGCCGACTATCTGGGCTCGTCAGAACAAAGGAGTCGATGGGCGTGCTTCAAGAGATATTCAGCTAGAAGAAATCAGCAAGCCGACCCTTGAATCGGCTCGTGCGGTATTAGAACGCAAGGCAAAGATCTACGACAAGCTCCGGCGAGGAAAATCAGGTGGTCTGAGTGATAAGCAATATGAAGCTCTACTTGTAGATGTGCGCTGTTTTTTTATGTCAAATTGTACCATTTCGTTTTAAACCTTGGCTCTAGTTTGACAGCAAACCTATCGATGCATTTGAATCAGACAGTGATGATGTGGATGAGTCTCTGTCCGTACCAAAACGACCAGAAGATGATGACGATCCTGTCATTGAGTATGAGGACGAATTTGGCCGCATAAGGACTGCTCGGCGATCCGAAGTACCCCGCGAGTTTCACCCTCGGCATGACGCTCAGGATGAAGACGAAGACGAGGACATTGTGATACACAATCCTGTCAATCATCTCCCAATCTATACACCATCAGAAGAGCGCATTGCAGAGATCTCCAAAGAATACGCTGAGGACACCAATCCACTCAATGTCCATTATGATGCCTCGAAAGAGGTCAGGGCAAAGGGGGCTGGTTTCTACCAGTTCTCTGCAGACGAGGAGACGCGAAAGAAGCAAATGGAGGAATTGAAGAATGTACGAGAGGAGACTGAGAAGACCAGAAAGGATTTGGGAGCAGTTGATATATTGCCTGGTGAATTGGAAGGGATGCGAGAAGGCCCAACGAAGAGTAGAGCCATGGAGAAAAGGAAGCGGGAGATCGAAGAGAGGAGGAGACTACTCGAGGAGAAGAAGAAGAAGCGTAAAATATCCCCTTCAGCAGATTCAGGGAATATAGCTCGCGTTCAGGCTGCTGAAACAAGCACGACTTCGCTGCCTGATGCTGATCCCTTTGCAGTTCTTGAATCCATCGCTGCTCCAAAGCCTGCACCCATTGCGAAGAAATCTCAAGTTACTCCCGATGCCGCTGGTATTTTTCTTGCACAACTGCAGCAGGAATTTCTTAGTGCAAAGAAGCGGTAATCGTAACCAACCCTTTCTCGATCAATCGCTCTGGGCATCATAACGAGGAAATCTCTCGTCGTCTATTCCAAGAGATCGAAAACTTATACCTTGCAGTTACTGGCTCCTCTCCTTGAACGACGTCCGCTACAATCTATGAATACGCTTTAACACCATCACAAAACAAGCAATAACGCCGCCATACCACGTCATGCATCTATCAAAACTTCTTTGACACCAGAACCACATTACTACATTGTTTTTGGACCTTCTGGGCAACAAATGTTGTCAAGCAAATGATTCATTTGAGCCATCTTTGGAAAATGATCGGCTCATAGAGATTATCTCCGGGGTAGATCATCATACCCATCATACCGGAAACTGACCGAGAGCGTGGCGCGATGTGTGAAGAGTTGCCACAATGTGTGGGGGAGGCATGGGTGACAAAAGTTTCTAGTATGACTCGAGTTGCTGCTGCTGCTGCACAAAGATAAATCACTTTCAAGTACAGTACGACGGAATTCACATTCAATTATAGAACAATCGAGTGCTCTCGGCGGCATAATGATCTTGTGGCAACGTAATGTACGGCGTATGCATGTTACTACTGAACAGATTGATTACGATGGTGATGAGAACATCGTTATACTGGGAGAGTATGTCATTGACAAATTGGGCAGTCCATGCTATAGAACAGATGATAAGAGATAAAAGGAACACCGCAGAAGATTCGTCCATAATTGTACAGGATCTTTGCCCATGAGGTTTACAGCAGGCTTACAGACTTGATGTCGGTTAGTCTACTAGTCTGACCGCCATCGTTCTTCGCCGAAAACTTCTCGTATCAGAAATTACGAATGTAATCTGAAAGTTCTGGCTCCGCTATTCAGCCTCCGGACACGGGAGGTATCACGGCGACTTGCTCCCCACCCATCAATGTCACGGAGACGGGATCGTCGACCATCTCCTCATTAACACACCACTGGCTTGTTTCTAAGATCATCCCAAGGTTAGTATTGGGGTAACACAAGGTGAGATGATTGCTGAGAGAGGAGAGGGGTAAACCAGAAGAGGGTATGGATATTTGTTCGGTGGTTTTGCCAGTTGCCGTTGATGCTGCGGCGAAGTAGAGGATGGTTATTGTCTGTGTTGTCTGGAGCGTGGAAGACATTGTGGGTCTAGAGAGGTCGAGTACGTCAGGATGAATGAATTGTATCAATGAATCTTTCAGAATCGACGATATCTCGAACCCATCATAATGATGGATGTGCTCATAATTTCCTAGGCGGTTTGCTGACAACAGTCAATTCCCGTTCTCATCAGAGGAAGCTTCTGGTTTTCATGTCCGGCTAGTGCTGTCTGAACTCACATCATGAGCAAATAGAAATAGGCTGTTTATTTCCAATCACGAAGGCTCCATCTTGAAATTTCGTCAAGTCGACCTCTTTCTCTTTGGAATCTGATGGATGCTCAAGAACCTGGTCGTTCCGAGCTCAAAGGACCTCCCACTTGCAATTTTCGGACATTTGAAAACAACTGCAGGTCAATAGGCCAAGATCTCGACCTAGAGCCTGGCCCCATGAAATGGAACAAAATGAACGTTTGATTTCTTCATCTAATGTAGCGCTTGTTAAACGTAACACCGTGCGTTGGTACAGTGAGTTAATCTATGTATTATCTCCTTTTGTTCAGCTGAAAATGAAACGATTCATGAGTCATTTTTTCATGGCGGGCCGTGCATATTTAATGACACTACTACCCCTGCGTTTATGGGAAGGTTCGACTATAACGTTCACAGATCAACATCTTCGTCTCGTCAAAAATACCAGTTATTGTATTTTCGTCACTGGTTACGAGTATGCTTTACATCCCCTGAACGAATTAGAAGACTGGTGCGGAACATCGTGGCAATTCAGGTAATGCTTTGCATCCAGCATCAAGAAAAGAGCATGAGATACCATTTACGGATCAGCGCAAAGCCATTCGATAGGTTGAACACCGGAGGGCAAAAAAGAAGGCAGATTGTACAACAGCCCTTGACACTTTGAAGAAATGTGTCAACTTTTTTGCGTTTTGCGCCGATTCTGTGTTTCCACATGCAAAGGTTTATTTCTACCGAAAAATATATTATGAGCCATCTCAGGACGAGGACGAGAGGGAGAGTTCGGAGAAGCTAGCGAGGCGTTCGTCGTGACGGCATGCATTGTGTTCATTTCACTGGGGATCTAGTTGTTTTCTAAATAGAATACATGAAACGCGGACAAGGACGATCGAATCCTGGCGGAAATGGGCATGCCTAATGACTATTTATGACTGTCACTTTGTCCAAAGGGCGTAGTTCAGCGGTCCACCATATGGGTTTGGATGTTCGAATCCAAACGACAGGTTCGCTCGGTACGAGGTGGTTGGAAGTTGAGACAAGCCCGTCAAACGAGGATGGATGATCGGTCAAGTTCCATCGAAGTCCAGTGGTTGTCAAGGTCGTCTCGTCGATACCAACCGGTAGGAGGCCACATGTTCGACCCAGTAGAGAATGGTCGATGTTAATACAATGCTCTCCCTAATCAACCAAGTGAGTAAGGGTTCCTAGTTCGCGTTGATAATGAGGCATATCGTACGGAATCCAAGACCCAGCCGACGTTGTCATCTGTCACTACGTAGACCCTTTTCCGCGTTCGGCGGAGCTTGTGACAGAAGGAAAGTGTGTGAATGGTTTGGTCCAGGCGGCCGGCGAGACCGCCAAGAATGACGATGTCGTACTGTTCTGACTGCTCGGACGTCAAGTCATTGTCACTCGGTAGAATCTTCACCCGCCCTTCGGTGAGCTCCTTGGCCTGGATAGCGTACACGCATTTCATGAGATCAGTGGAGCCCTGACAGTCGTTTCGGACGACTGGTACACCCTGACTTTGACTTTGAACTGTGGAGCTTCGGAATTCGTTTAGGAAGCTCATACCTGAGATACATAATATTCTTTGACATCATGGCGTAGTGAATCCAAGTCGCCTTCGATGAGATCCGGGAGATAACTGGGGGAGAATCAATATTCAAGTTCAAACAGATTGCTGCAGCTTTAAGGAAAGTACACACAGCCGAGGATTTACATCATGACTAGTTAACAAGTCGTATAACTGATTTGCACCACCATCGGCACAAGATCGCCAGGACGACGAGAGCCATACCCGTTGAAAAAGTGGAAGAGAAAAGGGTTGATTAAGTATAATTAGTGCATATCGAGGCTTGGTAGAGCAGCAAGAATTGAGAAAGTCGACGTCCCAGGTTGTCATTGAGTTTCCTGACTTGGCAGCCCAGATATGACTTAGAATTCAGCCACACATCACATCCATAAGCATGAAAAACACAACATCCAACTGCAAACATGATGCTTTACTCAGTCAAACGAGAATGAAGATAGCACCTCCGAGTACAAAGTAAAATACAATCACCCACGGGTCATCGTCAAAAGAGCAACCAACTAGTCATTGCAAGCAACGTTTATGATCCTTGATTTCGTCTGGACCATGTTGAGAAGCTCAGCACACCCACAACTCCAACCACCAACAACGCCGTCCCAGCCCCAACAAGCCCAGGTATATAATAATACCACGCCCCGTCTACGTCGTCGAGACTCGGAGGACTTTTGATCACACTGGCAGCCATCTGTTCTCCCTTTGCTTTTTTCCGCCTTCGCATATGAAGGGGATACGTGTTGCTGTGCAATGACTCTCGTTCGGCAACGCTTTCTGGCGGCGACGTTCCGATGTCCAAGGATGGCATTTCCAACTCTACGTCACTCACTCCGACTCCGTATGCATCACCTTGCGGCAGCGCAGGGACATCCAAGTCGGGCTGGAGTATGCGTGCGCGATCAAAATATCTACTTGCAGCTTCTCGGTCGCGTTTCCATGCTTCAGTCCCACTTTCGCCAACCTGAGATTGAAGCGGCATACGGATGGACGATAGACTGGAATAGGAAACAGAAAGGAGGATAGACGCAGCACCTTCTAGATGAAGTAACCCTGCCTCTAGGTACAGCTGCGCAAGTCCCCGAGATCCGCCTATGCACTGAAGGAAATATGGTGTTGTTCCTCGAGGGGCTGGTTCTTCTGGTAGCGAAACAGGCTCATAATCACCAGAAAGAGGAAGATAATTTGAAACAAGGCGTATAGTAGCAGAAGGAATATGGGCTTGATGCCAAGCCCGGCTTCGATGGGTCAGCACCTGTCAGTAGTCCAATCAGATAAATCAAAGTACTCACAGGAAATATTCAAACGCCTCATCTCTCTCTTTCCTGATATCTGACAGCTCCAGCCCAATTAATGCCAAACTCGTTGGATCCATGTTATACTGGTGTTCAAGTTCATGACTATGGTTGTACACTGTAGAATTGGTCAAGTGTGATGCAAGACTCTCCGGAGCAGGTCCTACGATCAGCGAGGGCCATATGATGGACTGCTCCTTCTCCAAGTGCAAGGTGAGTAACCGTCCAGACCTTAAGCCATGCGGTACCTCCAGAGACGAACAACTCGGTGTCAGACTGCGTATTGGAATGCTATTTGTTACTTGGCCTCTACCCGCCTGATTCTGTCCGTGACCGGGTGACACTGATCGCGAAGCGGCCACAGAAGAAGGATTGTTGGTTCCAGTCTTGTTTGGCCGATTTCCATGCCTGAGTAATCTATCATCCGTAGACGAAAGACTGGCCGATGAGAAATTTGGAGATGGGAACAGGTCATCTATATCAGAAACCTGGCCGCCTTCCAGTGAAGCAGCGAAACTACTGGAAATGTCGGGGTCGGAGATATACGCATAGGAAGAGTGGGACCGAGTAGATGCAGTCGAGGCTGTGGAAACTGTACGTTCTCTGTTTGAGAGTCTCGAGTTCCGAGGTTCAAGCTGCCACACCGACGTCGTAGTATTGACTGCGCTGTATAGACGTCCCTATCGAGATTGTATTGTTCAGGCGCTGATAGAAGAATCATAGACAAAAGTATTGGTAGGAGGGTACATACCTTGATGGTCGGTGAATAACCTTTGACTCCTACTATGAGATAGTTATGGTCGATTATCACCTAGAGAGTATCACAGAGTAAGATCCTGCCAATTGTAGGCCTTGGAGGAGTTGAATACGCACAGATAGTTCATCTTCCTGAGTATTATATGGTACCATAATGAGGACCGTCGCCTGACATCACACGATTCACGGCCCACGCTTTCGAGAATGCATTGGTATATTTACCTGATCATGCGACTTTCAGGAGTCAGAGTTGGCAGCTACAGGACGACAGACTCGATGAACGACATACCTGATGCCATGAATACGAGTAATACGGTCTTTCGTTGTATCTATCCATAGTCGGTGTGGAGAGATGATAGAATCTTTGACGGCTGTGGAATAGCTGTGACTAATTCAGAGTTCAGCGCTACACGTGCTTTTCCGGTCACAACAAGTTAGGTCATTTATTTATTCCGTCTGGTAACTAGTATAGATCTGGGTGACAATTCCACAAAAAAATCAAGCAAACGTGAGGAAATCCAAGTGTATGTAATGGCATAAATAAAATGGCAATGTCCATGCAAACTTTATGAAATGGATTCGTCGCCCTTCGGGGGGTTCACAGACGACAAATTCACCTGCGAGCTCGACTTGATGGCACCAGCAATTTTCTTGATCCTATCTTTCTCTTCCTCAATGTGCTGCACCAGCATCCCGTCAAGTCTCCTCAAGGCCTCTGGTCTTTGGGCAGTAAACTCTTGCCGCAGGGGCGACGTCGGAGATACAGGCGTAGTTCGGCTTACAGCTGCTGGCCGACGCCTTCCAATATTACTCAGACCCATGAGAATATTCGAAGATGAAGATGGGCCCCTGGAAATCACTGGTGATTCCATCAGTGGATCAACATTCTTATTCTGAGCTTGTGATTGCGCCTGCGCAAACAATGTCGTACTTAGCTCCCCTCCATACCCCAAATCACCTTTTCTCTCCGAGAAGAACTGTGATCTTGTCGGTGTAAAGCCGAGCGCTTTTCTCGAATCCACAAGTCCAATAGGCAACATCCTTGGTCTCTCAAAATGTCCTCTTCCTATATACGGAGCCGAGAAATTGCCCAAACGCATCATCGTACTTGGCTTGATGGGACTTATCGAGACAGTCGAATTTGTCCGTGTACGTGCATCTACAAGAAAAGTAGGAGGTGATGAATGTACTGATAGTATTGAGGGGGGTGGTGGTGACTGGGCAACATTATTGGGGGATGCATCTCCTTCACTATCGTCCGAGGAATCCAAATCATCCATGGCATTAGGTTGCGTCTGCAAAGTATCAAAGAACGACGTGGGCGAGGAAGGAGCGGGTGAGTGAATCGCGACCTCGGTTGAGGTAGTGAGTAATTCTAACGAAGATGGTATGGGACGAACATCATGACGGGAGGACGAGGCATAAGGAGATGTACGCCATTCTCCTTTTGTTGGAGAGGCTGCACTTATTTCAATTCTGGGTTCTGAACTAGCAGCACTCCGATTGAGAGAGGATATCGAGTAGTTGAATGATGACGAGCGGGGTGGTGGTTGGAGAGCATCGTGGCCACTAGAGGTGGAGGGACGAGGATAAGGCGAGGCTAATGAAGATCGAGTATGTGTGTCAGGCTCTGTAGACTCATCAACACTCGAGTAGCGCAGGGATGATATAGAAGATTGTTCTCCAGCGTGATTGAGTACTTCTTGAAAAGCAGATGTTGTAGGGGACATTGATCCTTGTGAAAAGCTCAAAAACGAAGACCGATTGCCTAGTGCTGACAATCTCGGCGATCCTCTTACTACCCTACCGTCGCTGTCATCAAATGTCGATTGAGATGAAAATGCGCTCGCCGCTGAGGGTAACTCTGCGGTTGTTTCATACGAATGGGTCTGCACAGTGAGTTGTGTCATTTGCGAGAAACGCCGGGTCCCAGAAACAGGCGGAGGTGGAGGCGTCATGACAAACTGCTGTCGCATCAACTCAAACTCGGTGAATAGTGGTGTCGACATTGATCGTCGTAATTTTGACTTGGGCGAACTCAAAGGAGTGTCTGAGCTCTGGTGTTGAAGGTCAGAGTGAGAATGTGAATATGTGGCACTGAATGGCTCTCTATTGCGCGGTGCAGGTGTTAAGGGCGTTAATGTCTCAAGAGGGGTTATGGCGCGTGCGGGCAAAAAACTTGAACGCCGCGAATCGTTCGAATCAGGTGCCAAAAAAGATTTATAAGTTGATCTTGAGGTCGAGGTCTGGCTCTGCACGGACTTGCGGACTGAGCCTTTCTTTTCTGCCTGAGCCTCCATCGAAGATTCCTCCACTTCAAAACTAATCTGTGGCTCCACAATATGTTGCTGCAGACGTTTTGCCCGCGTCCCAGGGGTTGTGCTCCTGGATAGCTCACCATTAACTCGCGGAGTTGCAAGCACAGGGTTAGATGTACCAGGGACATACGAAAACATTGACTCATCGGGAGTGTTATCCAATGAATGATGGACGGCTTGTTGTAGTAGCACTTTCCTCCAATGATCATCTGTTTCGCCTATCGATGACATTCCTGGGCTATTGGGTGGTAATCGATCTGCGAGTATAGCCGCCCCTACAGACTCCTGTACCCCCAACCCATGGAGTGCAGATGCTTGCACTGCAAAAGGATAATTCGAGGCAGGTAAAGGGATATCAACGGCATCCGTTGGATCAATCACATCATCAACATATTGCACTTGTCGCTTTACCAGCGTTTGCAGCCGCTGCCTTCCCTTTTCAAAGTCACGCCTCGCATTTCGTGTTTTCATCTCCTGCTCGGCTTGTTTAGCCGCCACGGCAATGTCAGTTACTCGCTCCTTGACAACGGCAACCCGACCGCGGTCAAGGGTCCCGTTGGATGGGAATGCCGCATTATGTGGGGAATGGGGAACACGTTGATGGTTGCGGAGGATACATGGAGAGGCGATGGTATCGGATGTCGTTCTGAGTATGGGGCCGAACGTAGATGTTACGAGTGCTGGTCTCGATTTGGACTTTCCGACACGAAAAATGTCCAGAAAAGTTGGTGTAGGAGACTTTTTCGCGTTCGTTGAAGCAGCGAAATCCTCAGGTGAAGGCTTCATATGGGCCGGGGGCAAGAAGTAGTTGTTTTTGACGAGAAGCCGAAGTCGATAAGCTACATCATCTCCATCGTAGTTCTGCATCCCTTCTACGTCTTCAACAACCGTTGAGATGTCCTGCTGTTGATGAGCTTCCTTCACAGCGGCTGAGGGCGAATTAGGAGATCCCGGTTTGGATAAGGTCGAAGTGGAAGGGGGGTAGAAGGAAGAGGTACTGGACTTTTGGGTTGAGAATGAATCGCGGACATTGGGGGTAAGCTCAGGGTCACGGGCAAAGGCAGAAAGCGCTGGGTTATACGACGTTTCTATGGAAGCTAGATGGGAGGCCTGCTTAGCGGCTTTCGACTATTAAGAAGAAATCAAACATCAGTATGAAATTCCAAAAAATTTTCTACCACACACACCAATTTGGGCGGCGTCGGAGATGATTGTGGGACACAAGCCACAAGGGTGACCTCTCCGGCAGCAGAGTCAGCTGTGTGCGAAGCCAGACTCTTGCTGCTGGTACTGGGCTGAGGATTGAGGGTATTGGGGACTCGAGGAACTAAATCAGACTTGGAGGTAGAATCCGCAAGTAGGTTCGGAGGCCCGGTCACTGTTCTGGAGCGCGTCCGGGTCCGCGAGCGTCGCGTCAGGCTGACACCACTGGAGACACTGGAGTTGCTGGACACAGAACGAGCAGACTGGGGCCGGTTTGGGGTGGAAATGCTCGTTTCCGGCGACGAGGAGAGCATGTTGAAGGCAGCATGAGATTGTTCGCCCAGATTGAACCTGCCTATCATTCTTGGCCCGTAGTCCTTTTTTGTTATTTACGTAAGGCCACATGAAACTAGTGCCTGGCAGCTCTTTTCCTCCCACTGCCTTCCAGTAATGTTCGATAGACTCAATGCCAGTACGTCTTTCCGGCATCAGGAATGTATCCGAAGCCTCATATCAACGTCAGTTCTTCCGCCTTCTCTTTTGGCAAAATGGCAGCTCCTCGTGGCCTCGGCTGCTGTTTTCAACACTTTTCAGAACTTTATGACTTTGAAACTTACTCGTAGAATTTATAACAACGTACCTGCTGCTTCAGGTATAGGTCCTTGAGTACCCTTGGTTGTCTCTCACTCCTTGTCCAGTTACCGCCCTCCAAGCCCGCACCTTCGCTGTTTGGACCTTAACCTCAGCTATCGTACGATTTTACGCCGCGTTTCATATTCATGAAAAGATGTATGTGTCGCTATCTATGGCTGTTGCTGTGCTGCTCACAGTGAATAAGAGTTTATGACATGGCTTTGTTTACCTACTTCATCGCGTTTGGACACTTTTCGACAGAGCTGTTCATTTTCAAGACAGGAAGAATCAACCCAGGCATTCTCAGTCCTGTATTTGTATCAAGTATGTGTTGGCTGCATCAGGTGTCATTGCTGACATGAATGATTTGTGTTCCTTCAATCAGCATTTTCGCTAATTTGGATGGTCAATCAGTATGATTTCTATGTGCAGTCGTAAACTAGTTCTCGACAATGACTTTTTGCTGACCTGTCACACAATATTGCCCAAGAGTAGTATTCTCTGTGTTACAACTGGAACTCATGTCCTGGGAAGGAACAGGCCCTGATGACAAGTGATGGGAATGGCGACATGTGCGAACTTTTGAATACTACTCCTCGAACGCTGGTGTCCATCAGACTGTTCTATTACTGCAGGGTCTTAGGGTCGCTCGATTGCCTCTGGTAGAGTTCTGCCATCATTCCTAGCTCTTTTCTATCATGCACTGCCAACTATCATCATCGGTAGGGAGCCAGATAGCAATCAGGATCAGATGAGCTATTTTGAGAGACTTGTCGCCATGTATGTAGGTTGTTGAAGGGACTCGTAGCAACGTGGTATTGGGAAGGAGAGGGGTGCACTGCTGGTAGTTAACGACATGATTAGTCAGCTAAAATATGGGTTTAATTGCTTTAATTGATTCTATTACATAGTGCTCAATTGCAGTCTGTGGGGGATCCACTAGGCCCACGGGTCCGTGTGATTACGTCATAACAAGCTAAACTAGAAATGGTAAAAGCCATTACATAATTCCAGAAAATTAAGTTATCAGAACTTCGGACATACACCGCGTAATAAATTGCTGAATATACATATCAAAACCTCGGCCTAGCACCTGCAAAATCATCTGTAATGCCAACTGCAATGTCGAGTGCAGCACTGATTACAATATTTTATATAGTCTAGTTATAGTACTAGCATGCCCTGGTGGTCCTCATTGCATTACAATCCATACATTGGCTTTATGCCTTGCACTGGGTTACTTAAACTTGGTCCTTGACTACCTCAAAGTGACTGGGTTCTTGCTTGTACTCATCCTTAGGAGTGAGCTTTGAGCTGCTTGGTTTGCAGGCACTGGGCCAAGGTTCTGATTTTTTTCTCTAATTCAGCAATTTATCACATAGACCGCCTGAATTTTGGTGCTTATGTAATCATCTTTGCCATTTTAAAATTAGCTTGTCCTGACATAATCACACGGACCCGTGGGCCTAGTGGATCCCAGTCTGTAGTGTTTGCTTAGATAAACTACTTAAATCTATAAGAGAGGGGGAAATAAATTGGGAGACATATGTAGTTTGAGAGGCTTGTGAATTACTCAATGTTATCTAAAGATAGGGCCCACCAAGGGTGACCCTAGGGTAAGTCAGTGACTACCCTCACCCTTACCCTGAGGGTATGCCCCGCCCCTGGTGGGCCCTACCTTTATTTTTCATAATAGAGAGAATCTTGAGCAATTGTAGTTTTGATAAACTAAATAATATTACCTCACAATCATCTTGAAAATACCAAGGTGAGTTCTTATCAAATCAGAGAAAACATATAGAGTTTTCAAGATATTTGAGAGACTAGATCAAATATCCCAAAATTTTCATATATTTTCTCTCAGTTGATGTATTGGAAACAAGATCATTGGAGGCAACATTTGGCTCAAAGCCCAAAAGCACACAAAAGCGGTCGACTTCAAGGTTGACTTACCTGTCTTGTTTGGTTTGGTGAGGGCAGAAAGTCACGCACCATTGCCCATGGGGTACCATCTTTTCAGATCTGAGTTGAGGAAGGTGTTGGTGAGTATAACACTGATGAGCACAATGTCATTTCTAAAGGACAAATCTCCTAGACGTCATGGAGCAGAAGAGAGTAAAAGCAACGTGCGAGAACACGTGGCGTGAGAGTGCCACACAGGAGGAATGCACGTGATGGATTCCTATATCCTCGTGACGCCTCTTCCCATCAGCGCAATACCTAGCTCACTAACTTTCGACTGTCAGAGAGTGCTTTTCGTTCTGAGTTTCGGCCCCTGGTCAGTTTCCCTAGCCAGGCCTTGAGGCATACTCAGATCACAAATCCCATTAATGCATTAGATCTAGATTTGAGCAGCATGGCGTCAAGTTTGATTATTATGAATCCCAAAAATAAACCACGGTTGAGTTGTATTGATTTTAACTCAACAACATGTGCTACAGGACCTCGTATCCTACTTTATCAGTGATTATCGAACGCCATCAATAGGCGAAACCACTGGGTTCACTTACGCCTACCTATCCACATCCTCCGGCCACCTTAATGTCGCATCGCAAGGACCGTGTACCTGCTCTGTTGTTATATGGTCATCATCCTTCCTGATCATGGGATCGATCCGATGAGCTAGCCCTTAATACTATAGTACTAAGGACTATTCGTGGGTACCCTCTCGAGGGCAGCGGCATAATCGGCCCCGAGGACAGAATTACCTCTGTACTAATCCGACACTTCACTTTACATCTGATAATGAGGAATCAGGTCGGAGCCTTTATTAGCCTCATCAAGTCCGAACCCAGTCAAAAGTAGCTCAGTCTACCTGACTCCCACATTGGAGTACTCTATAAACAGCACATGCTTGTATAGACAGCATTATTACTTCCTTGTGATCGCTTTTAAGAAGTAGGGTAAATTTGGTCGAACACCTAAAATATGTGCGTTATAAATGACCAGTCTTCTGACTAGAACTTACTTTCTATTTCTGTTGTACGTTTAGGCCACGCAGTCCAGCGAACACCAAGATGGACAGCTGAGATCTCACACATTCTTAGAACCAGGGGGGTATGTGAACGACAACGTGTGAGCGTTGAGAGTAGTGACACCTTCCATTCTACAGTTTGGAGGAATCCTGTCCAACTATTCTTCGCTCGAATTGACATCCTTTTTGTCAATGTCGTATGGAGTGACCGAGACTGGCTTAGTGAATGATCAAGTAGGGGCGGCGTAGGCTGATCATTACAACGACTATATGCTTGAAGTCGAGCGGCGTGTGCTTGAACTAGCCAGCGTAGCGATTCTATGCGAGCAGAAGCAGAAGAGGTTTGGCAGCTTGAATGTAGGCTAAGATGTCAAATTCTCGGTCGTTGTTCAGAAATCATTTTTTGAGTAATGACGTTATTTGGCATGATTTTTCTATCATTCTGTCGCACACGAAGGTCATGATGCCTTTAAGTCGGATATTATAGAAAGGTAATGGAAGACAGAAGCCACAATCACAGCGAATGGCGAAGTAACCGTGGAAAGAAAAGCATGTCTAGTTTGGGTTATAACTTGAAGTTGTGGTCAGGTGAACGCTCCAGAGAAGCAATGACTGATGTTACCAGTGTAAGATTCCTTTGTTGGCAGCTGTGAAGATCCAATGGAAATTTGAAAACGAGGGAGGCTGAAGTGCTTGCACCGTGATCATATCGCTCAGAAAGAACATTGGCTATCCCGTTACAGGTAGTAAATGTAATAATTTCCTTGGAATGAGTGTACTGTCGAAGTCACGAGTGCGTGGGACCAAGCTCCGGTGTATTTTACTGCGCTTATGCGCTATAAAGATCACTTTTAACGTCACGCTAAAAAATATTTTTAGGCTCTCCTGAGCGCTGAGATTTTTTCTATCGACATGGAGCTTGTGAGGCAGGCGAACAGTATGAATGCCTCAAGGGAAGGAATCATTACACTATCAAGTGAGAATCTTTGGCCTCATCTCCGTTACTGCGGCAGGGCATCCCTTTGTAAAGCAGTGGAAGCATGACAGGAAAGCAGCATAGTTAAAAGCTTCTGCCTATATGGTTTCACAGCAATCCAACAGAGTAAGTTCTGCCCAGAAGTGGGTTCAATGGATGGCACAGGATACTCGCAAACAAAGCTGAGGTCAGGACCCACCCGAGCGGTATTTATTGCAACATGGATGCTGTTCGTTTCTGCAGTACCTGACGCCGATGAGCGGACTTCAAGTGGCATTGTGTAACATCAAATCTTGGGGCTCAGTACTTAGGGTCGGATAACATAAGTAACTGGGATCCCAATTTGATTGCCTCCGGTATAACTTCCAAGCGACATCTAGACGAGTGACGATGGAGAGATGATAATATATATTTGAGATGAACGCTATCGGGGCAGTTGTTTATTTGTTTCGAACGCCCCAGTCATTTAGGGGTTTTTTGAAGACGTCATTGAATTCGAGAGGAATCATGCATGGGGCCGCGGGATATATAGACAAAAGCTGTCGAAGTGGAAGACAGTCAGAAAGATATAACACATAGGGATTGATAGCCTCACGAATCGGTGGTCAGATCCGGTAGACGAGCGCCCGTAAAGGAAGTACCCCTTATTTCGCTTGTTTCTCCGCCCTGACATAACCGCGTGACAGATGACAAATGAGCCCTCTGCTATATAAAACGCCACGATCTCCATTCCACCAAACCATCTGACTTACCCAACTAACCTTAGGCTCACTGCTCATATTTCTTATGTCTCCAACTACATGCAATTTTCCCTCTGAACTTCTCGATATCATCTGCTCCCAAATTTTTGTAAATGGCCTTCCTCCACTCGAGTCTTCTCTTGACCCCACCATTACAACAGCTGGAGTTCCTACTGCCTTTCCTTCTTCCACGCCTCAGGCATACTGGCCAGAGCCGGTCGTGAGGTGTACACTTGCCAATCTTTGCCTTGTTAATCATGGTTGGTACGAGGCTGCTAAACCTTGGCTTTGGAGAAGGTGAGATGTATTCATCACGGAGTGTTGGAAGTTGCTAACTTGGAATTACAGACTTGAAGTCAGACTTCCTCGCACATGGCTTTCACTCGTCGACGAAATCGCCTGGAACTACGAAGAAGAGACTGTCGACTCTGTGATGCAAAAGACGATCCAGTTAGTTGCCAAGGTAGCAGCCTGTGCATCGACTTTTGCCTCGGACAAAGATGCGGTGCTCAAGTTAGAAGCGAGTCTGTTGGATACGCTAGAACTTCCCGACAATGGTATAGGCCCAGACCTTCTTTCGCCAATACCCTCCCGGAACCCAAGTCCAAGGCGCATCCGGCCAAAGAGCAAGTCCCCCGCCCGATGGAAGATTCTGCGCTCCATCAATGACGCTATTCAGGATGTATTAGATAGTAGGACTCCAGGGGTCCATGGTGCGTCTCGTTATCACGTATTGTTGATTATGACGCTGACGGTGCGAAAAATACAGTGCCCTCTCCCAAGGATCCCCGTCCTGGTCGTCACGTCCAACATCTCGACTTCAACCATTTCCGCACCATCGGTATGCGGCGGTCGGTGGAAGAGGGTGTGAACAGTCGATTCGTCACCGGCGATCGAGTAGAGGCCATATTAAAGGTGGGTTCAAGGAACTGATGTGGCTATTCTAGTATTTGATTGATTGCCATCACAGGAAATGCCAAACTTGAAAGCATTTGGTGCAACCGAATATATGGATGGTGCTTTGACTCTTCCAGTTTTGAACGAGCTGTTCCTTCGCGGTAGCCCTTTAGGAGGTCGAGGACGCCATTTTCGAGGACGCTCATTTTTTGACCTCTCCGACGTTGAGGAGGAGAATAGTGAACGTAGAAGGGAGTGCAAGGACCTTGAGGCCGTTGACTTCACCGGTTGTGTCAGTGCTGTCTTCGTAAATGCCTTCTATGAGTTTGTTACTACTCATCTCATGGAGCATGAGTCGTACAGTGACAACGAGATTAGCCCTCGCGGTGTTCAATTTGTGGACGAGCCATTGACGTTCCCAGGACTTCAACGTCTTGGAATGCGGGGTGTCAAGTCTATTTTACCGCGTTTCTTAGGTCCTTTCATTCTTGCCTTTCCCTCCTTAACTCATTTGGATCTTTCTGGCACCCGAGTTACATCAGACATTCTTGAATCTCTGGGAGCCTCTAGTACAGTCCGTCTGAAGTCTCTTGCGCTCGCTAGGTGTGTTAAGCTATCCAGCGAGTGTATTCGAAATATCTTGGTCGCCTCGCCTGTGACCATGAAATTGAAGGAGCTTAATCTTTACGCAGACATGACATACTTGTCTCCTTTGACGCGGGAGGATTTCCTTGAGATTGTTACTTCTGCTCCTTGTTTTACTAATGGCGAGCTACAGTACTTGGACATCTCTGGTGTGCCTGTTGACAACGACATTCTTGATCGCTTCAAACCTCAGTCAAAGCTCCGTTCTTTTGGATTATCTCATCTACCTGCCTTGGGACTGAAGGACATTCAAATGTTCTTGATGAAGAAGTCACCGAATGTTGAGGTTCTCACATTGATTAACACTTCACCTGAACTCGATTTTGGACTGCGAGTTAACGCAAATGCTCGAAATGCCGTCATCAATTTACATGCCCATCTCATTCGTCCTCTGTCAACACCACCATTCTCTTTCAGTCTCACTACCACTAATTTACAGTTACCCCCGACCCGTTTGCGAGTTGTGGAGCTTTCGACAAGCATGCTTGGGGCACTTGGGGCTGGTGCAGGTGCATGGCGCATAATTAGGAGCAAGGGTGGTCGTGGTTGGTATGTTGATACTGCTAGCACGTGGGTTGCAGAACCGAGGTCAGGCATCGGGAGCATTCTCAAGCGTGACTTGGCTGCAGACCATCCATTCCGTGTTGAGATGCAGCGTCTCTCAGATGCCAATGGCAATGTCAGTAGCGGTGTGGGCTGGCATGCCCGTAAGATGGAGGTATGATACCATGCCGACATGATATGTCAAGTAACTAACGTGAATCTTGTTCATAGGTGCTGCATGGTCATGGTTTGCTTGGGCGTGAGGACGGATTATATGGTGCTGTCTCGTTCGCCTACCAGGGTTGAAATCGCTAGAAGAAGTGCTGTTGCTATTGTCGTTATAAATATAAATGCTGTCCATCAAATTTTGTTAGCCCCGTGGGGATAACGATTCCTCCGATCAACAGTGTTTCATCCATAAAAGACCCTTTCTTAACACGTCAAAGTTACAATCTTCTTTCCTGCCGCACTACTGGTTGTGCTAGCTCATTCAACATATATGCCTACCTCAGTTCACTCATGGGACGGCAAGACAACTGTGTCAGGCGGGCAGAGACCTTCGTCTGCAAGTAGTCCCACTCTTACCAATAGGAGGAAGTCTACTGTAGCGCGCTGTCAATCTCCAAGACAAGAACCTCTTGGTGAAGAAGCGAAGAAACCTGGGCGTGCCATTACAATCGACCACTTGACTCGTAGCCTTTCAACAATGTTGATACCCGAGCGGCCAATTGCTGAAGAGCCTACTTTTCGGGAGTCTCTTTGGGCGATTTTTTGTTGCTCCTGTATGTTTCGGTTTTGTCGCGCTTCAGCATGTGGATACTGACCGCTAGCTAGACTTGAATGTTATGCTCATCTTCATCCCTGTTTCAGTGAGTGACTTTGAGGTCCAATTTTCGGGAGAGCTCTGACGAAAAATGAATTGCATAGTGGATTCTCCATTTTGTTCTCCCTGAAACAATGGGAAACAGAGACACGCTCATTTTCGTATGTAAGTACATTGACAAATGTGGAGTCAACCTTGACCACTGTGTTGCGCCAGTTTCATTCCTTGCAATCATTCCTTTGGCAAAGGTCTGTTCATGGTTAAACAATGGATGATTATAACTGGTTAAATTCTGTTCTTCGACCTCGTTAGCTGTTAGGCTGGGCTACTGAAGAGTTATCTATGCGTGTCGGCCAAACGCTGGCTGGCCTCCTGAATGCAACATTGGTACATATTTCTAACCCAGCATAATCGTCACAACTGACTTGTGTATTTTTGGAACAGGGGAACGCGTAAGTGGCCCCGCAATTGCCCTTTTCAATGAGCTTATGAACGATATACTACAGGGTGGAGCTTATCGTGGCCGTTCGTCACCATTCCTCACATGATGTGCATGTCAGTCACCTAACTGGCTTCATTCAGATCATAGCCCTCGTCAAGTGTCAATTACGCATTGTGCAGTCCTCGTGTAAATTACTTTCACCTCTGGTGCTGTGGTCGACTCCTGCATGACGTTGACGACTGATCTTTTCTGCAGTGGTGGGATCTATACTGAGCAACCTACGTACGCCTCCAAAAAATTTTCAAGTCATCCTCCAACTTACAATCGTCTGCTTTAACAGTTCTTGTCCTCGGAATGTGCTTCTTCGCGGGTGGTCTAAGATATCAAGAGCAGGGTTTCGGCGCGGGTATGGTACAATTCGATTTTTTTGTGCGATAAGTGACCTCCGTCAGGCGCGATCCAGCTGAACTCGTCGCTGTTAACTCTGAGTGTGATTGCCGTCTTGCTACCGGCAGCTTTCCACTTTGTCGCTGGTGATCAGATCTCTGATGACGTAGAAGGTGCCGATATTTTGGCTGTCAGTCGTGGAGTAAGTGCACTTCATTTTGAATTCCGACGAAGGTTAACTGACCCTATCGAGCAGACGTCCATCATCCTTCTAATTGGTGAGTGATATCATTGTGAAGGAAATTCCATGTCCGTGAACTTTCTTTGCAGTCTATATTGGATACCTGTTATTCCAGCTCTATTCGCATGCCCAAATGTTTCAGGATGACGCTCCTGACGTTGCCCCGTCAACAGAATTCACATATTACAAGAAACGCAGGCAACAAAAAGCGAAAAAAGCGTTTGAAAACAATTCTAATGAGCAACATTTACCGATAATGCCTCAGAGCCCTATGCAAATGGAGTCCGCAGTTGCTGAACATGATGTCGTGACCAACACCTTAGATGAGCATGCCTTGAGCACAACGGTTCCTTTAAGACCAAATGGGAGCCCTCACAATGTTTCAGCAATGCTCACTGATGACATCGAAGCTGTTTCAACGGAATCCCATGTTGAAAGGCCTTCGTTGACCATCCCAATTGCTCTTGGTCTCCTTGTAGTTGTCACTGTGGTAAATATCCTATTTACTTCCATTGCCGTTACCTGAACTTGATTTTTTTAGCTGGTTGGCGTGACTGCTGAATTTCTCGTAGACTCTATCGATGGCCTAACTGCCTCCGGCGCTATCAGACAAGAGTTCGTCGGAATTATTCTCCTACCCATTGTTGGCAATGCAGCTGGTGTGTTATCTCAACGATCAGGTGTTAGACTAAGTCCTCAAGCCTTTTGAAAACATAGAACATGTTACTGCTGTTACCGTTTCCATCAAAGACAAGCTCAGTCTGAGTCTAGGTGTGGCCGCAGGTTCCAGTCTGGTAGGCCATCCACGTTTCCAACGGATAAACATCGTTTGCTGATCTGTATCCTAAGCAAATAGCCCTTTTCGTGATTCCGTGAGCCTTTCCCCTGAAACCACTTTGATTGGCACTTCACGTTCTTTATCTAGTGTTATTGTTACTCTCGGTTGGATTATCGATAAGCCAATGACCCTCCTTTTCGATCCCTATGAGTCTATCGTTCTCTTTTTCTCAGGTAGACCGGCTCTTATCTGAGCATTTGGACTTCGATGACTGAATTTCCATTATCATCAGTTCTTGTAGTCAATTATGTCGTTCAAGACGGAAAGTCAAATTGGCTGGAGGGATTTGTTCTGATGAGTGAGTTCATTAAATGCTTGTTAGATCATTTATCTCACTCAGGCTTTCAGTGCTTTATCTTATTCTTGCGACCACATTCTGGTTTTACCCTGGTACGTTGTGTAAATCCATCTTTGAATTCTAACTGATATTGAATCAAAATACAACAGCATTCGATGCCTCAGGACTCTTCTCTCAATGCCAGTAATCATCAGGTCATCGTTTCGAAGCCTATCGTGGTATATTTTCGTAGAGAGGGATAGAGTCAATTACTTCCGATCAGCGGGCAGAAAAGTCCCGGCTTTTACTAGCAGTTCAGAAAAAATGACCTCTGCACTGCCCCTCCATGTTCTCGATTTTTCTTTTTCACCTCCCATTTTTACGACAAACACTATTAATGATGTTGAAAAAAATTATTTCTGGATTCTTGTAGCTGTTTTTGACACTCTTTATACATAATCCCTCTTTGTAGATTACCACTTCTTGAATTGAGAACACGTTCGTGCCATTAAATCGACCACTGACTTGTTTGAGGATATGTATTTATGTCTTGAGATGAAAAGCGTAGCACTTGTGGGCATGTGAGTAGCACGTCTCTGATTGTGCCTTTCGAGCTCTTCAACAAAGAAAGCACTTGCCTTATTCAATAGCTGTACGCTAGTCCTAACACAGCGGACAAATGACCGGCAAGTATGGTGTCAGCCTGTACATGTCATGCCATGCTCCGGGTGTTTGATACCGTATACGTCGATCTGCTCTGGCCAGACTTATTCCACTTCATCCTCAATTGGTTAACCTGGTTTTGGACCACCAATTCTTGGTCACAGCTCTCTTCCTGCTGTTTTACCCCTCCAGTCTGTAAAGATGGACCGTCGCAGTCAGTCGAAGACCTTCCCAGTTATTGGTCAGACATCATTCCTAGAGTTGCACCGCATCAGTCGCAAAGTGGCTCCTCTTATTAACCGCTATCATTTGTTTTAGTACCTCAGTCGTCATTCCACAGCGTTGACAACTAAGGTGAGATTTGTCCTGTTATTCCCACACATCGCGTACTCAACTAGTATCTTGTAGTTTTATTTCCACAGTGTTGACAACTGAGATTTATTTGTAAAGCAGTCCTTGCATCCAGTTGACCCTTGCATTGCTGATATCTGAGATTGAAATAATTGTTTGATATGTTGAGGGTCAATAGGAGGATATCCCACCACGGGCTGCCACCGCGTTCTGTGTAATAAATTGTTGATGTTAAAATAAAAAATAGAAATAGGAGGATATCCTGAGAATACACATTGTGGATTGTTAGGATCCATGAAGAGAGTCAAGTGGAAAATGTTTCATTGAACCCTGAGCAACTACTGATTTCGACCCTACATCATGATAGGTAGAGACAGAGACAAACATTATCCAGAACACTGGAGAAAGTCATCCATTTGGGCGGACTGGCTGTATAGTGGATTTAGCTAGACAATTGAGACAAATAGAACAAGCAGCTTAACAACATATAAGTGCAAAGTTCCGGAGTCGTAGCAACCAAGGGCAGGTGGCAGCAACATGTGCTCACTTGTCAACTGAATAGATTTGTCGAGTAGCTAACCATTGCTGTAGTTTTTTTTGCACTACTCTTTAGGCTTTCCCAAGGCATGAACCTGTCGAATCTATCTAGCTAGACATGATTTTCCCAATCTCTGGGTGGCACAGAATAACTATAACTTAGACCTAGACCTCTCAGCTAGAGTGACAGCAGCAGCAGCTAATACTACAGCATTGCGCTCTTTCACTTTAGCAACTGATATAATCCATCAATACGTTTTCCTAGGAAGAGTACTCAAATTTTTACTTACCGAAGATAACCTTGTTGCCCTCCTTCCACATTTCAGTAACAATAGTCTCTCCTGGATATACAACGCCAGCAAACCTATGCCATTCATTACCTAGCTTAGTGGCTGAGCTCCACCCAAAGAAAGAGATACACACCGAACTTTGATGTCCTTATAGACTCCATAAGTTTTCAAGACATGTTTCCCAGCGATGCCCATCGTGCAAAGGCCGTGAAGGATTGGCTGCGCAAACCCACCAATAGCGGCAAACTCGGGCAAAATCTGAATATAGGTCAGATAAATAAGTACCTCGGCGGCGCGAGACGCTCACATGAAGGGGATTCGCGTCACCGCTCAAACTAGACGAAAGGGTATCAGTTCACTTGGACAGCTTATAGCACTGCAATCTCCCGCAGACAGAAGAAACGAGTCACATACCGGTAGAGTACAGCCTGTGATGTACTTGTTTTCTCCTCGACGATAGCGTCAGGGGCGCGTTTTGGCGGGCTGTTGGGAGCGGTAGCTGCACCTCGATCTGTAATATGCAAGCGTTTGGACGTTTAGAATGAGCCAAAGTCAAAATAAGACTCGTCAGCGCAAACTATACCTTTCCCAGTTCGTTTTCCGCCAAACCCGCCAGCACCTCGGATAAACACGGTCAACTGGTTCTCGAATATGACCTTTCCGGAATTGACGTCTTTAGTTTCAACGATAGTAGTCACAGCAGCTGCTTTTCCTTTATCAAGCACTTCAAGGAGCCTGTCCACAGTCGTCGGAATTAGATTGAAGTATTCAAGAGACCGGTGGAATGTACCGAGCTTCACTGACGAGTGAGCCACCTGTTGGGATAGGTGCCTTGATGTTAAGGTATTGCTCCCCATGAAGCAGTTTTGCCTGGGGTATGTACAATCCCCATTGGTCTCAATGGAACCTTTCACTTGGATAGTCACTTACCGGGTTGAAGTCCGGCAACCAATCAAGAGGAATTGCGGTACTTGCTGCGAACTGAGGAATGACACCGAAGGTCGGTAATGCACCAAACTCGTCGTCTCCTTCATATGTCCATTGTAACTCCTTCTCAGTCGCACCAATACCCAGATTATAGAGTATTATGTCTCGCTAATGTACACCCCGGGAAATGATTAGGGTATATCAAATGACAGGAGGTGGATCTTGCTCACTTCGGTATAGTTATACAGGACTGGGTCGGGAACAATCTTCTTTGCATCAGCGACGAGTTTTGAGTCTTCCGGATCGGCAAAAGTATTAGGATCTTTTAAGACGGACATGAAGGAAGTGGATCGTGAATTATTAGGCCCTAATCACATGAGTGGTAAACGTATTTTGGGTTTTGCATTTCTAATCACATGCTCTGTTGCTTCAACTTTCAAACTTTCAGCTGGCTAAGGCGCACCCAGTTATTCAAATATATGACAAAGGAATGCTGGATGACAGATCAAATCCGAAGTTCTCATTTAAAAATTAGATACGGAATTTCATGTGAAAAAATTCAAATGCCTGAATAAAACATGGGTATGGACAGAAGTGTAATGCACGGAAACTAGAAACATATGCATCAGAGTTTTGCCTTTACAGATTCATCGTTCTGGTTTTCAAAGTTGGCTACAATAGATTGGAGAGCCTCTTGAGTTGAACTGGGGTTAGTGGCACGACCGTCATCTAAAAGCGCACAATGGTAAGTATGAGAGTAACCAATCTCAAAGGGTGGACACACCGAAATCTGTTATAACATTCCATTTGCTGATAACATCCTCGGGGGTGTAAGGCCTCGTGTGGGGAAACCCATATCCGCCAGAACGTTGCCATCGAGTCTGAGCGGCCCAGCCTCCAGTAATCTCGAAAAGTGCACCTGTCGTACTTGTGTTGTCTAGATCAAGATACTATGATCTATCAACCTTATATAGGAGGAATGAGCTCGACGCACCTTTACTGGTAAGGAAACCAACGACAGGAGCAATGAAGTCAGGTTTGAAAGCTTCGACCATTTCCTGTGGCCAGACTGTACTAGTCATAGCAGTCCCTGCAGAGGGAGCGATGGCATTGGCAAGAATGCCATACTTCTTACCCTCAATGGCGAGAGTCCGAGTAAAGCCGATGATTCCAGCTTTTGCCGTGGAGTACTGAAGACAATTGAAACCATCTTTTCTTCGTGAATGGGAAATGACCCACATTAGCCTGTCCAAAATTGCCATCTGGGAGGTAGTTACATGAGCTCCAGGAAGAGTATAGTGAGGGCTCCAACTTACAGATACCAACTTGGGAAGCAGTTGTTACAATACGACCATACTTCTGTTTCTGGAAAATAGGCCAGAGGGCTTTCGCACACTAAAGGATCGAGTCAGCAATGTGTTGACACACTACCACGAGGTTGAGTACCTTATAGGTACCACTATCGCCCCAATGTCAGGATAGCTAGTCGAGAGGACAATCAAGGAGCACCCACCGAAGGTGCACAGCAAGCACAAGATCCCACTCCTGCTCGGACATGGCCTGGAACGACTTATCTCGCAAGATACCAGCATTCGCAACCAGGACATGCACGGCACCGAACTGCTTCAAAGCAAATTCTGCAATCTTTTCACCGTCTTCTACAGAGAAGACAGCAGAAATAGCCTTCCCACCAGCCTTGACAATCTCGTCAACAACAGCATTAGCTCCCTTTTCGCTGACGTCATTCACAACAACATTGGCACCAAGACGAGCATACATGAGCGCATAAACACGCCCTAGGCCTGCACCAGCGCCGGTAACGATGACAGTCTGACCATCAAACCGAACTTGAGGTCCAGGTTGAGCATTTGGGGGCGCCGTCTTGGCAGCCTGAAGAAGGTCCTACAGAGCTCATTGAGTCATAAACTTGTATAACTGATCGAATTGACCGCACTGTCACGTTGAGGTCTGACATGGCCCTGGGACTGAGGCAGGTCAACACAGAACGTAGTCCACATAGAGACAATACCCACTGTTGCGGCTTAGTGAAGTCGAGGACTTGTTCCCATTTTGCCTTGACCTACGACGCGAATAAATAGAAATGGCATTTATTGTAACGTGTAGACTGACCGCTGTTGGAGTGAATGTTGCATCAGTCTTGAAGATAGTACCGTTGCTCCTTTCCCACCGAACTTCAGCAAGGTACCCAGCGCCGAGCTCAAAAATTTTGCCTGTCGCATCGGGACCATCAGGATGACAAATAGCTACAACGAAGGGTGCAACGTATTCGGGCTGTCAAGTAGTCAGTTTCAATCCCACTATTTGAGAAACAAAGAGGTATGAACGTACGCTGACGTTTGCCAACATCTCAGGCGGCATAACAGTTTCTGTCATGCTTGAAGCGGCGATCTGCAACAGCAAAGTTGCTAAGGACTCCTACGGTCTTTCATAAGTTGTGTACAACTTACGGGTGCAATAGCAGTGGACTTGATGTTATACTTGGCGCCTTCACGGGCAAGAGTCTGAGTAAAGCCGACAAGTGCCATCTTAGCAGCACTGTAGTTTGCTTGACCAAAATTCCCTTGGCATCATCGTCAGCTTTCTTGATAACGCCTCGAAGTGCTAGCATACCATAAAGACCAGCAGCGCTAGCAGTATTAATCACACGCCCAAACTTCTGTTTACGGAAGATAGGCCAAGCAGCTTTCGTACAAGCGAAAGCACCCTTGAGATGGACTTCTGCAATCTGATCCCACTCCTTGTCTGACATATTCTTGAACCTGATCCCAAAGTCAGCTTCGATGTATCGATACAAGTCAAGTGCCTTACCCCTTATCTCGCAATATACCAGCATTGTTTATAAGAATTGTGACGGTGCCAAAGTTATCCACAGCAGTCTTGATAATAGCGGCCCCATCTGACACAGACGAAGTGTTCGCTATGGCTTTGCCTCCAGCTGAATCAGGTGTGATTGGTATCGGCCAGCATCAAGAAGGTAAGATACGTACCCCTGATAATCTCATCAACTACCTTCTGCGCAGCAGCAGCATTGAAGTCATTGACGACGATGTTTGCACCTCGAGATGCGAAAAGGTGCGAGTACCTATCCAAGAAACCGAGATGAAATAACTCAAGTTGCAAGTCGTTCAGGGACCCACGTTCTACCAAGACCACCGCCAGCACCTGTGACAACGACAGTGTGTCCTTTGAAAGAGAGCGACATGCTTGTGGAAAATAGCTGGGCTGAGCCCCTTTCCGGTGAAATAGCTGCTACTGACGCACGTGAAAATCGAACCTTCATGTAGATATTTATAGATATCACATTGATATTATGAGCAAAAACTGATGAAGTGCGCTACCTGAATACTCAATCGCTGATTACATGAGAATCGTGTTAGGAAAGTACCTCTAAGAATGACAAACAACTCAAGTTCAACATCTCATGCCGTTAAACATGCAAGAACTTTCGGCAATGACCAGTCCATCTAGCAATGTTCAGGTTCTCAAATATGACAGCGGCAATCTGTCATTCGCTGATGGGAACCAACTTCAGTAGCTCTGTGAAAATCAATAGGGGTAAATAGAAAAGACTGCTGTTTCGAACGAGACATCTAAAAATCGCAGCGTTTATCTAAATGACGTCATAAATTGTATTTCTTGCCGGTCATGAAACTTGTCACGATACGTATACGCCATGCGCTGCATGAAAAGAGAGAAAAGAGAAGCACAAACGATGAACGAGTGTCCCGACCATCACAGATATACCAAAGTGAGAGGAACAAATCGATAAGAATGTGACAGAAGAAAACGGGAGATGGATAGATGAAAGAAAACACAGATGAATAGTACTACAAGACGAGAGGATGAGAAACATTCGAGAGATATGAGAGAGAGAGAAAGACATGAGAGAAAAAGACAGAGAAAAAGAGAACAAGTATTCTTCGAAGGAGTGGACATGTCGTAGCATGGTAGGAAAACCAGCGAGGGACGTTAACCATTCATGTCAAAGAGGGTAGGTAGGTGTCGTTATGGCGGATAAAAAGGAAGTCATGGTACTAAAGGGGGTGTTGGGCATGTACGAGAGCAAGAAAAAAAAGAAAAAAGCGATGACTAAGAGACATGCAGATTCTTGAACATTAGATGAAAAAAAAATGCTGAAGATGAAATGAAGAGAGCGTTGATACACGTGAAGCACAGAACGAGAGACATAACAAGAAACAAATATCTGGCATCGCGACCACACCATTCAATCAACGATCATCATCGTTTCAGCCGGCTCTAGGTCGTTGACATGTTGTTTTGCCCACTCGATAGCAAAGACTGATGCTTTGAGGAATTTCTTGTTTGCGTATTTCTTGCATACATACTGGCGTGAAAATCCGCTCTCTGCCAGTTTCTCTACAAGTAACTGATGTCCGGGCACCAGCTGCTCCTCAGTGAACCCCGAGTAGAACATGAATGCCTCGTTCTGATCAAAAAAGGTAAGTCACGTGTTGCTTAATCAGACGCGCTGACCACGCGCACTATGCACGCATAGCGCGTGGCAGAACGTATAATAATGAGGGTACATACCCAATCGCCCCCCAACATCTTCCTAGCGCAGTACATCCCAATCGCAGCGATGAGACTTGGCTTTACTCTCAGGAACCGGTGGTCGAGGAGAGTGACTTCGGTGAGAAATTTACTTAATGTCCGTGTTTGGATGTCGTAGTCGTCTGCCTTGCTGATCTTGCGCATCCAACTGTAGGGCGAACAATAGTGTGATATTCTGAATTCGAGCGTTTGTAGGACGATCCGTTCACCCTTGAGAATCTCCTCCTTCGTGTATCCATTCTCGGTCATGAAGACAAACTCGTCAACGGACGGAGCGAGTATCTCTTCGTACTTGGCAGCAATAAACATTGCAGTAACCCCGACAAGCTGAAGCTTTCCCAGAGACACAACCCGCCGCGATAGGAAACGATCAACAACGTTAATTGCAATCCACAGAGTCTCAGGAAGCATGTGATAACGAAAGTGGACCTGGAGTAGCCAGTCAACTAGCGTCTGGCGCATCTCCCAGGTGATTTCAGTTTGATTGGACATATAGTCGGGCTGAGGCATGACTTCTTCCTAATCAAGATATAAGTACATTTCTGGTTCCACCCTAATGACACACGAACCTCAAGGTCGCACATGTATTCAAATATTTCTTCTGCATACTCAGAAACCATGGTAGTATCAAACATGTCGACCTCATCTTCGAAGGTTGCACGAATTGCCTGTAGTTCCTTAGCGTAACGAGTCGCTCGTTCCGAACTGACCTCAGGCCACATGCGAGGATGTTTTGACACTTGAATGGGTTCAGGTGTTCCATCTTCATTGCTCTGCTCGATTCCGATCATACTCTCGGCCTCTCGTTCACTGATGTTCTCTGTTTCATCATGTAGTTCTTCTGCAAGATCGTCCTCGATATCCATCTCGCTCTGTGAAACATCCTTAACGGACTCGACCTCCTCTGTCGGAGGGACAACGATAGGTTGAGAGATAGAAGTAGTAACTCGTGAGTTACGGCGAATAGTTGCATAATTAGCTCGCGCGCGGGCTACAGCAACACGGGCATTCACAGGAGGAGCTGCGGGAGCCCGGCCCGGACCCAAGGGTACTCGCTGAGCACAGGAAATGGAATCGGAGCGACCTCGTTTGAGACCAACTTCTTCTTTCTCCTTTCCAGCTGCCGGTTTAAGTCCTGCGTCCTGGGTGGAGGTCGTGTTAGGTTCTATAGGGGAAGGCAGGAATACCAGAACATAACAAACCTTACGATTTACGGCAGCCATCGTTACTTCCCCCAAGGCTTGGCGGACGACACCGGCCTTGACTGCATTCTCCTTAGCGAGTCGGGTAGTTCCAGCTGTATTTTGTAAGTTTTGACGAAGATGCCGTCCAACGGCATTCTCGTCAGCCTTGGCGCGCTGCGCGAGGGTGCGCCGTTGTGTTATCTAATTTAGGGAAATCATAAAAAAGCTGTAGTACAACAAGAGTTGTGAATAGACCTACGCGAGTATGATTCGAGGCCATTCGTGAGGTTTGAAGGGTTGAAGAGGAGTGTGTACGAAGTATTTGCGAAAAGAGGCGAAGATTGTTCAGGCGAATGGAAAGATATGATTGAGGACCTGAAGAACCGGTTGTATGTGACTGGAAAGGAGAAAGAGAAAAGAGGAATGTAGTCCACCGGTCAGCCTCTGAAGAAACCAGTCGACTTCAAAGTCCAGCTACATTCACTTTGAACAATGATCACGTGCTGAAGCAATACTAGTACAAACAACGCGAGAAAGACACGTCGCGTTCGGGCGCCGCGTGACCTATGTCCATCATCTCAATATGTATTTTTTGTGATAGTGCGTGCGATCCCGACAAGTGTTTCAAGCATTACAACCCACTCCTTTTCCTTATGACATCAATAAATTCAGCCCCGCAGACAGGGTCCTGATCGTTGCTTGCAGACTAGTTGATTTATCAGCAGCACGAGGCAACTTGTCCTCTGATTATCCTCACGCCGTTGATCAAGCAATCTATTCGGTGTGAAAGTAGAAGTCTTAACTCTTGTCCATGACATTTGACTTGAGAATCTAGGGTCCACCTGATCAGGTGCACCATGTGTCAAGACAATCAGACTAGAACGTGTGTGGCGTATACTGCCTGGGGCAGAGGGAATAACTTGCCAGTCCACAGTTCCAGATACTGACAGTATGGACTTCCCTTGCGCTGCAGATTGCTGCGATTATTACGTATCTGTTGTGACCTCATTCAAGTAATGGAGGCGCACTAACTCTGAATCATTCCCAGACATTCCCAGACATTCCACTTAAACCCCCAATATGAACTCGGGGTACTTTTAGTCTCTTCTTTTGAACGTCATTGTACATTCTGTTCGGATATGTAGTGCCATGTGGGCCGAAAAAGTACACTATGGTTCTGGGTAATAGTGTTGTCACTGTAGTAGGGCTACCCACCCACAGCTCTGCGACTTATCAGTAGATTGTCATCAGAAAGAGACAGCGCTCAACAAATTGCCGCTCCATGTACTTGTACAGGAGTGATTTTTCAGAGTTGGAACTTATACATCTTGGTTGTACTGTATTCTGGTATGTGTATTCATTGTATTCTGAAGGTGACGTCACATCAAATTACTGCACCGAGCTAACGCCACCATCTCTGTCCCATCGCTAATAATCGTTTGAGACATTTTGCATTGACTTATGTTTGAGGTTATTATTTCAAAGCAATGACCTTGGAAATTTGTTCTAAATTTTCTTCCATTCCAGCCTTTCCTGGGAAAAGAATGGCTAGTCAAGACAAACTCTAGCTCATCAACTCCTTATCTATTCGTCAGTGCTATTCATGATCCATCATATCTGAATATCAATCAAGAACTTCTCTATTGCCAAAATGCTCATGTCTTCAGAAATTTATCTCCTCTACCATCGATCTGACATGCTCTGTGTTATTCACGGATACCAAATCTATCTGGAGTGAAGGTAATCATGACTGGATATCCCCTGAGTCACCTCTGACTTGTTATCTTGATCCCTTCATGGATTAGAACTCACAAGTCAGCAAATTGCAAGACGATGGAGAAAGTGCAATCCTAGGGCACCCCCTCCATTAGCAATACGAGAAGACGAAGATGAATGGAGGGCATCTATCTTGGAACTCCTGAAAAAAGTTCATACCATTGGTGGAGTCGATGCGCTTGCTTTCGAGGTTGCACTTACGGATTTCTCAGTGAGCCTACCACTTTTTGTCTCTTCTCTGATTGTGAACAGGATCATTTTAGGATAAAGCCTTCTTACTCAAGAGCGCTTCTTTCACCTGGCAGTGGGAGACCTGTTTTGTAGGCCATAAAATTTCCGCAGACATAATATCCCAACAGCTCGTGTTACCTCTCATCAGTGCAAGTTACCTCTTATTCACAACTGGTGAATCTGTTCAAGATATGACGAATACTGACGTAGAGAAGGTTTGTCATTCCTACGCTGATTTGAGCTCATTGAGACAAGCAATAGCATGCAGGCAATAGACAAAATTGGACGGACAACGCGACGTTCTCCTGACACTCATATCCAGAATGCGCTCTCCAACCCACGTATCTCAACGATTCTCAGAAGGACAACCGCAGTGTTCAATTCCCTCCATGAACTTCGTGAATCCTCCATCATCTGCTTGGATTACATTTTCCCCTAATGCAGTCCTGTATCTTCTTTGGTAGCTGGCATTCAATATTCTGCAGAAGATCTTGACTTGGAAGCTCCAGAGTCGTCAAAGCTCGCAGAGGATGATTACACGTCATCAAGATACAAGCATGATAGTCAATTGATACGAGACGTGGTAAGCATCATTTCCTGTCACGAATGGAACCGACTTTAGAATAAACTTCTGACAGAAAATCGGTAAGCCTTTTTGAGCGTGATTCTCCTCACTAACGAGCGATCCTTCATCACTGAAACAAAAATCAGAATCTCCGCTTTCAAAGGTTGACTCGGCAACGGAAAAATCAGAAGAGGGTGACCCAGTTGGTCCACTTGTCCCGCCGACTATCGCTTCACAACCTCAAGCTGTCCTCTCAAGGCCCTTAATTTCACCCAGATCCTTGCCTACTGATTCAAACACTGGTAGCGACATCAAGTCGAAGTTGCTGCCAGCCAAAACATCAGACCGGACACCGGCGCTTGCAAGGGCCTCCGAGCAAAGTAACCTAGACGACTCCTCATCACTTCCCAAAAAACCTCAAGCATCCTCAAGTGACAGTGACAGTGAGGCAGAGCGAAGGGCCCGAATTGCACGGTTGAAGGGCAATGCTAGGGAATCTGGAACAAGAGAGGGAATCACCAACAGAAGTGTTAGGCAACCGATTAAGAGAGGTCAAAAGAGATTTTGAAGGTATCCCTGTTTGGTAATTTTATTGATTTAATACACCAAATTAATACACGAAATTTTCATCAGCTGAACTGATTTATCTGTTGAGACAAGACACTTGCATCATCACTTGGTCCTTTGAATATGGATTTAGTATAGATCCCAGTGTGACATAGAACTCTATTACCTGCCACGGTTAGTGGTTGCAGCAGTGCACCTGGGACATAGTTTGTGGAACATGTTGCGAACTTTGGATGCACCCTCACGATCGTCGTAGGGAAGAGACTACATTGATCAGATGCACGGACCAACAGTTCTATAGAAAATTTACGCACCGGTGCACAATCGCATAGCCAGAGTTTGTCCTTGTGAATATGTTTTGAGCTATCTCTGCACTTGAACTCATGGCAGTCAACTAGTTCACCCGTCTCGTAGTCGAAGATCCAATGCTATAGTATGTAAGCACCTGAGTTGGCTCTCAAATCCAAGGAACCTGCTAACGTTACAAGGTCTGTAGTAATCACCAACACTGACAGAGAGGGAACAGAGTCAGATTCAAGCAATCTCTATGTCTCCCTTATCTACTCACCACTCTCGTTTGCACATAGTGTGTCGCACTAGATGAGTCGAGGTAGTTCGGATCAAGAACAAAGAAGAAGACTAGTAGGCGCCGCGAGAACACGGAGGGTTGTTTAAAGACGG
>Ga0153924_1000183_pt1 | contig 42596 bp, 41 predicted proteins | sample TSNJ008MetaG_FD_104709 | JGI IMG/M metagenome (GOLD analysis project Ga0153924, IMG submission 104709) | Attine ant fungus gardens microbial communities from New Jersey, USA - TSNJ008 MetaG | ecosystem: Host-associated > Fungi > Mycelium > Unclassified | place: USA: New Jersey, Wharton State...
GGGCGGCGGCTCGCGCTCGTCCTCGCGGGCGTCGTGTTCGTCGTCGCCACGATCGGGTGCGCGTTCGCCCCGGACTACGCCGTCCTGCTGGTGAGCCGGGTGGTGCTCGGCCTGGCGGTCGGGGTGTCCTCGATCGTCGTACCGCTGTACATCGCGGAGATGGCGCCGGCCGACATCCGCGGTCGCCTGGTGTCCCTCAACTCGCTCATGATCGTGACGGGGCAGCTGCTCGCGTACCTCGTGAACGCCTGGCTCGCGCAGTACGGCGCGTGGCGGTGGATGCTCGGCCTCGCCGCGGTGCCCGCCGTGGTCCTGGTCGTCGGGATGTTCCTGCTGCCGGACACCCCGACCTGGTACCGGATGCGGGACCGACCGGACGACGCCCTGCAGGTGCTCCGCCGCGCGTACCCGGAGCGCGAGGCGCACCGCGAGCTGCGGTCGATCGGTCAGGCGCAGCAGTCGCAGTCGTCGGAGAACCAGGGCTGGCGCGGCTTCCGCGAGCCGTGGATCCGACGCTCCGTGATCATCGCGATCGGCGTCGCCGTGCTGCAGCAGGCGACTGGCGTGAACACGGTCATCTACTTCGCCCCGACGCTCCTCGTCGACACCGGCCTGCCGTCGTCGACCGCGGTGGTCGCGACGATCGCGATCGGCGTCATCAGCGTCGTCGCCACGATCGTCGGGCTGCGGCTCGTCGACCGGATCCCGCGGAAGAAGCTCCTCATCGGGGGCTCGCTCGGCGGGATCGTCTCGCTCGTCGCGCTCGGCTGCACGTACCCGCTCACCGACCTCGGCCCGGGCTTCAGCTACCTCGTGCTCGGCGTGATGGTGCTGTTCCTCGCGTTCCAGCAGTCCGCCGTCGCGACGACGACCTGGCTCATCATCTCGGAGCTCGTGCCGTCTGCCGTCCGCGGCGTCGGGATGGGCGTCGCGGGCGTGTTCCTGTGGCTGGCGAACTGGGCGGTCTCGCTCGCGTTCCTGCCCGTGGTGCACGCCATCGGTGGGTCGTGGACGTTCATCGCCTTCGCGGCGATCGGTGTCCTCGGCGTGGTGTTCGTCCGGCGGGCCGTGCCGGAGACCGGCGGCAAGTCCCTCACCGACATCGAGCACGAGATGCAGGACGCGACGGACTGACGCCGCGGACGGCGCCAGGACCGGACTGGAGGCGCGTGGCGGCGCCGCCACGCGCCTCCAGTCCGGTGTCCGGACCGTCTCAGGACGTCGGCCGGCTGACCGACGCCGGTCCCACCGGGCCGCCCGTCGACACCCACGCGCCGAGTGGTGCCTCGGGGACGTCCTCGTCGGTGGTCTCGGTGCGGCAGAGCGCGAGACCCCGGGCCTCGTAGTTCGGGCGCGCAGCCGGTCCGTCGAGGCTGCACGTGTGCACCCAGACGCGCACGGCGCCGGGGACGGCCCACGCGTTCGTGATCGCGTGTTCGAGCAGTGGCCCGCCGAGGCCGCGGCCGAGGCCCGGAGCCGCGAGGCCGAAGTACCGGATCTCGACGTGGGTGCCGTCCTCCTGGGCGAGTGGCTGCAGCTGCACGTAGCCGAGTGGCACACCGTCGGCGGTGGGGATCCAGAACGACGTGCCGGGGACGGCGAGCTCGTCCTCCCACTGCTCCCGCGTCCATCCGAGCCGATCGGTCCACCGCCACGGACCGCCCACGTAGCCGTAGAGGAACCGGGCGTACTCGGGGTCCACCGCGGTCGGGTGGTCGAGGCGGACGCCGTCCGGCATCGGCCGGGGTGGTGCGGCGGGCGGGGTGCGGCTCTCCAGGGTCCAGGTCACGACGCGCATGCGACGAGTCTGCCGGTTGCGGCGGGTCTGCCGGGTACGACGCACGAACGCCGCCCGGCAGCAGCCGGACGGCGTTCGTGTTCGCTGCGCCTACGCGCCGGGGACGACCTCGGCCGCGCGGATCTCCTCGATGCGGTCGGCCTGCCCACCGACCTGTTCGAGTTCGTGCGCGAGTTCCTCGAGCTCGGCGCCGCCGGCCATCATCCCGGTGAGCTCGGGCAGGGTGACGTCCGTCTTCTCGAAGTACCCGATGCTCTTACCGCGACGGAGCAGCAGGAAGCGGTCGCCCACGGGGTAGGCGTGGTGCGGGTTGTGCGTGATGAAGATCACCCCGAGCCCCCGGTCCCGTGCACGCAGGATGTACTTCAGGACGACGCCGGACTGCTTCACGCCCAGTGCGGCGGTCGGTTCGTCGAGGATGAGCGCCTTCGCACCGAAGTACACGGCGCGGGCGATCGCGACGCACTGCTTCTCACCGCCGGACAGGGTGCCGATCGGCTGGTCGACGTCCCGCAGGTCGATGCCCATGTCGAGCAGCTCCTGCTTCGTGATCCGTTTCATCTCCTTGACGTTCAGGGCACCGAGCGGCCCGCGCAGCTCCGACCCGAGGAAGAAGTTCCGCCAGATCGGCATGAGCGGCACGACGGCGAGGTCCTGGTAGACCGCGGCGATGCCGGCGTCGAGGGCCTCGCGTGGGGACGAGAGCTTCCGGTCCTTGCCCGTGATGGAGAACGTGCCGGCGTCGTGCTGGTGGAGTCCGGCGATGATCTTGATCAACGTGGACTTCCCGGCACCGTTGTCACCGAGGACGCAGGTCACCCGTCCGGCGTCGACGTCCATCGTGATGCCGGAGAGGGCGATCACGTTGCCGTAGTGCTTGCCGACCTCGCGGAGCGCGATGAGGTGGGGTGCCCCGGCGATGACGTCCGGGTGCTCGGTGACCGGGACCTCGACGGCCTGGGTCACCGGGTTCGCGGTGTTCGGGGTCATTTCTGCTCCGCTCGCTTCTTGACGACGAGGTTGATGATCGTGGCGAGCAAGAGCATCAGGCCCAGGAAGAACTTGAACCAGTCCGGGTTCCACTGCGCGTAGACGATGCCCTTGTTCGCCATCCCGAAGATGAGCGCTCCGATCGCGCCGCCCACCGCCGAGCCGTACCCGCCGGTGAGCAGGCACCCGCCGATGACGGCGGCGATGATGTAGAGGAACTCGTTGCCGACGCCCTCGCCGGACTGCACGACGTTGAAGGCGAAGAGGTTGTGCATGCCGCCGATCCAGGCGCAGAACCCGACACCCATGAACAGGCCGATCTTCGTCTTCGTGACGGGGACGCCGACCGCGCGGGCGGCGTTCTCGTCACCGCCGACCGCGAAGATCCAGTTGCCGACCCGCGTCCGGAGGAGCACCCAGGACGCGATGGCGACCAGGGCGATCCAGATGAACACGGTGATCTTGACGGTGATGCCGAACACCGGGACGTCGGCGGCGAACATCTGCTCCGCGACGGCGAACCCGTCGAGGCGCGAGATGTCGAGCGTCGACACCGATCCGGACACCAGGCGGGTGATCGCGAGGTTCAGGCCGGTGAGCATCAGGAACGTTGCCAGGGTGACGATGAACGACGGGAGCTTCGTGCGGACGAGGATCCAGCCGTTCACGAACCCGACGCCGAGCGAGAACACCAGGGCGAGGAGGACGCCGACCCACACGTTCGTGGAGAAGTACCAGGCGAACAGGCTCGCGGTGAGGGACGAGGAGATCACCCCGACGCCGGCCGACAGGTCGAACTCGCCGCCGATCATCAGGAGCGAGACGCCGACGGCCATGATCCCGATCGTCGAGGATCCGTAGAGGACGGTGGAGATCGAGTCTGGCTGCACGAACACCGGGGCGATGACCGCGAAGAACACGAACATCGCGACGGCACCGACGACGGCACCCACCTCGGGGCGTCCGAGCAGCTTGCGGACCGGGCTGCGCGCCGCGAGCCGTTCGTCCCCGGCCGGGACGGTCCCGACGGCGGTCACCGGAGACCGTCCTCGGCGTACTTGAGCACCTTGCCGATGTTCGACTCGTCGACGATCGCCGGTCCGGTCAGGGTCGGCTTGCCGCCGCCGAGCACGAACCCGCCCTGCTTGTAGAGCACGATCGAGTCGATCGACTCGTACCCCTGCATGAAGGGCTGCTGGTCGACGGTGAAGATGACGTCGCCGGCCTTGATGCTCTTCGCGAGCGCGGCGTTGAGGTCGAACGAAGCGACCTTGATGTCGCTCCCGGCCGCCTTGACCGCCTTGAGGATCACCGCGGTGTACGGCGCTCCGAGGCCCACGATCGTGTCGGCGCTCGAGTCCGCCTGGAGCTTCGCGGTGACGGTGGACTGCACCGCGCTGTTGTCGGTGCCGTTCACGTAGAGGGTCTCGGTGTCGGGCAGGACCTTCTTGATGCCGCCGCACCGGGCCTCGAGTGCGACGTTGCCCTGCTCCTGGATGACGCAGATCGGCTTGGAGAGTCCCTGCGCCTTGAGTTCGTTGCCGACGGCCTCGCCGGCGACGGATTCGTCCTGTCCGAAGTGCGCGAGGATCCCGAGTGCCGAGTACGCGTCGCTGCCGGAGTTGAACGACACGACCGGGATGCCGGCCTTCTCGGCGCCCTGCACCGCGCTCTTCAGCGCATCGGGCTTCGCGAGTGACACGGCGATCCCGTCGACCTTCTGGTCGGTGTACTGCTGCACGAGCTGTGCCTGCTTCGAGCCGTCGGGGTCGGAGGCGTAGAGGAGCTTGACGCCGTCCTTCTTCGCGGCGTCCTCAGCGCCCTTGCGGACGATGTCCCAGAAGGTGTCTCCGGGGGCGGCGTGGGTGACGAGGGCGATGGTGAGGCCGGAGTTCTTGCTCGTCCCCCCGGAGGAGCCGTCGTCGCTCGAGGCGACCCGTCCTCCCTGCGAGGAACAGCCGGCGAGGACGAGGGCACTCGCCGCGACGGCGACGGTGATGCCCATGACTGCAGAGATGCGCTTCACGGAAGACTCCTTTGTCCAGTGGTTCCGCTGAGGTGCTCGGGTGGAGATGCCGACCAGGGGTGGGAACTGCGGGACTCGACAACTGCGTCGATTCTCACCTGGCGGGCCATCTGTTCGGCGTACGGTATAACGAATCATCCTGGTGCACAAGAGGTCGATTCGAGGGGCCCTCCTGTTACAGTGTGAACAGTTCGTCCGGAGAGTGAGAACTGGCCGGGCGCCCTGACCACGACGAAGGAGTCTTGATGTCCGGACAGATCCCAGCGCGCGAAGCCACCGAGCTGCCGCCGTTGACCAGTGGACCGCACCGCAAGCGGATCGGGTTCATCTCGGTCATCGCCTGCCTCGGCGGCCTGCTCTTCGGGTACGACACCGGCGTCAGCAACGGCGCCGAGATCTCGATCCAGTCCCAGCTCGGCCTCGACGACATCGGTCTCGGTGTCGTCATCTCGTCGCTCGTCTTCGCCGCGGCGGTCGGTGGCCTGATCGGCGGCCCGGTCTCGGACCGCATCGGTCGCCGGTCGACGATCATCGCGATGGCCGTGTTCTTCTTCTGCGGCACGCTGCTCGCCGTGTTCTCGCCGAACTTCGAGATCCTGCTCGCCGGCCGCATCGCCGTCGGGCTGGCGGTCGGCGCCGCGTCGATCGTGGTCCCCGTCTACCTCGCAGAACTCGCACCGCTCGAGATCCGCGGCATGATCACCGGACGGAACGAGCTCGCCATCGTCAGCGGGCAGCTCGCGGCGTTCGTGATCAACGCGATCATCGGGCTCGTACTCGGTGACGAGGGCGGCGTCTGGCGCGTCATGTTCTTCATCTGCGCGATCCCCGCCGCGTGCCTGTTCTTCGGGATGCTCCGGATGCCGGAGTCGCCGCGGTGGCTCGTCGAACACGGGCACGAGGACCGCGCGCTCGAGATCCTGAAGACCGTCCGCAACGAGGAGCGTGCCGAGGCCGAGCTGGCGGACATCCGGCGCATCACCGCCGAGGAACCGAACGAGACCCGCCTCAACGGACTGAAGGCCCTGTTCTCCAGCCGTTGGCTGATCCGCATCGTGCTCATCGGTTGCGGCGTCGCGATCGCGCAGCAGGTCACCGGCATCAACTCGATCATGTACTACGGGCAGCGGATCCTCATCGAGTCCGGGTTCGGTTCGAGTGCGGCCCTCGTCGCGAACATCGCGCCCGGCATCCTCGCGGTGGTGGGCGGGCTCATCGCACTCCGGAACATGGACCGCGTCGACCGTCGCAAGACGTTCATCCTCGGCCTGACGCTCACCACCACCTGCCACATCCTGATCGGCGTCTCGTCACTCGTGATCCCGGCGGGCAACCCCATCCGTCCGTACGTGCTGCTGTTCCTGATCTGCGCGTTCGTCCTGTCGATGCAGTCCTGCCTGAACATCGCCGTCTGGGTGTGGCTCGCCGAGATCTTCCCGCTCAACATGCGCGGGCTCGGGACCGGCATCGCCGCGTTCGCCGGCTGGCTGATGAACGGCGTGCTCGCCCTGTACGTGCCGTCGCTCATCCAGGGCATCGGCATCACCGGGACGTTCTTCCTGTTCGCCGTGATCGGGGCGATCGCGCTGCTGTTCATCGTCACGCAGGTGCCGGAGACCCGTGGTTGGTCGCTCGAGAAGCTCGAGGAGGAGGTCACGACCGGCGCGATCTACATCGACACGATCAAGGGCAAGGCCAAGCGGGCCGCGCGCGACCGTGGGTGATCGTGCTGCAAGATGAGGTCCATGGCTGACGACGGATCCGGGGTGCTCGTGCGCCGCGCGACCATGCGGGACGTCGCCGAACGGGCCGGCGTCTCGAAGTCCCTGGTGTCGCTGGCGTTCAGCTCGCCGGAGTCCGTCAGTCCGCAGCGCCTCGGCCGCATCCTCGACGCGGCCGAGGCGCTCGGGTTCCGCCCGAACCGGGTCGCACGGTCCCTCAACGGCCTGCGGGACGACTTCGTGGGCATCCTCGTCGCCGACTCCCGCAACCCGGTGTTCGCGGAGGTCGTCGACGCGGCACGGGTCGCGCTGTCGGCCGGTGGTCGTCTCGGCCTGATGACGAGTGCGGTCCTGCCCGGCGGCACCGGTGTGTCCGCGCGCCCCGAGCTCGACGCCGAGGCCGTCGCGATGCTGGGCGACCTGCAGCCGTCCGGACTCATCGTCGTCGGGTCGGTCCCGAGCATGGACCGGGTCGTCGAGGCGATGGGGTCCGCCCGGATCGTGATCGCCAGCGCCCGACCGGAGCGGCTCGCCGGGGCGGCGACCGTCCGCGGCGACGACGAGGTCGGGTTGCGGCTCGTCATCGACCACCTCACCGGGTTCGGGCACCGGCGGATCGGCCACGTCGGCGGTGCCGGCGGCCGAGTCGCGTCCGGGCGTGCCAGCGCGTTCGCGGCGGCGATGGGGGAGCACGGGCTGGACGGGACGATGGTGGCCGAGAGCGACTTCTCCGAGGCCGCGGGGTTCCGGGCCGCGGGAGAACTGCTCGACCTCGCTGAACCGCCGACCGCCATCACGGCGGTCAACGACCTGGCGGCGATCGGCGTGACCGCTGCGGTCCGACAGCGAGGACTGACCGGGCACGTCGCCGTGACCGGGTACGACAACACCTACCTGGCGGCCCTCGGGGCGGTCGAGCTCACCTCCGTCGACCCCGACAACGCGACGATCGGACGCCGTGCCGCCGAGGTGCTGCTGTCCGACGACGACCCGGGTGAGGTCCTGGTTGCACCGACGCTCCGGGTACGGGCGTCCTCGGTGCCCGCCGCGTCCTGATCGCACCCGACCAGGTCCGGTCCGGTCCGGTCCGCGAGCCGGTTGACACGATCGGGGACGCGGTCGTACATTGAACCGGTCCAAGATTTTGGACCGGTTCAAAATCCTCTCCAGGAAGCAAAGGAGCCCCTGTGGCAGAGAACAGCGCGCCCACGAACAGCGCTCCCCGCACCGTCGGTGTGGGGCTCATCAGCGTCGGCTGGATGGGGCGGCTGCACTCCCGCTCCTACGCCCTCCTCCCGCTCCTGTACCCGGAGCTCGGCATCCGCCCCCGTCTCGTCGCGGCGGCGGACGTCGCGCCCGCGGGTCGGGACTACGCGAAGGACGTCCTCGGCTACGAGAAGGTCGTCTCGGACTACCGCGAGGTCCTCGCCGACCCCGAGGTGGACGTCGTCTCGATCTGCGCGCCGAACTCGCTGCACGCCGAGATCGGCATCGCGGCGGCCCACGCCGGCAAGCCCTTCTGGATCGAGAAGCCGGTCGGCCGCGGCGCCGAGGAGACCGAAGCCGTCGCCGCAGCAGCGGACGCAGCCGGGGTCGCGACGACGATCGGGTTCAACTACCGACACGTCCCCGCCGTGCAGCACGCGCGCCAGCTCGTCCTCGACGGCGCACTCGGCCGGATCACGAACGTCCGCGGTCGGTTCTTCGGCGGGTTCTCGTCGAACCCGCAGGACCCCCTGACCTGGCGCTTCGTCCGCGCGACCTCGGGCAGCGGTGTCCTCGGCGACCTGATGGGGCATCTGGTCGACCTCATGCACTACGTCCTCGGCCCGATCGGCTCGATCTCCGCGGCGACCGGCACCTACCTCACCGAGCGACCGGGTCTGCCGGGCACGCCGGACGAGGGCAAGTTGCTCCCCGTCGAGAACGAGGACTACGCGACCATGCTCGTCCGGTTCGACGAGTCGGCGGTCGGTGCCGGTGCGATCGGCAACCTCGAGGCGTCCCGCATCGCGGTCGGTCCCCGGTCCGAGTACGCGTTCGAGATCTTCGGCACCGAGGGCTCGCTCCGCTGGGACTTCGAGCGCCTCAACGAACTCGAGGTCGCCCTCGCCCGCACCGGGCAGCACGTCGGGTACACCCGCGCCTTCGCGGACGGGTACTTCCCCGACTACTCGCGCTTCCAGCCGAGCTCCGGCACGAGCATGGGCTACGACGACCTCAAGGTCATCGAGGCCGCGAAGTTCCTCACCGCCGCGACCGGTGGCGAGGCGACCGGTTCCAACATCCACGACGCCGTGACCTCGGCGCGGGTGCTCAGCGCCGCCGAGCAGTCCGCCGCCTCCGGCCAGTGGGTCGACCTGCCGGCCGAGCCCGGTACGACCGCGAACGTCCGCGCCACCGAAGGAGCCCGCGCATGAGCCTCCGCATCGCCACCGCACCGATCTCCTGGGGCGTCAGCGAGGTCGACGGCTGGGGTGTCCAGCTGCCGCCCGAGCGGGTCCTCGCCGAGATGCGGTCCCTCGGGTTCGAGGCCACCGAGCTCGGTGCACAGGGGTTCCTGCCGCCGGCACCGGAGGACAAGGCGGCACGCCTCGCCGAGTTCGGCATGACCGCGATCGGCAGCTTCGTGCCGGTCATCGCGCACCAGCCCGGGATCGACCCGCTGCCCCGCATCGAGCAGGAGCTGCGTGACTACGCGGCCTCGGGTGCGACCGTGCTCGTGGTCTGCGCCGACAGCGAGCAGACCGGGTACGACGCCCAGCGCGAGCCGCTCACCGACGAGCAGTGGTCGACGCTCTTCACGAACCTCGACCGCATCACCGCGGCCGCGGCGGCCGTCGGGGTCACGGCGACCCTGCACCCGCACGTCGGGACCGTCGTCGAGACCAAGGACGACGTCGACGCGGTGCTCCGGGGATCGACGATCCCGTTCTGCTTCGACACCGGCCACCTGTTCCTCGGCGGCACCGACCCCGTGCAGTTCGCCGCCGAGCACTCGGACCGCATCGCGTACATGCACCTGAAGGACGTCTCGCTCGACGGCATGCGCCGTGTCGCGGACGGCGAGATCAGCTACTTCGACGCGATCAAGGCCGACCTGCTCTACCGTCCCGTCGGACAGGGCGACGTCGACATCCGCGCGATCCTGCAGAGCATGGTCGACGCCGGGTTCGACGGCTGGATCGTGCTGGAGCAGGACAAGGTCGTGCTCGAGGAACCGGCCGACGGGACCGGTCCGATCGAGGACGCCCGCGCGAGCGTCGAGTTCGTGCGCGCGCTCGTCGCGGAACTCGAGTCCTCCCGGTCCGGGGCCGCGCGATGAGGATCGGCGTCGCCGGACTCGGCCGCATCGGCACGATGCACGCGCGGAACGCCGCGCGCGCGGCCGGGGTCGACGAGGTCGTGCTCATCGGCCGCGACGCCGGACGCACGGCATCGGTCGCCGAACGGCTCGAGGCGCAGCGCTCGGCCGAGGGCACGGCCGCCACCGGGTGGGCCGCCGTCACGAGCACCGTCGAACCGCTCGCCGACGTCCTGCCTCGTCTCGACGGCGTGCTCGTCGCCTCGGCCACCGACACCCACGCCGACCTCGCACGGGTGGTCGCCGAGTCCCGCACGCCACTGCTCATCGAGAAGCCGTTGGCACTCGGCGTCGACGAGCTCGCGGCTCTGTCGAGCGATCTCGACCGGACGGGATCGCCGATCATGGTGGCGTTCCACCGCCGCTACGACCCGGGCTACCAGCGGCTCCGCCGACACGTCGTCGACGGGGACGTCGGCACGCTCCGACTCGTGCAGGCGACCGAGAACGACCACTACGCACTGCCGATCGACTACATCCCGCAGTCGCACGGGATGTGGCTCGACCTGCTCATCCACGACTTCGACAGCATCCCGTGGGTCGTCGGCGACCCGGTGGTCGAACTGTCCGTGATCGGATCGGTCCTCGACGAACCGGTGTACGGGGAGCACGACGACACGGACACCGCGATGGTGACGCTGCGCTTCGCGTCCGGCGCGGTCGGCAGCATCGGCGCGCTCCGGCGCAGCGATGCCGGGCAGGACGTCCGGCTCGAGGTCACCGGGACGAAGGGGGCCTTCGGCGCCGGGTACGGGCCGCGCACCCCGATCACCTCGACCGAGCCGGACGGCACCGCCCCGGCACACCCGTACGACACGTTCGGCGACCGGTTCGTCCCGGCCTTCGAGGAGGAGGTCGCGCACTTCGTCCGGATGGTGCGCGGCGAGGCGGAGAGCCTCACGCCGCCGGCGACCGGGCTCGTCGCGACGTCGCTCGCCGAGGCCGCCCGGGAGTCGTTCCGGAGCGGTGGCCGACCGGTCCGACCCCGTGCGGTCGAGTTCCCCGCGACGACCTGATCCCGCACCACCACGCACCACTCGTCACACACCACACACTGGAGATTGCAATGACGCAACAGATCCGGATCGGCCTCTTCGGCACCGGGCGCATCGGACAGGTCCACGCGATGAGCGTGGCCGCCATCGACGACGCGGAGCTCGCGTGGGTCTGCGACCCCTTCGTCGAGGGCGCCGAGCGCACGGCTGCCGAGTACGGCGGTCGCGTGAGCACGGACCCCGCCGAGGTCTTCGCGTCGGGTGGGGTCGACGCCGTGATCATCGCGGCGCCCACCCCGACGCACGTCGACCTCATCGACGCCGCGATCGACGCGGGCGTCCCGGTCCTCTGCGAGAAGCCGATCGACCTCGACCTCGCCCGGGTGGACGGGCTCCGGGCGAAGGCCGCGGCGGCGACCGTGCCGATCGTCCTCGGGTTCAACCGGCGGTTCGACCGGCACTTCGCCGAGCTCCAGCGGCGCGTCCGCGCGGGCGACATCGGCACGCTCGAGCAGGTCCTCATCACGAGCCGCGACCCGGGGGAGCCCCCGGCGGCCTACCTGGCGTCGTCGGGCGGGATCTTCCGGGACATGACCATCCACGACCTCGACATGGCGCGGTTCTTCGTGCCGGACATCGTCGAGGTCACCGCGCGCGGGGCGAACACCTTCAGCGCGACGGCCCGGGAGCTCGGCGACTACGACTCCGCGGTCGTGACGCTCCGGGGTGCGAACGACGAACTCGTCAACATCACGAACTCGCGGCACGCGGCGTACGGGTACGACCAGCGCTTCGAGGTCTTCGGGTCCGAGGGACTGCTGCAGGTCGGCAACCAGACCGACACGCTCGTCCGGCACTGGGGAGCCGGGGCCGTCGAGTCCCTCGAGCCGTACCAGAACTTCTTCCTGCAGCGCTACGCCGAGGCCTACCGCCTCGAGGTCGTCGAGTTCCTCAAGGCCGTCCGTGGCGAGCCGTCGCGCAGCCCGGGGTTCGAGGACGGGCGTGCGGCGCTCGTGCTCGCCGACGCCGCGGACCGTTCGGCGCGGACCGGCGAGTCGGTCGCCGTGGACCTGTCCCGGTGAGCACCCTCGGCCGCGACCTCGTCGCCACCTGCTGGACCACCGCCGGCACCGCCGTCCCCGACGGCCCGTCGGAGCGGAGTCCGTTCTCGGCGACGGACCGGGTGAGCGCCGCGGCCGAGGCCGGCTTCGTCGGGCTCGGGTTCGTCGTCGACGACCTCGAGGTCGTCCGGGACACGATCGGCTTCGACGCGCTGCGGTCGCACGCCGACGCGGTCGGCATCCGGCACCTCGAGGTCGAGCTCGTCAAGGACTGGTGGCGCGACCCCGAGGAGGTGCCGTGGCGAGCCCGCTGGGACCTGCTCCGCGACGCTGCTCGAGCGTTCGACAGCCCGATGGTGAAGATCGCCCCGCCGCCGGCCCCGACCGTGGACTCGTTCGAGCCGTTCACCGGACCGTTCCGGCGTCTGGCCGACGAGGCCGCGGCGGTCGGGACGCGACTGGCGCTCGAACCGCTGCCGTTCGCCGGGATCTCGTCGATGCCCCAGGGGTCTGAGTTCGTCGCGGCCGTGGACCACTCGCACGCCGGTCTGGTGGTGGACTCGTGGCACGTGTTCCGCGCCGGGACCTCGCTCGAGGAACTGGCCCGCACCCTCGACCCGGTCACCGTGTTCGGGGTCGAGGTGAACGACGCCGACGCACAGCCGCAGCCCGGGCGGACGCTCTTCGAGGACACCCGCGACAACCGCCGCTACCCCGGCGAGGGCGCGCAGGACGTCGTCGGGTTCCTCCGCACGATGGCCGAGGTCGGCTGGTCCGGACCGTGGGGGGTCGAGATGCTCTCGACCGAGCACCGCGCGAAGTCGCTCGGCGACGCGCTGGACGCAGCCCGCGAAACGACACTTCGATGCATTCGTCTCGCGGACGATTCGTCCATTCAGTGAGAAGAGCGGTATGCTCATCCCGTCCGAACGCAACGACGCAGAGAGGATCAGAACATGGTCGACCCGCAGGTGCTCAAGCACGGTGAATGGGACGTCATCACCCCGGAGATCGCCGGATGGGAGTTCGTCACCTTCCAGGTGAAGACCTTCGGCGACGGCGAGACCGTCGAGCTCCCGGCCGACGGCAACGAGCGGGCGTTCGTCAACCTGCACGGCGATCTGGTCGTCACCGCCGACGGCACGGAGTACCGCCTCGGTGGGCGCGACACCGTGTTCGACGGGCTCGGGCACACCCTGTCGGTGCCGCGCGACACCGCCGTGACCATCACGGCGACACCGGGCGCCGAGCTCGCGATCGCGTCGGCACCGGCCACCGAACGGCACGAGGTCGTCCTCGTCACGCCGGACGAGGTCGGCTCCGCCACCCGCGGTGCCGGGAACGCCACCCGGCAGGTCTCGACGCCGATGTCGCCCGACTTCCCGGCCGACCGGCTGCACATCGTCGAGGTGTGGACCCCCGGCGGCAACTGGTCGAGCTTCCCGCCGCACAAGCACGAGCACGACATCGACGGCGAGGCGCAGCTGGAAGAGGTCTACTACTACCGCCTCCGCGACCCGGAGAACGGGTGGGCGCTGCAGCGCGTGTACAGCCCGGAGCGCGACTTCGACCTGGACGTCCCGGTCCGCGACGGCGACATCTGCCTGATCCCGTGGGGGTACCACACCACCGTCGCGGCCCACGACCAGGACCTCTACTACCTCAACGTCCTGGCGGGACCGGCGCCGAAGCGCACCCTCCAGGCCGCCGAGGACCCGGCACTCGCCCCCGCCCGGGCCAAGTGGGACGACCTCGGCACCGACCCCCGCGTGCCGTTCGTCCCCGTCCGCCCCTGACCCACCCCGAAGAAGGAAGTTCGCAATGGTGCAACACCCTCAGCCGACCCGCCGCCTCACGGTGGGCCAGGCGATCGTCGAGTTCATGCAGGCCCAGCACGTCGAACGTGACGGGGTGACGAGTCCGTTCTTCGGCGGTGCCTTCGGCATCTTCGGCCACGGCAACGTCGCCGGCCTCGGCCAGGCGCTCCTGCAGTACCAGGACGAGTTCCCGTACTACCAGGGCCGCAACGAGCAGGGCATGGTCCACATCGCGACCGGCTACGCCAAGATGAAGAACCGACTCGGCGCGCTCGCCGTGTCGACCTCCATCGGTCCCGGTGCGACCAACATGGTCACCGGCGCTGGCACGGCGACGGTGAACCACATCCCCGTCCTCCTGTTCCCCTCGGACGCCTTCGCCACCCGGTCCACGGGTGCGGTCCTGCAGCAGCAGGAGCACCCGTACGCGATGGACGTCACCGCGAACGACTCGTTCCGTGCGGTCTCGCGGTACTTCGACCGGATCAGCCGTCCCGAACAGCTCGCGTCGGCGCTCCTCGAGGCGATGCGCGTCCTCACCAGCCCGGCCGACACCGGAGCCGTCACCATCGCGGTGCCGCAGGACGTGCAGGCCGAGGCGTACGACTTCCCCGAGGCGCTGTTCTCCCGCCGCGTCTGGCACGTCGCCCGCAACCGCCCGGACCGTGCCGCCATCCAGCGCGCCGCCGAGCTCATCAAGTCGGCACGGAACGCCGTCGTCATCGCCGGTGGTGGTGTCGTGTACTCGGACGCCACCGAGGAACTCGTGCGCTTCGCCGAGTCGACCGGCATCGGCGTCGGGGTCACCCAGGCGGGCAAGGCCGGCATGCCGTGGGACCACGCGCTCGCGCTCGGCGCCCTCGGGTCGTCGGGCTCGGCGTACGCCAACGGCATCGCGAACGACGCCGACGTCGTGATCGGCATCGGCACGCGCTACACCGACTTCACGACGGCGTCGAACACGATGTTCACGAACCCCGACGTGGCGTTCGTCAACATCAACGTCGCCGAGGTCGACGCGTTCAAGGAGTCCGGGATCCCGCTCGTCGGCGACGCCCGCGAGACCCTGGCCGAGCTCCGGGAAGCCCTCGACGGGTTCCGACTCGACGCCGAGGTCGTCGCCGCGAACGAGCGTGCGGCATCCGACTGGCGCACCGAGGTCGACCGCATCGTCGAGGTGCAGGAGAGCCCCACGCTGTCCCAGGCCGAGATGCTCGGACTGCTCAACGCGTCGGCGCACGCCGAGGACGTCGTCATCAACGCCGCCGGCTCGATGCCCGGGGACCTGCACCGCCTGTGGCGCGCCGGTACCCCCAAGGGCTACGACATCGAGTACGGCAACTCGTGCATGGGCTACGAGGTCGCAGGTGGTGTAGGTGCGCAGCTCGCCGCCCCGGACCGCCGCGTCCACGTGCTCGTCGGCGACGGCTCGTACCTGATGATGTCGCAGGAGATCATGACCGCGGTGCAGGAGCACCTGCAGATGACGATCGTCATCGTCGACAACTTCGGGTACGGCTCGATCGCGGCGCTGTCCGAGACGCTCGGGTCGCAGACGTTCGGCACCCGGTTCAACGAACGCGGCGAGGCGCTCCGCCACGACGGGCGTCGGCTCGAGGTCGACTTCGTGCAGAACGCGGCGAGCTACGGCGCCGAGGTCTTCTCGGCCGACACCGCCGACACCTTCCGGTCGGCCCTCGACCAGGCGCGTGCGCACGACGGCACGAGCGTCGTCTACGTCCGTGTGGACGCGCAGGGACGCTTCGGCGGCTCCGGCGCGTGGTGGGACGTCCCGGTCGCCGAGGTCTCGACCCTGGACAGCACCCGGAACGCCCGTGCGACCTACGAGGAGCACAAGCGCGAGCAGCGGCTCTACCTGACGCAGTCCGCACCCCGAGTCCGCGAACTGGAGCACTCATGACCGACGTGACCGATGCCCGTGACCGGACCGACGTGTCCGCGACCATCACCGCCGGGGTCCCCACGGGCCTCCTGATCGGTGGCGCGGAACGCGCCGCGAGCGACGGCGCCACCTTCGACGTCCACGACCCGGTCGACGGCAGCGTGCTCGCCACGGTGTCCAGCGGGACGCGCGCGGACGCGCAGGCCGCGGTCGACGCGGCCGCGGACGCCGCGGCTGACTGGGCGGCGACACCACCGCGGAAGCGTTCAGAAGTGCTCTCGCGGGCGTACGACCTGATGGTCGAACGGGCCGACTGGTTCGCGCGGCTCATCACGGCGGAGAACGGCAAGGTGTTCGCGGACGCACGCGGCGAGGTCCTGTACGCGGCCGAGTTCCTCCGCTGGTACGCCGAGGAAGCGGTCCGGATCCCCGGCACGCTCCAGACCGCCCCTGGCGGTGCGAACAAGATCCTCGTCGAGCACCGCCCGATCGGGATCGCGATCCTGGTGACGCCGTGGAACTTCCCCGCGGCGATGGCGACCCGGAAGATCGGTCCGGCGCTCGCCGCCGGGTGCACCGCCGTGCTGAAGCCCGCGAGTGACACCCCGCTCACAGCGCTCGCGATCGGGAAGCTGTTCGACGAGGCAGGGCTGCCAGCCGGCGTCCTAAATGTGTTGCCGAGCCGGTCCTCCGGTGCCGTCGTCGAGCAGATGGTGCGTGACCCCCGTGCCCGGAAACTGTCCTTCACCGGGTCCACCGAGGTCGGCGTCACGCTCATGCAGCTCGCGGCCGAGTCGGTCGTGAGCACGTCGATGGAGCTCGGCGGCAACGCGCCCTTCGTGGTGTTCGACGACGCCGACCTCGAGTCGGCGGTCGCCGGAGCGATGATCGCCAAGATGCGGAACGGGGGCGAGGCGTGCACCGCCGCGAACCGGTTCTACGTGCAGGAGGGCATCGCGCCGGAGTTCTCCCGTCGACTCGCCGAGGCGATGGGGGCACTCCGCACCGGGGACGGTCTCGACCCCGAGGTGCAGCTCGGCCCGATGGTGAACGAGAGGGCCCGTGACGACATCGCCGCGCTCGTGGACGGTGCGAAGGCGGACGGAGCGACCGTGCTCACCGGGGGCAGCACGCCGGACGGCGCCGGGTGGTTCTACCCGGCGACGGTGCTCGGCGACGTGCCCGAGCACGCCCGGATCCTGCAGGAGGAGATCTTCGGACCCGTGGCGCCGATCGTGACCTTCCAGACCGACGACGACGCCGTCCGCCTGGCGAACGGCACGCCGTACGGACTCGTGTCGTACGTCTACACGCAGGACATCGGCCGGGGACTCCGGGTCAGCGAGCGCATCGAGTCCGGCATGGTCGGGCTCAACCGTGGGCTCGTCTCCGACCCCGCTGCGCCGTTCGGCGGGATGAAGGAGTCCGGGATCGGCCGCGAGGGCGGCGCCGAGGGACTACTCGAGTACATGGAGTCGCAGTACATCGCGGTGAGCTGGTAGCGCAGAGCGCTCCGCGCCCGCCAGCGCCGCGCCGTCAGGCGTCGCGATCGACCAGCGGGGTCGCCAGTTCGCTGGTGGCCCCGCTCGTCAGTTCCGCCACCGCTGCCCGTGCGGCCGCGGTGAACTCGTCCTGTCGTTCGCGGACGTCCACCGACCGCCCGGCGACGGACAGACACCCGAGCAGCCCACCGTCGCCGCCGAACACCGGGAACGCGAGCGCGCCGATCCCGATCGTGGCGTCGTCGAGCGACAGGGTGTAGCCCTGCTCGCGGGTCCGCTCGACGTCGGCCCGCAGGGCTCCGGCGTCGGTGATCGTCTCGGTGGTGAGCGGACGCCGGTCTGGTCCGTGCTCGAGGTAGTCGTCGACGTCGCGGGCGTAGGCGAGCACGAGACGGCCGGCACCGCCGGCGTAGAGCGGCAGCGCTCGGCCGGGCGCGAGGGTCAGCACGCCGATGCCGCGTCCGGGTGCCCAGTCGATGCAGAGGGCCTCGTCCCCGCGCGGCACCGTCAGGAAGGCGGTCTGCTCGGTGCCGTCGGCGAGGTCGTCGAGCACCCGTCGTGCCGATGCCCACTCGGTCATGGCGTCGCGGGCGGCGTCGGCGAGGTGGAGCCACTTCACGCTGAGGCGCGCACGGTTCTCGTCCGTGGTGGTCGCCAGGCCGACGGTCTTCAGTCCGTCGACGAACCGGTACACGCTGGGGCGGGGGAGTCCGGTGGCCTCGGCGAGCTCGGCGGGGGACAGGTCCCCGCGTTCGGCGAGTGCCTCGACGACCGCCATCGAGTTCGCGAGCACGCGCATCGGCTTCCGCTCAGCCACGAGGACCTCCGTCGAACCCGAGGTCCGCGCTGATCGCGGCGGCCGTGGAGACCACGAGGGCGCTCATCTCGGCCTCGCGTTCGACGAGGCGCTCCCGCAGGCCGCTGATGGACACCGCTGCGACGAGTTCACCCCGGTGGTTGAAGACGGGGCTGCCGAAGGCGGCGATGCCGATGGTGACGTCCTGGTCGGAGCGGGCGTACCCGCGCTTCCGCGTCGCTCGGAGTTCGGCGTCGAGCGCCGCCGCGCTCGGTACCGCGTACGGATCGCCGGCGCCGGCACCGGCGAGGAGCTCGTCGACCACGGCGTGCTGTTCGCCCGCCGCCAGGAACGCCAGCAGGGCTCGTGGGGCGCCCCCGACGTGGAGCGGCAGCGCGTCGCCGACCTGCATCGCCACTGATCGGACGTCGTGTCCCTCGAGGCGTTCCACGCACACGGCCCGGACCCCGCGCCGGTAGCAGAGCAGCGCAGCAACCCCGGCGGTCGACCGCAGTTCGCGCATCCGCGGGAGTGCGACGCCGCGGACGTCGAGCGAGTCCTCGAGCACACCGCCGATCTGCATGCACGCCAGGCCGAGGCGGTAGGTGCCGCGGGTCGGGGCGGCGTCGACCCACCCCATCGCGAGGAGGCTCTGCAGCAGTCGGTACGTGGAGCTCGTGGGCTCGTCGACGGCTTCCGCGAGGGCACTCACGGTCAGGGCCTGCGTGCCGGCCAGGGCGTCGATGATCGCCCCGGCCTTGCTGAGGATCTCGATCCCGCCGTCGTCGGAGGCGCCGTCTGCCATGCGGCCATCCTCCCACGTCGTAGTCCGCCGCAGAATCTCACTCAGTAGACACATCGTTCACAGAGTGATAGTTTGAGATCACCACCGCAGAACGAAGGAGTCGCCGTGACACGCAACGACGCGAGAGACGTCGAACACCTCGAGACCGTGGCGCGCGAAGGGCGCTGGCGGGTGCTCGAGACCGTCGCGACCAGCAAGGCGGGACACATCGGCGGGCCGATGTCCGCGATGGACCTCATGGTCGCCCTCTACTTCCACCAGCTCCGCATCGACCCGTCGACGCCGCAGGACCCGGACCGCGACCGGTTCATCCTGTCCAAGGGGCACTCCGCGATCGGGCTGTACTCGGTCCTGGCGCTCCGCGGGTACTTCCCCGTCGAGGAGCTCGCCACCTTCGACCACGGCGACTCCCGCCTGCAGGGCCACCCCGACATGAAGCTCACGCCCGGCGTGGACTCGTCGACCGGCTCGCTCGGTCAGGGCCTCTCCGCGGGTTCCGGCATGGCCATCGCCGCGAAGATGCAGGGCAAGGACTTCCACACCTGGGTCGTGCTCGGCGACGGCGAGATCGAGGAGGGCATGGTCTGGGAGACCGTGATCCACGCTCCCCGGTACGGCCTCGACAACCTCACCGCGATCATCGACCTCAACGGGCTGCAGCAGTACGGCTGGCCCGCCGGCGAGCACGACCGCTACGACCGCAGCGAGCCCATGGGGCACGTGAACCTGCCCGCCGTGTTCCGCGGGTTCGGCTGGAACGTCATCGAGATCAACGGTCACGACTACGACGAGATCCTCGACGCCTACGCCGAGGTCGACGCGGCCCGCGGCACGACGGGGAAGCCGACGGCGATCATCGCCCACACGGTCAAGGGCAACGGCGTCTCGTTCACCCGCGCGACGTTCAAGTGGCACAACGGCGTCCCCACCGACGAACAGCTCGACACCGCACGGGCAGAACTGCTCATCGACCAGAAGACGGAGGCCCTCGCATGAAGGCGCAACGCGCAGTGTGGGGCGACACCCTCACCGAACTCGCCGAGACCGACGACCGCATCGTCGTGGTGGACGGCGACCTCGCCACGTCCACCATGGCGGTGACGTTCGCGAACGCCCACCCCGAGCGCTTCGTCCAGGCCGGCATCGCCGAGCAGAACATGGTCGGCATCGCGTTCGGGATGTCGACGCTCGGCTACCGACCGTGGCTGTCGTCGTTCGGTGTGTTCCTGACGAACCGTGCACTCGACCAGGTGCGCATGCTCGTCTCGCAGACGAAGGCGCCCGTCCGCCTCGCCGCCGCCTACACGGGGCTGCTCAACGGGGCGAGCGGCAAGACGCACCAGGACATCGAGGACCTGTCCGTCATGCGGGCACTCCCGAACATGACCGTCCTCGCGCCCGCCGACGAGACCGAGGCCGAGGCGATGATCCGCTGGGCGGCCGACCACGACGGGCCCGTCTACCTCCGGCTCGCCCGCGACGCCGTCGCCGACGTCTTCGACAGCGGCTACGAGTTCCGCCTCGGAGCCCCGGTACTGCTCCGCGCCGGCGGCGACGCCCCGGAGGTGACGGTCGTCTCCACCGGCGTGCAGACCTCCCGGACCGTCGACGCGATCACCACGATCGAGTCCGGCGGACGGTCCGTCCGGCACGTCCACCTGCCGACCATCAAGCCCCTCGACGAGGACGCCCTCTGGCAGCACCTCGCGGGGGCGACCGACGTCGTCACCGTCGAGGAGCACTCCGTCGTCGGCGGGCTGGGCGACGTCGTCGCCGCGGTCCTCGCCGGCCGAGCGAGCGGTGCCCGCCTGACGAAGGTCGGCCTCGCGGACGCGTGGGCCGAGTCCGGGCCGAACGACTTCCTGCTCGAGAAGTACGGCCTGTCGGTCGACCGCGTCGCGGACCGCATCCGCGACGTCCTCGGGGAGCGAGTCGCAGCATGAGCGTCGTGCGTCCGGACGCCGCCGCGTGGACCGGGACCGGGGCGCGGCGCTCGGTCGTCACGCTCACCCCGGCGCCCGCAGTCGACCGGACGTACTCGATCGCGTCCCTCCGACCGGGTGCGGTGAACCGTGCCGCCTCGGTCACGGAGACCCTCGGCGGCAACGGTGTGAACGTGACGCGGGCCCTCCTCGCACACGGCGCCGCGTCGCACGCCGTCGTCCCGCTGGCGGCCGACGTGCTCGCGGGACTCGACGACACGGAACGCGCAGGACTGCGTCCCGTCGACCTCGGCGTCCGCACCCGGGTGAACACCGTCGTCACCGCGCACGACGGCACGACCACCAACGTCAACGAGGCCCCCGCGCCCCTCACCCGCGCCCAGTGGACCGCGCTCACCGTGGCTGCGCTCCGCACCACGCTCGAGACCGACGCCCGATGGCTCGTGGTGACCGGGTGCCTCCCGGCCCGCGCGGACGACGACCAACGCACGGACGGCGACCACCGCGCACACGGCGACCACCGCGCCGACGGCGACCTCGTCGACGTCCTGCCGCTCGTCCTCGCCGCGCGCACCATCGGACTGTCCGTCGCGTTCGACGTCCCCGGCCACCAGCTCACCGCCGTGCTCGACCCCCTCGCACCCGTCGACCTCGTGAAACCGAACGTCGACGAGCTCGCGCAGGCCGTCGGGCACCCGCTCGCCACCGTGGACGACGTCGTCCGTGCAGCACGCGGGCTGCTCGCCCGCGGCGCGAGGCGCGCGCTCGTCACGATGGGCGAGGCAGGAGCGCTCCTCGTCGACGCGCACGGACACACCCTGGTCCCGGGCATCGCGGCGGCCTGCGTCGACACGACCGGTGCCGGCGACGCGGCGCTCGCCGGGTACCTCGCGGCCGACGTCGACGGCGTCGCACCCGCGGTCGCCGCCCGCCGCGCGGTGCGCTGGGGATCCGCCGCCGTGGCGCAGCGCGGCGCGACCCTCCGGGCCACACCGGCCACCCGGGCGATCCGCCCGACACCCCACCGGCACGACACCGCCGAACGTGCCGACACGCTCGTCGCGGCCGGCTGACCACCGTCCGCAGGACCACCGCAGGCCCCGACCTCGAAGGACCAGCATGACCACCATCACCGAGACCATCGGACCGATCATCACGCCGGGACCCGGCCTGGAGGCACTCCACCGCTGGGTGGGCGACGTCGCCGCCCTGACGGAACCGGACCAGGTCACGTGGTGCTCCGGCAGTGACGCCGAGAACCGCGCGCTGCTCGCCGAGATGGTCGCCGCCGGCTCACTCATCGCGCTCGACGACGGGCTGCGCCCGAGCAGCTACCTCGCCCGGAGCGACCCGGCCGACGTCGCCCGGGTCGAGGACCGGACCTTCATCTGCTCCGAGTCGGAATCGGACGCCGGCCCCACGAACAACTGGCGGGCGCCGGACGCCATGCGCTCTGAGCTCACCGAGCGGTTCCGTGGCTCGATGCGCGGGCGGACGCTGTACGTCGTCCCGTTCTCGATGGGCCCGGTCGGCGGTGCGATCTCGCAGGTCGGCGTCCAGATCACCGACTCGCCCTACGTCGTCGTGTCCACCCGGATCATGACGCGGATGGGGTCGGACGCCCTGGCGCAGATCGGGCACGACACCGTCTGGGTCCCCGCGCTGCACACCGTCGGGCGGCCGCTCGTCGACGACGACGGCACCCGGATCGGCGACGTGCCGTGGCCGTCGAACGAGACGAAGGTCATCGCCCACTTCCCGGAGACCCGGGAGATCTGGTCGTACGGCTCCGGGTACGGCGGGAACGCCCTGCTCGCGAAGAAGTGCTTCGCGCTCCGCATCGCCTCGAGCATGGCCCGGCAGGACGGATGGCTCGCCGAGCACATGCTCCTGATCCGCGTCACGACGCCGGCGGGGAAGGTCCTGCACGTCGCGGCGGCGTTCCCGTCGGCGTGCGGGAAGACGAACTTCGCGATGATGACGCCGACGCTGCCCGGCTGGACGGTCGAGACGATCGGGGACGACATCGCCTGGCTGCGCCCGGGCGCGGACGGCCGGCTGTGGGCGATCAACCCGGAGGCCGGGTTCTTCGGCGTCGCCCCGGGCACGGGGCCCGACACGAACCCCGCGGCGATGGCCACCGTCCGGTCCGGGACGATCTTCACGAACGTCGCCCTCACGCTCGACGGCGACGTGTGGTGGGAGGGCGCCTCCGAGGAGCCGCCCCAGCACCTGATCGACTGGCAGGGCCACGCATGGGAGCCCGGCAGCAGCACGCCCGCCGCGCACCCGAACGCCCGGTTCACCGTCGCCGCCGACCAGTGCCCGACGATCTCCGACGACTGGGACAGCTCTGACGGCGTCCCGATCGACGCCATCGTGTTCGGCGGCCGTCGGGCGACGAACGTGCCGCTCGTGGCCGAGGCCGAGGACTGGGAGCACGGCGTCTTCTTCGGTTCGACCATCTCGAGCGAGCAGACCGCGGCGGCGGAGGGGCCCGTCGGTGCACTCCGACTCGACCCCTTCGCGATGCAGCCCTTCTGCGGGTACAACATGGCCGACCACTGGGCGCACTGGCTCGAGATCGGCGACCGCCTCGGGTCGAAGGCGCCGCGGGTGTTCCGGGTGAACTGGTTCCGGAAGTCGTCCGACGGTGCGTACCTCTGGCCGGGGTTCGGCGAGAACGTCCGGGTGCTCGAGTGGATCGCCGGCCGGCTGGACGGCTCGGCCGACGTGGACTGGAGCCCCGTCGGCGGGCTCCCGGCCGTCGGTGGCCTCGACCTCGCCGGGCTGGAACTCGACGGCTTCGCGCTCGACGAGCTGTTCTCGGTCGACCCCGCCGCGTGGTCGGCCGAGGTCGAACAGCTCCGGGCACACTTCGACCGCTTCGGTGAGCGCGTGCCGGCCCGTCTCCGTGCCCGGCTCGACCAGCTCGCGCGGCGACTCGAGGAGGTCGCGTGACCCCGACCCGGGCGGTGCCGTCCGTGGTCGGCTGACCAGAGCTCGCGATCAGGAACTGATCGCGTCGAGCGCGCTCCTCTGCGGAGACTCCTGTGGTGGGGGGACGAGCGTGCTCAGGAGGGAGGGACCCTGCGCCCCGCGGCGTCCCTCCCTCGCCGTCGCCAACGCAGACCGGACATCCGGACAAACCTCAGATGACGCTGTACGTTGGCGGAAAGGTCGCTGGACGCGGCCAGTTCAGAAGGAGCAGCACATGGCAAGCACGACAGGTCGTCCGACCTCCGTCACCGTCTCGTTCGTCATCTGGCTGGTGGTGGTCCTCGCCAACATCCTCCAGGGGATCATCAGCCTGGTGTCCGGCGGTGGATCGTCCGCCGCGGAGAGCGTCGGCACCGCCCCGCTCGTCGGCGGCGCGATCTTCGCCTTCATCCTCGCCGTGATCGAGCTCATCATCGTCTTCAAGATGCGCGACGGTCGGAACTGGGCCCGCATCGTCCTGCTGGTCCTCGCGATCCTGCAGGTCATCGGTGTCGGCGTGGGCGCGGCCTCGGGTGGCAACGCCTTCGGTTGGATCGGTGCCGTCGCGGTGATCGTCGCGACCGTCCTGATGTTCGTCGGTGGCGCGAACGGCTACTTCCGTCGTCGCTGACGACGTCCACCCGGCTCGCGACGCGACCGGGTGACGGACTGGAGGCGCGGTGCCAGCTGGCACCGCGCCTCCAGTCCGTTCCGGGGTCACCACGCGCGCGGCGCGAGAAGATGGGGCGTGAGCTCCGCGCAGACGATCCTGGACGCCCTCGTCCGCCGTGTCGACGAGACCGGGTTCGGTGCCCACGGACTGCACGTGCGCGTCGGCGACGACGACGCCGAGCACCACTGGGCGCCCGACGTCCGACGCGAGGTCCACTCCGTCGCGAAGGGCGTCTGCGTCCTCGCCACCGGGATGGCCGCGGACGACGGACTCGTCGACGTCGACGAACCGGTCGCCTCGTCCCTGCCCGACTGGACGTTCGGCACGTGGACCGACGAGGTGACCCTCCGGCACCTCCTCACCATGACGAGCGGCGTGGACATGCCGTGGTCCGAGACGGAGCTGACCGACTGGCCGGACCTGGCGGCGGAGTTCCTCGGGCGGCCGTCCCGCGGGCGGGTGTTCCAGTACGCGAACGCGAGCACGTACACGGCGATGCGGGTCCTCGCGACGCGCATCGGTGACGTGGGGGAGTACGTGTCCCGCCGGCTGTTCGACCCGCTCGGCATCGAGGACGTCGCCTGGCAGCGCTGCCCGAACGGCTTCGTCGCCGCCGGGGAGGGCCTGGCGCTCCGGACGGAGGAGCTCGCCCGGCTCGGACAGCTGATCCGGGACCGCGGGGTGTTCCGGGGTCGGCGCATCGTCGGTGCGCGGTGGTGCGACGCCATGCACGGCGACTGGGTCGAGCGCGAGGGGACCGGGCCGGGCTACGAGCGGTACGCGATGGCGGGGTGGGGAGGGCCCGGCCGGCTCTGGCGGCTGCACGGCGCGTACGGGCAGATGCTGCTGTTCGACGGCGAGATCGACACCGACCGTGACGTCGACGGCGGCACCGTCGTCACCGTCACGGCCGACGACCACTTCGGCGCGGACGCCTTCGCGGCGGCCGTCGCCGACGAACTCGATCGGCAGCGCCCAGCGACTCCCGCATGATGTGCGCGCGCTGCGAGCGTGCCGAGGTCGGCGGTGCGAGGATGAGCGGCGGCCGTCGCCCGGACGGCCGGAGACGGAAGTGACGAGCGTGACCGAGACCCGCTCCGAGACACCGACGACCGAGACCGCCGAGGACGGCGGCCACGGCGCGGTCAAGAAGGGCGCCGCCGTGCTCGCCCTCGCCGCCCTCGGGGTGGTGTTCGGCGACATCGGCACGAGTCCGCTGTACGCCCTGCGGACGGTGTTCACGATCGACGACGGCATCGTGAAGGCCAACCAGGAGGACGTCTACGGCGTGATCTCGATGATGTTCTGGAGCATCACGATCATCGTCTCGATCAAGTACGTCCTCGTGCTCATGCGCGCCGACAACGACGGCGAGGGTGGGGTGATGGCCCTCGCGGCACTCGCCCGCCGGCTCTACGCGAAGCGTCGCGGCGGTGCGGTGATCTTCCTGGTCATCGGGATCGTCGGCGTCTCGCTCTTCTACGGCGACTCGGTGATCACGCCCGCTGTGTCGGTGCTGTCCGCGGTCGAGGGCCTCGGTACCGCCGCACCCGCGGTCGGGCACCTGATCGTGCCGATCGCGGCGGTCATCCTCGTCGTGCTGTTCGCTGCCCAGCGGTTCGGCACCGGCAAGGTCGGCAACCTGTTCGGCCCCGTGATGCTGCTCTGGTTCGTGGTCATCGCGGCCGCAGGGGTGCCGCACATCATCGCCCACCCCGGGGTGCTGCAGGGGCTGTCGCCGACGTGGGCGATCGCCTTCACGTTCGCGCACCCGTACATCACGTTCGTGGCGATGGGCGCCGTCGTCCTGGTGATCACCGGCGCCGAGGCCCTCTACGCGGACATGGGGCACTTCGGCCGACCGGCCATCCTCCGCGCCTGGTTCTTCGTCGTCTTCCCGGCGCTCGTGCTGAACTACCTCGGCCAGGCTTCCCTCGTGCTCCGCGACCCGTCGGCCGCGAAGGACCCGTTCTTCCTGCTGTTCCCGGACGCGCTCCGCCTGCCGGTCGTGGTGCTCGCGACGATGGCGACGGTGATCGCCAGCCAGGCCGTGATCTCCGGCGCGTTCTCGCTCACCCGGCAGGCCGTCCAGCTCGGCCTGCTGCCGCCCCTGACGATCCGCCAGACCTCGCGGCGGGAGAGCGGCCAGATCTACCTGCCGGCCGTGAACCTGCTGCTGTTCATCGGCGTGCTGGCGATCATGCTCGCGTTCCGGTCCTCGGCGAACCTCGCCACCGCGTACGGGGTGTCCGTGACCGGTGCACTGGTCGTCGACACCCTCCTGCTGTTGCTCGTCGTGCGGCCGCTCTGGAAGTGGAAGCCGTGGAAGCTCGTGCTCGCCGCCGTGGCGTTCGGCGGGCTCGAGCTGACCTTCCTGGCCGGCAACCTGTCGAAGATCATCCACGGCGGGTGGGTGCCGCTCCTCATCGCGCTCGCGGTGATCACCGTGATGACGACGTGGCGCCGTGGACGGGCGCTCGTGCAGGAGGAACGCAAGGAACGGGAGGGCTCCCTCGCCGACTTCATCGAGCGCGTGAACGAGGACCACGTCCCGCGCGTGCCCGGTGTCGCGGTGTTCCCGCACCCGAACAAGGAGACGACGCCGCTCGCCCTCCGCGCCAACGTCGACCACAACCACGTGCTGCACCGGACCGTGCTCATCGTGTCCGTCCTCACCGCGAACGTGCCCCACGTGCCGCACGCGCGGGCGTTCTTCCGCGACGACCTCGGGTACGAGGACGACGGCATCGACCACATCACCATCAAGTTCGGGTTCTCGGACGACCAGGACCTGCCGAAGGCCCTGCACGCCGCGTGCCTGGCCGAGGTGCTCGACATCGACCCGGACGAGATGGAGCACGCGTCGTACTTCATCTCCCGCGGCGCGCTCCGCCCGACGCCGGGGCACCACGGCATGGTCGGGTGGCGGAAGAAGCTGTTCGTCGGACTCGCGCACAACGCGGCCGACCCGGCAGCGCGGTTCGGCCTGCCGGCTCACCGAACGGTCACGATGGGCAGCGACGTCGAGATCTGACGGGCGTCCTCGGCGCACCGCCGTGCGCCGAGGCCCGGCGCAGCCGCCGAGCGGACCTCGGCCCGGCCCCCTCACCCCAGGGCGGCGGCTGCCTCGCGCAGTTCCCGGAGCGCCGCGAGCGCGTGCGGCGCAAGTGGCCCGTCGTCGGCCCGGTCGTCGCCGGACCACCGGTCGAACCCCTGCTTGAACGCGAGGACGCCCATCTCGCTCGCGAGCCGCGCGGACGTCTCCGGCACCCCGCGGGCGACGAGCGCTTCGGCCATCGCGGCGGCGAGCCCGACGCTCTTCAGGGCATCGCGCTCCTGCAGCTCGGTACTCGCGGCGACGGCGGCCTTGAGTCGCGGCCCGAGGTCGCGGTTCACCGGCCCCATCTCGTCAGACGCCCGCGCGAGACCGGCCGCCACGGCGTCGAGGGGTGTGCTGTCCGCGGGAGCGTCGGCGATCCCCGAGGCGAGGAGCCGACTGAGGGTCTCCTGCCCGGCGACGAGCAGTTCGCGCTTGTCGGGGAAGTGCCGGAAGAACGTGCTCTTCGTCACGCCGGCGCGCTCGGCGATCTGGGTGACGGTGGTCTCGTCGTAGCCCTGCTCGGAGAACAGGTCGACGGCGGCCAGCACCAGTCGCTCCCGTGCTCCCGGTTCCCATCGCGCCATGCGACGATCATACGTGACGGGACAAATGTCCCATCGCAGGTGTACGTTCAGTGATGAGACAAAAGTCCCATCACTGATCGGAGCACCTCATGCACGTCTTCGTCACCGGCGGTACCGGCACGATCGGCACGGCCGTCGTCGCCGAACTCACCGCGGCTGGCCACACCGTCGCTGCCCTCGCCCGGTCCGACCGGTCCGCTGCCGCACTCGTCGCTGCCGGGGCGACCCCGGTCCGCGGCGCCCTGGCCGACCTCGACGTCCTCCGCACCGGCGCGCGCGAGGCCGACGGCGTGATCAGCCTCGCCTTCACCAACGACTTCAGCTCATCGGAGGCACTCGCGCGGGGGATCGCCGAGGAGTCGGATGCGATGGCGTCCCTCGGCGGCGAGCTCGTCGGCTCCGACCGCCCGTTCGTCGTGGTGTCGGGAACGCCGTGGGTCCCCGGCCGGGCGTCGGTCGAGACGGACCCGCTGCCGCTCGAGGGTCCGGTCGCCGGTCGAGCCCGCTCGGTCCTCGCAGCCCTCGACCTCGCGTCCCGCGGGGTGCGGGTCTCCGCGATCCGGTTGCCCCGGACCGTGCATGCGGACGGCGCGGGCGGGTTCGCCGGCATCCTCACGGAGGTCGCCCGGTCGTCGGGCGTCGCGGGGTACCCGGGCACCGGTGAGCAGCGGTGGCCTGCGGTGCACGCGCGAGACGCAGCCGTGCTGTTCCGCCTCGCGCTCGAGGGCGCACCTGCGGGGACGGCGTGGCACGCGGTGGCCGACCAGGGCGACCGCGTGCGCGACATCGCCGCGGTGATCGGCCGACGCCTCGGGCTCCCGGTCCGGGCGGTGGCGGACGAGACGTTCGGCGCGTTCGCGCCGATCTTCGCGATGGACCAGCCCGCCTCCGGTGCGCACACGCAGCGTGCGTTGGGGTGGCAGCCGACGCACCCGAGCCTGCTGGCCGACCTCGAGAACGTCACCGCCTGACGGGCGGGAGGCGCGTGGCGGCCTCGCCCCGCGCCTCCCGTCCGTCAGTGGGCCGCGCCGTGACGGAGCCGGCCGATGCCGAGCACGATGCCGACCACCAGCAGCCCGAGCGCCAGGCCGAACACGGCTGAGATCGCGGTGTCGACGATCCAGGTGACGACCGGCCCTGCCGCCTCGATGCCGTGCTCGACGACGTGCAGCAGGTCGTACGGCCCGTGCCAGAACGTCTCCGCCAGGTTCGCGATGACGAGGTGCCCGCCGACCCAGAGCATCGCGACGGTGCCGACGATGCTGATCACCCGGAAGACCGTGGGCATCGCGAGCACGATGCGCGCCCCGGTACGCCGGGTCCGACGGGCCGGGTTCTTCATCATCTGCAGGCCGATGTCGTCGATCTTCACGAGCAGCGCGACGGCGCCGTAGACCAGCGCGGTCATGCCGAGTCCGATGACGATCAGCGCGCCGAGCGTGAGCCAGGTCCCGAGGTCCGGGTCGAGGCTCGCGAGCGCGATGAGCATGATCTCGGTGCTGAGGATGAGGTCCGTGCGGATGGCGCCGAACACCAGCTTCCGCTCGTCGGCGGAGGGCTCGTCGCCGGTGGCGTGGTGGTGGCCGAACCACTCGGTGACCTTCTCGGCGCCCTCGAAGCACAGGTAGGTGCCGCCGATGAGCAGCAGCCACGGCAGCACCCACGGCGCGAACGCCGACAGCAGGAGCGCCAGCGGGATGATGATGACGAACTTGTTGAAGAGGCTGCCGAGTGCGATCCGGCCGACGACCGGCAGTTCGCGGGCGGGGGTGAGTCCCTGGACGTACTGCGGGGTGACCGCGGCGTCGTCGATGACGACACCCGCCGTCTTGGCACTGGCCTTCAGCGCTGCGGAGAGCACGTCGTCGACGATGGCGAGCAGACCGACTGACATGGGCTCACCCTAGCGGGAGCCGCGAGCCCCTAGCGGGGACCGCGTCGCCCGCGGAGGGTCTCGGACGGCGGCTCGCCGTACACGTCGGCGTAGTAACCCGAGAAGCGACCGAGGTGGTGGAACCCCCACGACACGGCGATCTCGGCGACGGTCGTCCCGTCGGGGTCGGCGGCCAGCAGGTCCGACCGGACCCCGTGCAGCCGGGCCTCCCTCAGGAACTGCATCGGCCGTACGCCGACGTGCCGCTGGAACGCCGCCTGCAGCCCGCGCGCGCTGACGCCGGCCGCCTCGCTCACCTCGGCGACGGTGAGCGGTCGCCGGGCGTTCGCGACCATCCACTCCTTGGCGAAGCGGATCGTCGACGAGCCGACGGCCGCCGTCGGCGCTCGCGACGGGGTCGCGTCGAACGCGGCGACGACGGCGTCCGCGATGGACTGGTTCCACCGGGCCCGGTCCGCCGCGGGCGTCGAAGCGTCCAGGAGGCGCGGTGCGGCTTCCCCGATCCGGCTGCGGAGTCGACGGAGCGCGTCCACCCCGAGCGCGCTCCGGAACGCGAGCTGCCGCGGCTCGTCGTCCCCGCGTCGAGCCGCCGCGATCGACTCGAGGAACGCTCCGCCGAAGCGCACCGAGTGCTGCCCGGACGGGAGTCCGTCGAAGCGGAAGTCGCGGCCGGCCGGGTACATCACGGGGATGCCCGGCAGGAGCGGGACGGGATCACGGGTGTCCGTGTCGATGGTCATCCCGGGTGACGTCGCCCACACGAGGACGTAGTCGACGCCGGGGGTGATCGTGCCCCAGCGGTGCGCCCGCACGTCGGACGTCCCCATGGTGACGTCCTGGTCACCGACGGCTCGGAAGCGGAAGGAGAACCCGTCCGGAGCAGCCTCGCCGATGTGGATGTCGCGGCTGGCGTACGCACGCTCGTACAGTGCGACGGCGTCGTCGACGAGGGAACTCCGACGATCGACGTGGATCGGCGTCACTGCTGGTTGCATACACGTCCAGTGTCGTCCATCTCGGCGCGGAAGGGACCCCCACTGCGCGGGACGGCTGGGCGAGATCAGAGGTCGAGTCGGTTCCAGGTCTGTGCTCCGCGGCCGTCGTCGGGCTCCGGGTGGGCGGCGGTCGCGGCGGCGTCGGGGACGAACCCGAGTCGCTCGGCGACCCCGAACGACGGCGCGTTCCACGCCCGGATCGTGGCCCAGAGCCGTTCGTACCCGACGGCTCGTGCCGCTGCGACGACGGCAGTGGCTGCCTCGGTGGCGTGCCCGTGTCCGTGCGCGGCCTCGAGGAACTCGTACGCGAGCTCGGGCTCTTCCGGTGTCGACCGGCCGACGACGAGTCCGCAGTACCCGAGGGGCGACCCGGTCGCGGCCAGTCGGACCGGGTAGAGCGGCAGCGCGGTGCCGATCGTGCCGGCGAGGGACAGCACCGAGGTCGCGGCCGCGTCGTGGTCCGGGCGACCGGCGGTCCGGGGAGTCGGCGGTTCACCCCGACGGGCGGAAGCGGCACTCCGTTCGCCGACGAGGTCCGCGTACCAGTCGGCGTCGCCGTCCGACCAGCCGTCCAGGACCAGCCGGGTCGTCCGGAGGCGGTGGGGCATCGGCGCCGGCGTCTGCATGCGTCGACGCTACCCACGGCTCGCCCCCACTGCGCTTGCTGGCTGAACCGTGCGGCCTGCCAGTCGGCCCCGAGGACGGTGAGGTCAGCGGTGACCAGCCGCTCGACAGCAAGGAGGCTCCATGTACTTCCACGCACAGACCTGGATCAACGAGATCGCCGACGGCGAGCCGGACCCCGCAGCCGCGAACGCCCTGCAGGAGGGACTCGGCGGGCAGTTCGGCGAGATGCGCACGATGATGCAGTACCTCTTCCAGGCGATGAACTTCCGTGGGCCGGCGGCGAAGCCGTTCCGCGACCTCATCCAGGGCGTCGGGACCGAGGAGATCAGCCACGTCGAGCTCATCGGGACCACGATCTCCCGGCTGCTCGACGGTGCTCCGGGGTACTCCGGCAAGGTCACCGACCCGGTGGACGAGCCCGGTGCGAAGGGTGCCACGCCGCTGAACATCGCCCTCGACACGGGCAACATCCACCACTACCTCGTCGGTGCCCAGGGTGCCCTGCCGGTCGACGCGGCCGGCAACCCGTGGAGCGGCAGCTACGTCTACAACTCCGGCAACCTGCCCCTCGACCTGCTCTACAACCTCATGCTCGAGTCGACCGGGCGCCTGCAGAAGTGCCGCATCTACGAGATGACCGACAACCCCACGGCCCGTGGCACCATCGCGTACCTGATCGTCCGCGACCAGGCGCACGAGAACGCCTACGCCAAGGCACTCGAGGCGCTCGGTGTCGACTGGAAGACCCTGCTGCCGATCCCGAAGACGAACGCCGAGCGCTTCCCCGAGGTCAAGCAGCTCGTCGACCTCGGTCTGCAGAGCAAGCAGTACAGCTTCGACCTCGACGGTGCGTCCGAGGCGGCGAAGATCTTCCGCGGGGCGTCCCCGTCGAAGGACGGCACCGACCTGTCCGCCACCGAGCAGGCACCCGTCGGCGTCCCGTCGTTCATCGCGCCGGAGCGGCTCGAGGAGTTCGCGCCGGGTCTCGACGCCGATCTCCTCGCGCTCATCCAGCAGACCGCGGAACTCGAGCTCGACCAGGCCGAGGTGCCGCAGTACGGCCCGGTCGCCTGACCGGGATCAGTCGAGGCAGAACTCGTTGCCCTCGACGTCCTGCATGACGATGCACGACTCGTTGACCTCGTCCGCGAGCATCCGGCGGAACTGCGTGGCCCCGAGGGCGACGAGCCGGTCGCTCTCGGCGTCGAGGGCGGCGAGTCGTTCGTCGCCGACCATCCCGGTGCCGACGCGGACGTCGAGGTGCACGCGGTTCTTCACGACCTTGCCCTCCGGCACCCGCTGGAAGAACAGCCGTGGGCCGACGCCGGTCGGGTCGACGCACGCGAACGCCGACCCCTGGTGCTCGAGCGGCAGCGACCGGTCGAAGGCGTCCCACGAGTCGAACCCGGGCGGTGGCGGCGGCACCACGTAGCCGAGCACCTCGCACCAGAAGCGCGCCACCCGCTCGGGTTCCGCGCAGTCGAACGTCACCTGCACCTGCCGCACCGTCGCCGTCATGGCGCCACCCTAGGCTGAACGGCGCGCAGCCGTCCTCCGTATGCTCGCGGCATGGCTGACTTCACCGCATCCCAGGCCGCCGTCGTCCGGATCGAGCGCGCCGAGGAAGGGCGCTGGGACCTCACGGTGATCAGCGACTCCGGTGTGCGGATGGGGCACGGCGAGTACCTCTTCGACGCCGCGGACGACGATGCCGCCGGCGAGCAGGCCGCCGCGCTCGACTTCGTGCGCGACTACGGCTTCCGGTTCGAGTCCGACGCCGTCGTGTCCGACGGGCCGGACGCCTACTGGGCGCCGTTGCTGCCGATCGACGCGCGGTAGGTCGGACACCGCCTCAGAGTGACGCGATCAGGCTCTCGACCCGGGCACGGATCGCGTCGCGGATCGGCCGGACGTCCTGGATCGGCAGCCCGGCCGGGTCATCGAGCGACCAGTCCTCGTAGCGCTTGCCGGGGAAGACCGGGCAGGCGTCCCCGCACCCCATCGTGATCACGACGTCGGACTCCCGCACGGTGTCCGTCTCGAGCACGGCAGGCTCGGCGCCGGCGATGTCGATGCCGTCCTCGGCCATCGCCTGCACGGCGACCGCGTTGACCCGGTCGGCCGGTTCGCTGCCCGCCGAGAACACGCGGACGCGGTCCCCGGCGAGGTGCTGGAGGTACCCCGCCGCCATCTGCGATCGTCCGGCGTTGTGCACGCAGACGAACAGGACCGTCGGACGATCGCTCACGCCAGCGCCGACGCCTCGAAGCCGATCAGCCACGTGACGCCGAAGACGTCCCGCACGGTGCCGTCCCAGTCGCCCCACGGCCGTTCCTGGAGCGGCTCGACGATCGTCCCGTCGGCGGCGAGGTCGTCGAACCACCCCCGGAGGACGTCGGGCTCTGCGGCACCGAGCAGCGAGAACATCAACCCGGTCGAGGTGAAGGCGGTGTCGTCGGTCCCGGCGTCGGCCGCGAAGAGCTGCAGCCCGCCGGCGAGCTGGCCGTGCGCGACCGCGTCGGCGGGACCGTCGTCGCGTGAGAAGTCCGCGAAGGTCGCGATCCGCACCTCGCCGCCGAACACCCGCTGCCAGCGGTCGAGAGCCCGACGCGCGGTGCCGTCGAGGAGGAAGTAGGGCGAGGGCCCGCTGACGTTCATGCCCGCACCGTACCCGCTCAGACGGCGGCGCGGAGCGTGTCGAAGGTCCGGCGCAGGAGTGCCGGCGCCGGTTCGTCGGTGACGGACCACCGCGTGATCGCGACGTCGAAGCACCCGAGGGACGCCTGCACGAGGACGGCCGCGCGGAGTTCGACGTCGGCGCCGTCGAGCCTGGCGGACACGAGCGGCGTCAGCACCTCCGCCCACGCGAGGTGCTTCTCGAGGTTCCGGGCCCGCAGTGAGGGCGTCGACATCATCACGCGGACCGACCGACGGCCGTACTCGACGTCCTCGTCGGCGCGGACCATCATCCCGGCGAACGCCTCGCGCAGGGACTCCCACACGGGCTCGGTCGCGGGACGCTCCTCGAACGCCGCGGCGAGGGCACCGCGGTGTCGGCCGGGGTCGCCGATGACGGCGTCCTCCTTCGCCGGGAAGTAGCGGTGGAAGCTGCGTGCCGAGATGCCGACCTCGGCGGCGATCTGCTCGACCGTCACGGCGTCGAAGCCCTGTTCGTCGAAGCGGGCTACCGCGACCGCGGCGATGCGGGACCGCACGGCCTCGCGGGTGATGTCCCGCAGGCCGCCCCGCACGTTCGTCTCGCTCACGTCCGCATCCTACCGTGCGCGACGCTTCGTGCCGAAGTTGTCATAGTCTGACAGAAACGGCGTACAGTGTCACATGCTCGACAGGAACGTCACGAAAGGACGACACATGCAGCAGCGCACACTCGGAACACAGGGGCTCTCGGCCGGGTCGATCGGCTACGGCGCGATGGGCACGGTCTTCGCGTACGGCCCGACCGACGACACGGAGTCGATCGCCGCGATCCGCCGCGCCCACGAACTCGGGGTCACCCACTTCGACACCGCGGAGATGTACGGCTGGGGTGGTGGGGAACGGCTCCTCGGCGCCGCGCTCGCCCCGATCCGCGACGAGGTCACGATCGCGACGAAGTTCGGGTTCACCACCGACGACTGGAAGCCGGACTCCCGCCCCGAGCACATCCGCCAGGTCGTCGACCAGAGCCTCACCAACCTCGGCATCGACTCGATCGACCTCCTGTACCAGCACGTGCACGACCCCGCCGTGCCGGTCGAGGACGTCGTCGGCGTCATGCAGGAGTTCGTGCAGGCCGGCAAGGTCAAGTACCTCGGGCTGTCGAACACGGACGGCGAGCACATCCGCCGCGCCCACGCCGTGCACCCGATCTCGGTGTTCCAGACCGAGTACTCGGTCTTCGCGCGGGAGTCCGAGGAGCTCTTCCCCGTCGTCGACGAGCTCGGCATCGGTCTCGTCGCGTACTCACCGCTCGCCCGCGGGTTCCTCAGCGGCGCCGTCCGCCCGCGTGTCGACTACCCGGAGGACGACATCCGGCACATCCTCGAGTGGTGGGCTCCGGAGCACTTCGACCAGAACGTCGTCGTGGCCGAGGGGCTGTCGAGGATCGCAGCCGAGCGCGGGATCTCGCTCGCGCAGTTGTCCCTCGCGTGGATCCTCGCCCAGCGTGACGACATCGTCCCGATCCCGGGTTCGAAGAACCCGGTCCGCGTCGCGGACAACGTTGCGGCAGCGGACGTCGTCCTGACGGCCGACGACCTCGCGCGCATCGACGCGCTGTCCCGTGACGTGCGCGGCAAGCGCATCCGCAGCCACTGATCGAGATGGTCACCCGGTGACGGACTGGAGGCACGTGGCGGCGTCGACCCGTGCCTCCAGTCCGTCAGTGGAACAGCCCCAGGGCCTCGTCCACCACGTCCTCCGGCCGCCCGTCGCCGTGCAGCGCCCACCAGGTGAGCGCGGCGCTCGCCGCCGCGGCGAGGGCGTGCGCCCGCACGGTCGTCGTCAGGTCGTCGACCGTCCCGCCGTCGCGCTCAGCGACGAACCGCTCGATGACGCCGGTGAGCGCGTTCGACGCAGCCTCGCCGCCGCGTTCGAGCGACGGGTTGGCCCGGATCACGCGGAGTCGGTGCCGGGTGACCTCGACGGTGCCGTCCGGGAACGTGGCTCCGACACGGTAGGCCGTGCGGAGTGCGACCCAGGCGGACTCGGATGCCGGCCGCACGCGGAGTTCGTCGGTGAACCGGACCGCGAACTCGTCGAGGCCGCCCCACACGAGCGCCGCCTTGCTGGGGAACAGTCGGAACAGTGATCGACGGCTGATCCCGGCGGCCGTGGCGACGTCGTCCATCGACACCGCGTCGAAGCCCCGCTCGTCGAACATCCGCAGTGCGACGAGCGAGACCGCAGCCGGGTCGATCGTCCGGGGGCGGCCGGTCTGTCGGTCGCTCGTCGAGCTCATGGATTCCTTTCGGCACTGAGTGCTATAACCAGCATGGCGCATCGAGCGCCTCTCAGTGAGGAGACGACATGACCGACACCACCGCCGGACGGTTCACCGGCAGGACCATCATCGTCACCGGAGCGGGGTCCGGCATCGGACGCGCCACGGCGACGCGGATCGCGAACGAGGGCGGGCGTGTGATCGCCACCGACGTCGTGTCCGAGCGGCTCGACGCGTTGCGTGCCGAGCTGACCGGCCTGCCCGGCGCCGTCGAGACCGTGGTCGGGGACGTCGCCGCGACCGACACGATCGACGCCCTGATCGCCGCCGCGGGGGAGCGCATCGACGGACTCGCGAACGTCGCCGGCATCATGGACGCCTTCCTGCCGCCGAGCGAGGTCGACGACGCCACCTGGGACCGCGTGTTCAGTGTGAACGTCACCGGGCCGATGCGCCTCACACGGGCGGTCCTGGCGCTGATGATCGCCGCCGGCCGAGGGGCCGTCGTGAACGTGGCGTCCGAAGCCGCGCTCCGGGCCTCGGCTGCCGGTGCTGCGTACACGGCCTCGAAGCACGCGATCGCCGGGTTCACGAAGAGCGTCGCGTTCTTCCACGGGCCGCAGGGCATCCGCGCCAACGCGGTCGCGCCGGGAGCGGTCGCCACGAACATCGAGGCGCCGATGCGCAGCGAGTACGCGGCGGGCCGGGTCGGTCCGATCATGCAGGTCGCCATCCCGCCGGTCGCGCAGCCGGAGCAGCTGGCGGCCGCGATCACCTGGCTGCTCAGCGACGACTCGGCGAACGTGAACGGCGCGGTGCTGCCGAGCGACGGCGGCTGGTCGGTGGTCTGACGGATCAGGCCCGGAGGACGGCGTCGACCGTCGCCACGACGACTGCACGTCGGCGGGCCGCCCCGACCTCATCGGTCAGTCGGGCGTACTCCGGGGTGGCACCGCTCCAGAGCGCGGCGGTGTGGATGACGACGCCGAGGAGCTCCGACGGCGAGAACGTCGAGGACAGCCGGCCGTCGCGCTGAGCCTCCTCGATCGCCCGGAGCTTCCCGGCGTTGCTCCGGACGACGGCGTCGATCGGGTGGCCGGAGTCGCCCCGCTCGAGCCGGTACCAGGTCGCCAGTCGCTGCACCCACGGCCGGCGCACGTAGGAGTCGTGGAGCCGTCCGGCGTACTCGGCCAGGTCGTCCGGGTCGATCGTGACCTCGTCGAGGGTCTCCGCCACCATGGCGTCGAAGACCGCGTCGAACAGGCCGTCCTTGCTGCCGAAGTAGTGGTAGATCTGCGCCTTGTTGCTCGCGGCTGCGGCGGCGATCCGGTCGACACGGGCGCCGGCGATGCCGACGGCGGCGAACTCGTCGCGCGCGGCGAGCAGCAGGCGGGCGCGGGTCGCGTCGGCATCACGGGGCATGGGCACGACGGCATGCTATCAACCGGACGGTTGACAACGAAGCGCACCGGGTGTTCCATGGCTGCTGTCAACCAACCAGTCAGTTAGGAACACCATGTCCGTCTTCCTCGTCACCGGCGCCTCGCGAGGCCTCGGTCGCTCGATCGTCACCGCCGCGCTCTCCGCCGGCCACCAGGTCGTCGCCGGGGTGCGTGACCTCCGCGCCCTCGACGACGTCACCGTCCCCGAGGGGTCGGCGCTCGTGCCCGTCGCGCTGGACGTCACCGACGCCGACGCTGCCCGCACCGCGGTCCACACGGCCGTCGAGCGGTTCGGCCGGCTCGACGTGCTCGTGAACAACGCCGGGTACGCGAACCTCGCGAGCATCGAGGACGTCGAGCCCGACGACTTCCGTGCCCAGGTGGAGACGAACCTCTTCGGCGTGGTGACCCTGACGCAGGCCGCACTGCCGGTCATGCGGGAGCAGGGGAGCGGTCACGTCGTGCAGGTGTCGTCCGTCGGCGGTCGCCTGGCCACCCCGGGTCTCGGCGCGTACCAGACGGCGAAGTGGGCGGTCGGCGGGTTCTCGTCCGTGCTCGCCGCCGAGGTCGCACCGCTCGGGGTCCGCGTCACGGTCCTCGAGCCGGGCGGGATGCGCACGGACTGGGCTGGCTCGTCGATGCGGGTCGCGCCGGTGCGCCCCGAGTACGCGGCCACCGTCGGTGTCTCCGCCCGCATGCACGGGGGTACGAGCATCGGAGCGAGCGACCCGGACCTCGTCGCGCGGCTCGTGCTCGAGGTGGTGGCGATGGACGAGCCGCCGCTCCGCCTGCTCGTCGGCCCCGACGCCTACGGCATCGCCACCGCCGCGGGTCGGGCGCTCCTCGCCGAGGACGAGCGGTGGGAGACCCTCAGCCGGTCGACCGCCGCTGCTGACGCGACGCCCGAGCAGCTGGACCCGCTCGCGCACGCCTGACAGAGCGCACGCCTGACAGAGCAGTGCCGCGGTGTGCGTCGTTGCACACCGCGGCACTGCCCGGTCGGTCTCGGTCGCTCAGGCGCGGTGGCGGCTGCGCCGGAGGCGGCGGATCCCGAGGAGCGCGGCACCGGCGGCGAGCAGGCCGGCCGCCCAGCCGATCGGCGTCGTGGTGTCGGCGCCGGTGTACGCGAGCTGGTCGGCCGTCGCGACGGGTGTCGCGGTGGACACCGGGGTGAGCGCGCCCGAGGTGGTCTGCGTGATGCGGACCTCGGTCGGCAGCGCCACCACCTGCGTCGGGACGTCCGGCTCGCTGACGGGCGTGGTCGGCGTGGTCGGCGTGACCGGGGTCGCCGGTGTCGTCGGCGTCGTCGGCTCGGTCGGGGTCGTCGTCGGCGTGGTGTCGACCACCTCCACCGCGAACGTGACGGAGACGCAGTCCACCGTGAGTGTCAGGACGTGCGGGGAGGCGTGCGGGAACGTCACGGTGAACCCGCCGTCGGTCGGCACGATGACGTCGGTCTCCTGGTCCGAGGTGAGCTGGGCGACGTCGCTCACGTCCACGCGGTTCCAGTTCGCGTCGAACGCCCACGGGACGACGGTGATCGATCCGTCCTCGTCGACGCGGATCGGGGCCGGAGCGGTCGTGCCGTCCGGGGCGACCCACGTGTACGAGCCGTCCGAGGCAGCGGGGACGCTGTACACGGCGGCGCCGAGGTGGGCCGCCTCGGTGGGCTCGACGGTGATGCGGATCCACTGCCTGGCGGAGCCGCAGTCGTTCGTCGCCGTGACCAGGGCGGTGAAGGTCCCCGACGTGGTGGGGACGCCGCTGAGGATGCCGTGGCGGAACGACAGGCCCTCGGGCAGGACGACCGCGCCGCCCTCGACGGTCGTCAGGGTGTAGGTCGCGCCGTCGGCGTGCTGGGCACGGAGGTCGGCGGTGAAGTGCTCGCCCGCCTGCACGGTCGGCAGGACGACCGGGGCCGCCTGCGACGTGGTGGACGAGTACGTCGGAGCCGGGCGGTGGTCCTCGCCGTGGCCGGGCGTGCTCGGTCGGCTGGTCGGGGTCCGGCCGGTCGTCGTCGACGAGGTCGGCTGTCGGCCTGCGGTGGCCGGGGCCGTCGTGGTTGCGGCCGGGGCGGCGGGAGCGGCCGGGGTGGTCAGCGTCGGTGCTGTCGTCGCGGCCGGGGCAGCGGGTTCCGGTGCCGTCGGTGTGCTCGGCGTGGCCGCGGTCGACGGTTCGGGGGCGCTCGCCGTGGTGTCGGCGGAGGGCGTCGGCGTCGCCGGTGCCGCGACGGTGTCGGCGGGGACGGACGTCGACGTCGACCTCACCGCCTCCGGGGACGCCGCGACGGCCATCGCGGGGACGATGCCGAACGCGCTCGTGACCAGGACGGTGCCGGTCGCTGCGGTGATGAGGGCTGCTGTGCGACAGCTCGGACGGTGCTTCATCGGGTCGGGCTCCTCGACGTGCGAGCGGCTGTCGGGACAGCCGGGACCAGCCGTCGGGTACGGCCGGTTGCTCGGAGCGTAGGCGCGCTTCGAGTCGCCCAGGAGGACTCCTGCGGGATGCCGAACGCGACCTGTGGGACCACGCAGCCCCGCGGGTTGCCGCAATCCCGCACTGCGCGACGGGACCGGCGTTGCGGGGTCGTGACGTGCCTCCAGGCCGGGTTCCCGTGCACCTGGCGGAGGTGAGGGTCGACGCGGAACGACAAGTCCGACGTCGTACGACAGCGGAGTTGTCGCCTGCCCGCGTGCGCAACTGCCCGCGCTCGCAACGAACGACAGCCCCGACGTCGTACGACGTCGACGAAGTCGGTCCGCAGCGGCTCGCGACGCCGGGCGCGCCCGACCCGACCCGCCACGCCCGCCCGCGTCAGGCGGAGGCGAGCGCGCCCATCTCGCCCACCACGGCGCGCAGCCGCGTGGCGAGCTCCTCGGTGCTGCCGACCGTCTCGCGGTGGGCGACCTCGGTCAGCGCCGACATGACCAGGGCGACCGCCGTCCGCGCGGTCCGCTCGTCGGTCCGGGTGCCCACGGTGGCGAGGAGCGACTGCCGCGACTCGGCCATCCACTGCATCACCATCGGGGTCATCTCCGGCCGGAGCACGAGCAGCTCCTTCATCCGACGACGGTCCTGCGACAGCGGCACGGCCCGGGCGACCAGGCGGCAGAGGTCGTCGACCAGGCGTCCGTCGGCGGCGGCGAACCAGGTCGCGGCGGCCTCCGGGACCTCGACGGTGTCGAGCCCGAGGGCGGCGTGCGCCTTCGACGTGAAGTAGTTGAAGAAGGTCCGCGGCGACACGTCGGCATCGGCGCAGATCTGCTCGACGGTGACCCCGTCGAGGCCGTTGGCGGACACCAGGGTCAGCGCGGCGTCGTGCAGCGCCTGGCGGGTCTGCTGCTTCTTGCGTTCACGGAGCGTGCACGGCTCCGTCGCCGCTGTCGCTGCCGGGGTGGTGGTCAGGTGGCCTCCGGGAGGGGGGGGTGGGTGGGGCGCCCGTCCACGAAGGGGGACAGCGGACGGACGCCCCGGTCGGTCACCGACGCTGCGTCGGTGTGGATCCGGTCATCGGACCCGTGAAGGACCCGGCCTCGGCGGCGGCCAGGGCTGCCGATGCCTCGAGTTCGTCCTCCGGCGAGGGACCGGCGGCACCTGACCCGGAACCACCGGCGGCGTCGGCGCGCTCCTGCAGCGCCGAACGCTGGCGGAGCGGCGGCACCCGGAAGAACCAGGTGAGGACGAACGCGAGCAGGATCACGCCGAGGCCGACCCAGTAGATCGTCACCGACGAGGCGTTGAAGCCCGCCATGAACGGACGGGTCAGCCGGGTGTCGGCTCCGGTCAGGAACGAGGTGTCGTTCGTGCTGATCGTGCTGTTCGAACCGCTGCCGTCGGAGACCTGCTCCGCGACGGCCGGGGTGAGCTCGCCGACCCAGTAGCTGCGCTGGGACGCGTCCGACCAGTCGACCACGAGCGTGCCGTCCTGCACCGACGCGTGCGCCTTGTCGGCCGCGGCGGCGAGGGCGGCGTCCTGCACGGCGGCGGGAGCGCTGGCGGTCGACTGCCGCACCTGGGCGGTGACGTCGTCGAGTGAGGACTGCACGTTCTGCTCGAGCGGCGTGACGATCGGCGACCAGATCTTCTCCATGACGCCGCGGTTCTCGGAGGCGGTGGCCACGGTCGGGTTCGTCGCCGCGTCGAGGGCGGAGCGCAGGTCGGTGCGGTCCGCGGTGGCGTGCAGGATGTTCGACGGCATCACCGAGAACAGGATCGACAGCAGCACGGCGGTGCCGAGCGTTCCACCGATCTGGCGGAAGAACGTGGCGGACGACGTGGCGACGCCCATGTCCCGCGCCTCGACCGAGCCCTGCGACGCCAGGGTCAGCGACTGCATGACCGAGCCGAGCCCGAGGCCGATGAGGAACATGCCGATCATCAGGAACCAGAGCGGCTTGTCGATGCTCATGAACGTCAGGACGACGTAGCCGGAGGACACCAGGGCCGTGCCGATGACCGGGAAGATCCGGTAGCGGCCGACCCGGGCGACGATCTGACCACTCGTGATCGAGGCGATCATCAGGCCACCGACGAGGGGCAGCGTCGCGAACCCGGACTCGGTCGGGGTGAGGCCGACGACGATCTGCAGGTACAGCGGGATGGTCAGCATGGCGCCGAACATCGCGAAGCCGACCAGGAA
>Ga0153924_1000184_pt1 | contig 42578 bp, 41 predicted proteins | sample TSNJ008MetaG_FD_104709 | JGI IMG/M metagenome (GOLD analysis project Ga0153924, IMG submission 104709) | Attine ant fungus gardens microbial communities from New Jersey, USA - TSNJ008 MetaG | ecosystem: Host-associated > Fungi > Mycelium > Unclassified | place: USA: New Jersey, Wharton State...
CGAGCGTAGCGCAGCGTAGTCGAGGGACACCTGCGATGCGTCCCTCGACTGCGGCGCTACGCGCCTCCGCTCGGGATGACAACGCGTGAAGCGCATCGTGTCGGTCTGGCTGATCACGCCAGAGAAAATCGCCGCACCGCAAGAGGCAGCGCAAGCCCGCCTTGTCATCCCGAGCGTAGCGCAGCGTAATCGAGGGACACTTGCGATGCGTCCCTCGACTGCGGCGCTACGCGCCTGCGCTCGGGATGACAACGCGTGAAGCACATCGTGTCGGTCTGGCTGATCACGCCAGAGAAAATCGCCGCAACTCCAGAGGCAGCGCAAGCCCGCCTTGTCATCCCGAGCGTAGCGCAGCGTAGTCGAGGGACACCCGCGATGCGTCCCTCGACTACGGCGCTACGCGCCTCCGCTCGGGATGACAACGCGTGAAGCGCATCGTGTCGGTCTGGCTGATCACGCCAGAGAAAATCGCCGCAACCCGAGAAGCAGCCCTGGCCCGCCTTGTCATCTCGAGCGTAGCGCAGCGTAGTCGAGGGACACCCGCGATGCGTCCCTCGACTGCGGCGCTACGCGCCTGCGCTCGGGATGACAACGCGTGAAGCGCATCGTGTCGGTCTCGCTTGGGTCTTCGACCCGCGATCATCGCGCGGTCGTGGAGCTGCTTGGCGAAGCGTTTGATATTTCGCGCGAAGGAGTTGATGGGAAGCTCGATGCGGCGATCGAGCGCGTACACCAGCTCGACGGAACCGTCGATGCGATCGGTTTGGGCGGCATCGACGTGTATCTCTACGCCGGCTCGAAACGCTATGCGCTGCGCGACGGTTTGCGGTTGTTGCAGGCCGCCAAGACGACGCCCGTCGTCGACGGCAGCGGGCTGAAGAACACGCTCGAACGCAATGCCGTGAAGTACATCCAAGAGGAGCTCGGCATCGACTTGCGCGGTAAGCACGTCCTCATGGTCAGCGCGCTCGATCGCTTCGGCATGGCCCAGGCATTGGTCGAGGCGGGTGCCGACGTGCTCTTCGGTGACTTCATCTTTGCGCTCGACAACGATCTAGCCGTGCGCGACCTGCACACGTTCGAAGAGATGGCCGAGAAGTATCTTCCGGACGCGTGCAAATTGCCGTTTCAGTTCTTCTACCCGACGGGCAAGAAACAAGACAAGCCGCCGGAACCGAAATATCCGCAATATTACGCAGAGGCCGACGTCATCGCGGGAGATTTCCACTTTATGCGCCAGTTCATGCCGGATCGCATCGAGGGAAAGATCGTTCTGACCAATACGGTTACTTCACGCGACGTCGAAGAGTTACGCGAGCGCGGCGCGGCATTGCTGATCACGACGACGCCTGAGTTTGCGGGGCGCTCGTTCGGTACGAACGTAGTCGAGGCAGCACTCTTAGCATTGCTCGGAAAACGCTGGGACGAGGTGACGGCGAACGATTACGAACGCGTCCTGCGCGAATTACACTTACAGCCGCGGGTCGTGGTGCTGAACTGATCGCGACGCGAGAGGCGATGCCCGAGCGCAGGCGGCATCTGCCGCGCGTGCTGCGGTACTTCGACATATCCGTGCTGGCATCGGCCTCGATGGGGCCGGCGTACTCGCTGGCCTCTACGATGGGTCCGATCGTCCTGGCCGCCGGCTTCGGAGCGCCGCTCGCGCTGATCGCGCTCTCGGCCATCATGCTGTGCATTGCGGTTTCGTTCGCCTACTTCTCGCGCGTTGCACCGGACGCAGGCTCGTCGTACTCGTGGATCCGGATGGCATTCGGAAGGCACGTGGGCGCGTACGGAGCGTGGCTGTTGTTACTTTCAAACTTCTTCGCAACCATGGCGATCGCCGTTCCGGCAGGCATTTACACGCTGGCGCTCCTCTCGCCGGGGCACGAGCAAGATCCGGCGTGGGCAGCCGTTGTCGGTGCGGTGTGGATTCTCGCAAGCTCGGTGTTGCTGTACGTCGGAGTGCGGCCAACTGCGCTTGTGACGTTTATCGCGCTCGCCCTAGAAATCGGCGTGTTGCTCGCTTCGGCCGTCGCGGCAGCGGTGCACGTTCCCGTACCGGCGCATCACACATCTGCATCGACGCCGCTTCCCGCATCGTTCGGCGTCGCCGGCTTCGTGACGGCGATGACGCTGGCAGTGTGGATGAGCGACGGTTGGGAAGTGAGCGCGTCGACGAGTGAAGAGGTCAACGATCGTCCCACCGCCTCAGGTCGTGGCGGCATCGTGGGGCTCATCATTTCCACATTCGTAATCGTCGCGTGCATGTACGCGTATCTGCACCTTGGATCGCTTGCGGGCTTCGCCGACAATCAAGCCGATGCGCTCGCCTACGTCGGCTCGCTCCTGGGCGGAGAGGGGTGGCGCTTGGCGATCGTGATTACGGTCCTGGTTTCCACGCTCTCGACGCTGTGGACGACAATTCTTTACCTTTCGCGATCCGTGTACGCGATGGGACGCGACCGTGTATTGCCTGGCGCTTTGGGCGTGCTGGATGCCCGCGACGAGCCGCTCTGGTCGCTCGCAGTAGTGGCCGTTCTGGTGACGATTTGCGAACTCGTGACCGGGTTTTCGAAATCGGCCGCGGACCAATTGCTGCTGGTGCTCAATGCCAGCTCGGTCTTTCTGGGGCTGCTTTTCGTGCTTTCCGCCGCTGCGGCGTCCCGACGGTTCTGGGGGGACCCGGCGGCCCGCTTAGGGGGCGTGCTGGTGCCGTTGGTGGGGGCCGTGGCCCTCTTGGGCGTCCTGGCGGCGACCGTGGTGGTCGAGGACAGAACGCTTCAGTGGTACGCTTGCGCGGGCGTCGTGTTGGGTATACCATTTGCGCTCTGGCGCGGCCGGACGCGGTTGGGATAGGGGTTCGCGCAGGAAGGGGAACGCTCGGGGTCCCCAAAACAAACCGCGCCAGCGTCCTCACCGGGCGCCAAAATTATATTGCTACGGGGTCGCAGGGTCTTTCCTTGAACGAAAAAGAGATCATTCTGACCGCTGAAGGACTGCAAAAGCTTCAGGAAGAGCTGGACGAGCTTAAGACGGTCCATCGCAGAGAGGTCAACGACCGCATTCGCCAGGCCAAAGAGTACGGCGACTTGAGCGAAAATGCCGAGTACGAGGACGCCAAGCAAGAGCAGGCGTTCATCGAAGGACGCATTCTTAAGCTCGAAGGCATGATTCGCAATTCGCGGATTATCGACGAGTCTGAATTCGCTGCCGATGAAGTCCACATCGGCGCAACCGTGAAGGTCAAAGACCTCAAGAATAACGAGAGTTACGAGTTCCACATGGTCGGCTCGGCCGAAGCCGACCCGACGGCCAAGCGGATCTCGAACGAATCGCCCCTCGGGCGCGCGCTCATCGGGCACAAAAAGGGCGAGACGGTCGACGTCTCCACGCCGCGCGGCGTTGTGAAATACAAAATCGAAGCGATCAAGAACGGGAGCGCAGCCCCGAAAAAAGCAGCAAAGAAAGCCTCGTAGCAGGGCCAAGCGGGCCTTAATGCACGACGATTTCGGCAAGACCGAAGCAGCTCTCGTAGCGGCCAGACGCGATCATCTGGCCGCTTTGCGTTCGCGCGGGAACGACCCGTTCGCGCAAACGCGATTCGACGTGGAAGCGACCGCGGAGGAATTGAGCGCGCGATACGGATTTCTTGACGCCGGCGCGGCTGCGCAAGCCGAAGGCTGGAGCGTTGCCGGACGAATCATGTCGATCCGTACGGCTGGGAAGACGCTCTTCGCCGACCTGCACGATCGCACCGGGCGCCTGCAAATCTACGTGCGCGGGGACGACGTGGGCGAGGAGCGTTTCGCCGAGTGGAGCGACATCGAGCGCGGCGACGTCGTCGGCGTGCGCGGGTACATGTTTCGCTCGAAAAAAGGCGAGCTGACGCTGCATGTCACTTCGTTCGTGCTGCTGAGCAAATCGCTGATGCCGCTTCCCGACAAATGGCACGGCCTCCAAGACGTCGAGAAGCGTTACCGCCAGCGTTACGTCGACCTACTCGTCAACCCCGACGCGCGCGATGTAATGATTTTGCGCAGCCGGATCGTAGCCGAGACGCGCCGTTTCATCGACGGGTACGGCTTTCTTGAAGTTGAAACGCCCACGCTGCTGCACGTCGCGGGCGGGGCGTCGGCCCGGCCGTTCATCACGCACGTCAATGCGCTCTCCGGTGAACAGATGCGTTTGCGCATCGCCACCGAGCTTAATCTCAAGCGGCTCATCGTCGGAGGGATGGAGCGCGTCTACGAGATCGGGCGTATCTTTCGCAACGAAGGCATCGACACGACCCACAATCCCGAGTTCACGATGCTCGAGCTCTACGCGGCATATTGGGACGTGCACGACATGATGGATTTCAACGAGGCGCTGATCGCGCATCTAGCCGGCGTCGTCACCGACGGGGGCGATGAGTTGCGGGTCGGCGAGGAGATCATTTCGTTCAAACGCCCCTTCGCGCGAATCGCCTATCTCGAGGGCATCGCCAAACATTCGGGCGGCAAATACACGCGCGAGCGGCTGCTCGATCCCAGCGGCGCTGCCGCGATACTTGCCGAGCTCGAGTTGCCGCCGTCCCCGACGCACGGCCATGCGCTAGATAAAATTTTCGAGCGCGTGCTCGAGCCGCACTTGATTGCGCCGACCTTCGTCACCGACTATCCGGTCGTGATTTCGCCGCTAGCAAAGCGCAAAGCCGGCGATCCCGATCTGGTCGACCGGTACGAGCTCTTCTGCAATCGGATGGAGATCTCGAACGCTTTCACCGAGCTGAACGATCCGGACGATCAACGCGTACGTTTCGAAGCGCAGGTTCGGGAACGCGCGCAGGGTGACGAAGAAGCGCCGCAGCCGGATTGGGACTTCGTGCGCGCGCTCGAGTACGGCATGCCGCCGACGGCCGGGATCGGGATCGGGATGGACCGCTTGATCATGCTGCTTACGAACAACACGTCGATCCGCGACGTCCTGCTTTTTCCGCTGCAGCGTCAGCACGGATAAAAGGCAGGGGCCAGCTTCTTTTCCGCCTAAGCCTAAACCGTCGGCGGGTGACCCATAGCCCCATCTCCCCAAAGCTGTTTCTGGAGAAGGAGCCCCGAATGCGCGTACTTTCAGCCGCACTTATTCTCTGTATTGCAGCTCTTGCGCTTGACGCATTTCAATCCACAAAGGTCGCAGCTCAAAGCGACGATCTCGTAGCGCGAGGCCGTTACCTCGTACGAGATGCCGGCAAATGCGCCGATTGCCACGGACCCACTTTGCATGGCGCAGATCTTGGTTTCTTGAAGCCGGGTATGCCGGTCAAATATAAATCGGCGAACATCGCCGGTCTTTCGATGTTTTCGGTTGCCCAAGCCGTGCGATTCCTCGAAACGGGCAGGTTGCCGAACGGCAAGACGGCAGCTCCGCCGATGCCTGCCTACCGATTCAACGAGGCCGATGCGCGCGCGATCGTGGCATACTTGAAAACGTTGAAGTAAGACCTTCCCGCCGCCGAGCTTGATGGACGGACAGAAGTGCGAGCACGAGCAATGCACGTGCTACGTCGATCTGGGTGAATCGTACTGTAACGAGCGTTGCCGGGAGCAGGCGCAAGCCGACCCCGACGCAGCACCGCACGACGTGTGCTATTGCCGCCACGTCGAATGTGAAAACGCACCATAACGCGATCGGCGCGAGCGAAGCCGCGCGACTTTAGCCGGCAAGGCTTCAGCTTTGACGGATAAAGTCAACTTATTCCGTTGTTCGCGAAGGCGACGTAGAAAATGACGGCGATGCTCACAAACGCATAGGCGATCAGCGCGACGGCGTTCGCGATGGTGAGCACGCGCGATGCGCCGCCGGACAACCGCTCTGCCGCGAGCGCAACTGCACCGTCGGCAAGCGCGGGTAGGAGCAACGTCCACGCGGGGATAGCGGCGATGCCCAGCAGCCACTGCGGAACATATGCGCCGACGATTGCACCGTGCGTTCCGACGTCGCTGGCATACGTCTGCAAGCCGGCCGCTGCCAGCCAGCACAGCGCGAAGACGGAGAACCGAAACCTGCGAGATACGGCCGGTGTCACGGGTATGTTATCAATCCGCACCTTTCAAGAGAATCCTTCCATGGATCTGACCACTTCGTATCCGCGCAGCGTGCACGAAAACCACGAAGCGCTGCTCGATTTGCCTACGTCAAGAGCTTCGTCGATGAAAAGTCGCCCCAGGAGATCGAGAGCTGGAATCGAGAGTATACCAGCCACAAACCGGACGGGGAGTCACTCGAATACTTCTTGGAATTGCGCAATCAGATCGCTCCGGACCGGACCGACGTGACGACGTGGCCGGATCTGCTGGATCTGGACGAGAAAAGGACCGTCTCCAAACGCGAGACGGTGAACGCGTAACACACACCGTGCGCTGTGCCGTCGAATACGACGGCACAGCCTTCCTTGGTTTTCAGGTGCAGGCGCAAGGCCGCACCGTCGCCGGCGAGCTGGAGCGCGCGCTGGGCAAACTCCTTGAAGAACCGGTTAAGATTACCGGCGCCGGCCGAACCGATACCGGCGTGCACGCTAGCGGGCAGGTGATTTCGTTTCGCACCACCCGCTCGTTTCCGTTTGACCGTCTCGCGGTTGCGATGAACTCGACATTGCCGGACGACGTCGGCATACGCGACGTCACGCTGGTTCCCTCGGATTTTTCGGCGCGTTTCTCTGCGCGGGAGCGCACGTATGTGTATGCGATTCTCAATCGGTCTTCTCGCGCCGCGCTGCTTGCACATCGGGTCTTTCACGTCTATCGCCGTAGCCTCGACCTCGAGGCTATGCGCGCGGCTGCGGGCTACTTAACCGGTGAACACGACTTTCGTTCGTTTTGCGGGGTCGTGCCGGAAAGCGGAATCACCGTGCGCACCGTATCCAGTTTGGAAATCTCTGCGCACGGCGAGCTGGTGCGCGTGCAAATCAGTGCCGACGGCTTTCTTCATCGCATGGTGCGAACGATCGTCGGAACGCTGGTTGAATGCGGGCTCGGACGGCGTGATCCCGCGACGATGCCGGCGATCCTTGATGCGTGCGATCGCGGCGCTGCGGGATTGACGGCGCCGCCAGCGGGCCTGTATCTTGCCGGCGTGAGCTACGACGGCTACGACTCGTTCGAGATGCCGCCGATTTTCTAGCGGTCGATTTCCTCCAATAACCGCGCAAGTTGCTTTGTCTGGCCGACGCTCAAACGCCGAACGAGTCGTGCGGCGCGCTCGCCGGCGTGCTCGAGCGCTTCGAGTATCAAGGTTCGGCCGGCAGGCGTAAGCCGTGCCAGTGACGCGCGGGCGTCACCCGGATCGGGGCGTCGTTCGATGATTCCCCGCTTCTCGAGCGGTAGCAGGGCGCGAGTCACTCCGGAGGGCGTGAGATGCAGGTCGTTCGCAAGCTCAGTCGGCCGGCGGCCGGTCTGGGTCGGGACCAGGGCGCCCAGGAGCCGGATTTCGGCAAAGCTCAAACCGGCCAGGTCCAGTGCGCGCGAGGCGCGAGCGTAGGCGGCAGCCAGGGCTAGGATCGTTTCGAGACTGTCAGTCGGCACGACGGTCATAGTATTTGACCAGTCACGTACTTGTCAAGCAAATCAGAATGCCGAAAATCACTTGACGCCCACCTGCGTGCCCGGTAAGATTCGGAAGTTGCCGGCCCGTTTCGGGGCCGGCGTGCATTCGCAACTCGTTAGGATTCGATCATGCGCACCACTTTGCAGAAGGCGGAAGAGGCGAAGGCCGATTGGTACATCGTCGACGCAGCCGGGCAACGCCTCGGAACGCTCGCGGTGCGGATCGCACGCGCACTCTCGGGCAAACACAAACCGTCCTGGACGCCGCACGTCGACGACGGCGATCATGTCATCGTGATCAACGCCGAAAAAATCGAACTCGGCGGCAAGAAGTGGGACGCGAAGATCTACCGTCGCCACAGCGGCTTTCCCGGCGGGCTGAAGACGCAAACGGCGCGCGAGCTGCATGCAAAATCGCCCGAACGTTTGATTGAAGAGGCCGTGCGCGGAATGCTAGCGACCAATCGCATGCGAGACGTGCAATTACGTCGCCTCAAAGTGTACGCGGGTGCCGCTCACCCGCACGAACCGCAAAAGCCGCAGCCGTTGTTTTAGGAGCCGTACGTGGACTCTACGCAGATTCAAGCCACCGGTCGTCGCAAGCGCGCTATCGCGCGCGTGAAGCTCGCGGTCGGCCAGGGCGTCATCACCGTCAATAAGAAGTCGATCGAAGAGTATTTTCCGCGCCCGCAGTTGCAGCAGATCGTGCGGCAGCCGTTTGAGGCCACGCAGAGCGGCGGACGTTACGACGTCGTCGTCAAAGCGCAAGGCGGCGGCGTGACCGGACAAGCCGGAGCGGTGCGGCACGGCATCGCACGCGCACTGGTCGAGATGGATGCTTCGTTCAAAGACATCCTTCGTAAGAGCGGATTTCTCACGCGCGATCCGCGTGAAAAAGAGTCGAAGAAGTACGGCCGCAAGCGCGCCCGCAAGCGCTTCCAATTCTCCAAGCGTTAGGAACGATTGCGCAGCAAGGTGTCGAAGGGAGCCCCGCCATGCGGGGTTCCTTTGGTTTTTCGTTCCGCGCAGCGATCGTCGTGCTCGGCATCGCCGCTCTGTTGTGGCGTCCGTCGCCGCAGTGGGTCGAGCAGCACTACGTCAACGGAATGTATCCGCCGTGGGAGCATGCGCTTTTTGCGGTGGGCTCTCCGTTGCCGCGGTCCCTTGGCGACATCGTTGTGCTCGCCGGTATTGCTGCGATCGTCTGGAGGCTCGTTCGCCGCGACTGGTTGGCGGCGCTTGCAATCGTAGCTTTCTACGTGTGCTGGTTCGAGGCGGGTTGGGGTTGGAATTACGATCGCGCCCCGATCGAATCGAGATTGGAGTACGAGCAGCAGCGCGTTACGCCGCGGGCAGTCGATGCGATCCGCAAGAGCGCAATCGCGAATATGAACCGGCTTGCGCCGCAGGCGCACTTGCGAGGAGCCCAACCGCTCGATCTCGACGCGCTCTACGCCGCGTGGCTGCCGGTCGTGCAATCCGGCGGGGACTCCTGGGTTCCTCGGACGGGGGCTCCGAAGCCGACGCTCGCGGACCCCTTTATGACCGCCACCGGCACCGAAGGCTACATTAACCCCCTGGCACTCGACGTTCACCTGGCAAGCGATCTGCTCTGGTTCGAGCGCCCCTTCGCCCTGGCGCACGAGTGGAGCCACGTCGCCGGCTATGCCAGAGAGGACGAAGCGAACTTTCTGGCAATTGTCAGCTGCCTTCGCTCTAATGATCCGGTGGTAAAGTACTCCGGATGGATCGAGCTCTTTCTCTACCTACCACCGCAGGCCAGGTATTCCCGAAAAACCTTCGCCCCGCAGGTTTGGCAAGACTTCGCAGCGATGCGCGAGCGCAATCGCCGGCACATCAATGTGTCGTTGGCGAGTTTTTCGTGGCGCGCGTACAACAGCTATTTAAAGGGCAACCACATCGCTTCGGGCATCGAGAACTACGACGAGGTTACTCGTCTCTACCTCGGCGTCGCGCGCGATGCAGCGGGGTTACCACGCCCTCGCGCGTCGGCGAACGGGAGCTAGCGTGAAGAGGATTCTTTGCGCGCTAGCGCTCGTTGCGCTTCTCCCAGCGTGTGCAAAGCAAGCCCCGCAACAACAGGCGCCTTACGTCCAGACGAGCGTCGCACAAACTGGGTCGGTCGTGCCGTCTTCGGCAATGTCCGGATTGGTCGCGCCGTACGAGAACGTGGCCATTCAATCAACGCTCACGGAACCGGCGGACAGCGTCAACGTCCAGGAAGGCGACCACGTCCGTAAGGGTGAGGTGCTGGCGCAACTCGACACGGCGGACCTGGTGGCCGAATATAATTCCGACATCGCAACCGCGAAGAGCGATGCTGCAAACACTTCGCACACCGTCTATTCCGGCGTCGAGACGATCACGCAGGGCGTTCAGGGGCTGAAATCCGCGCAGGCCAACCTGTATCGCGACACGCGGATCATGAATCGCGATGGGGCCCTCTATCGGCAAGGGTATGTCTCGCAGGAGCAATACGAAGAGGACCAGGCGACGGTTCGCGACGATGCGGCGATTCTCAAGAGCGACATTGCCACAGTGCAGGCTAACGGCCCGAATTTGAACGCGCCCGGTTTGCAGCAGTCGTCAGTAGCGCAAGCCAAGGCCCAGGAACAAGTCGCGCTCGCTCAAGCGCAGCAAATAAAAGTTTCAATCGAGAAGGCGGCGATCATCTCGCCGATCGACGGCGTCGTGGTGAATCGGAATTTGAATCCGGGAGAGTATCCGGGGACGCGCGAGATCTTCACGCTGCAGCAGGTCTCGCCGATCTATGCCATTTTGCGCGGCTCAGCCGATCAAGTTGCCGGAATTCATGCCGGCGCAACGGCGACGATCACGACCGATGATTCCTCGGGGCCGCGAAAGTTCACAGGAACCGTGGTCGGTGTGCTCAATGAGATTCAGCCCGGCTCGACGCAGTTTCAGGTCAAGGTCGTGCTGCCGAATCCCGACGAGTCACTGCGCCCCGGCATGGCGGTGAGCGGTGGCGTTGAACTTCCGGGCGTTCGCGGAATCGTCGTGCCGACGACCGCGTTCACCGACGACAATCACGACGCGGTGCAAACCGTGCAATCCGACGACACGTTGAAGACGGTCAGCGTCAACGAGGTTGCAAGCGACGGAAAGAACAGCGTCATCACTGGAGTCAATAGCGGCACGCGCGTGGTCGACAACGGGCAATCGAGCCTGGGAGACGGCGAGAAAATATCGCTGCGGCCATGAAGTTTAGCCTCACCCGACTCTTCATCAACCGGCCAACGCTCGTTTTCGTGATCGTCTCGCTCATGATGTTCGGCGGCATCATGAGCACGATCACGATCGTCAAAGAGCTCTATCCCGACGTTAGCCAACCGACAGTCACGGTTTCGGTGCAATACAACGGCGCCTCCGTGACGGAAATGCGCGACGAGATCGTTCTGCCGATCGAGGATAACCTCGCCGGTACCCAGGATTTGCAGACCATCAATTCGGTCGTCCAACAGGGCTCGGCGTCGATCAGCGCGGTTTTCGACATCAAGTCGGATACCGCGACGGACCTCGCGCTGACGAACAAGGCCGTCCAGGCCGCAGAAAAGTATCTGCCGACCAACATCACGCCGCCGACGGTCAACCTGTACGATCCGACCGAGTCCACGGTCGTTACGCTGGCGCTCTACTCGGAGAAGCTCCCGCTTAGCCAGCTCGCGCAGTATGCGCAGTACGTTATCTCTCCGGCTCTCGAACAAGTCCCCGGAATCTCGTTCGCAAACGTCGGCGGCTTGGTAACGCCCGCGTTCGAAGTGCAGGTCGACCCCGCGAAGCTGGCGGCGAACAACCTGACGCTCGACGACGTGATCAACACCATCACGAACGACAATGAGCGCGTGCCCGGCGGGTTCGCGTACGAGCCGAACCGGCAGACGACGATCGACGTTCGGGGCGATGTTACAACACTTGAGCAGGTTCGGAACTTACCGATTATCGTTTCGGGAACTGCGTCGCAAAGCAACGCGCTTCCGGGTCAGGTCGAGGACATCAACGGGGGCGTCTCGAGCCTTCCGGGTCAGGTCGACCCGTGGACGGCGAGCAATTCGGTCGTGCGCGTGGGGGACGTAGCGACGGTGACGTCGGGGTACGAGCCCCGCCTGCAAATCGCGCACATCAGCGGCAAGCCGGGCCTCTTTCTCCAGATTCAGAAAACGGCTCAGGCGAGTGAAGTCGATTCTTCCAATGCGGTAATTGCGGCGCTGCCCAAAGTGGAGAGACAATTCCCTGAGATCAAGTTCCGCGTCATCAACGTTCAATCGAAGTTCACCGAGCAGCAAATCGAGATCGTGGTGCGCACGCTGTCTGAGGCCATCCTCCTCACCGGTCTAGCGATGGTCTTTTTCCTTCGTTCATGGCGCAGCGCCATCGTCGTCTGCATCTCAATACCGACATCGCTTGCGATCGCGATGACGGTGATGAAGCTAATGGGACTCACGCTCGACACGGATTCGCTGCTCGGCATGTCGCTGGTCATCGGCATCCTGGTCGACGACTCGACCGTCGTGCTCGAAAACATCGAGCGCCACTTCACCGAACTCAAACAGCGCCCCGAAGACGCTGCGGTCAGCGGTCGAGAAGAAATCGGCGCTGCCGCCGTCGTCATCACGCTCGTCGACGTCGTCGTGTTTTTCCCGATCGCCTTTATTCAAGGCCAGGTCGGCCGTCAGCTTTCCGAATTCGCGATAGTTGTCGTCATCTCGACGTTGACGTCGCTATTCGTATCCTTCACCATTACGCCGACGCTGGCCGGTCTGTGGGCGCTCAAATCCCACTGGACGCCGTGGAAGCCCGTCGATTGGTTCGGCAAACGCTTCGACCAGGTGCGGACGTGGTACACGCAACGCGCCCTTCCATGGGGTATGGAGCACGGAAAGCTAGTCGCAATCTTCTGTCTCGCAACGTTTGTCCTCGCGATTTCGCTGATACCGCTCGGAGTGGTCGGCGAGGAATTCATCCCTGCAACCGATCGCGGCGAGATCTTCATCCAAGTCGCGTATCCGATTGGGACGCCGCTTACGACGGTTGAGACAGGCATCTTCGCGTACGAAAAAAAGATTCTCGCAAATTCAGACATTTTTGCCAACACCGCGGTCGCGGGCGCGTACGCCGCATCCTTTGGCGGATTCGTTTCTCAACAGAACGTGGGCCAGGTCCACGTGTGGTTGAAGGACAACCGTAAGCATCCGACCTCGTACTGGGTCACCGAATTCCAAAAACTAGCCAAGACCTCGTTCCCGCCGGAGGTGTCGGTCGTCGTCGTCCCGTCTACCGGTACGAGCGGCGGAAATGCGCAGCCGGTCGACTTCCTGGTCACCGACGTCACGGGCGGCGATCCGACGCTGTACGCGGCCAAAGTGCTGGCAGCGCTCAAGAGCGTCAAAGGCGCGACCAGCGTCAACAGCAGTGCAACGCAGCTTACGCCCGAAGTATCGGTGATTTTCAATCGCGAGAAGGCCGAAGCGCTGGGCGTCGACGTCGGCCAGGCGGCGGAGGCCGCGGGCGCGGCATTCGGCGGCAACCTTGCCACTCAATTCGAGACGCAGTCGGGCCTGGAGTACGTCCAGGTCATCTATCCTCCGCAGGATCAGACCAACCTCGACATGCTGCGCAACGTTCCGATTCGTTCCTCGAATGGTTCCATCGTCTACCTCGGCGACATTGCGACGCTCGAGTCGACGCCGACGCCGCCGCTCATGACGCGCACGAATCGCAACACCGTTATCCACGTCGATTCCAACGTTGCCCCGAATTCGTCGCTGTCGACGGTCGAAAACGCGTTGATCAAGAAACTCCCGTCGCTGCATCTGCCTCCGAACATCGTCGCCATACCGGCGCCGCTGGGACAGCAAGACTTCATGCACCAGGCATTGATCGGGATCGGCACATCGATGATTATCTCCGTCGTCCTCGTGTATTTGCTGATGGTCGCGCTCTACAACAGCTATCTCTCGCCATTTATCATCATCTTCTCCGTGCCGGTCGCCGCCATCGGAGCCGTGAGCGCACTGGTGCTCACGCACCGAACGCTCAATCTGTTCTCGCTGATCGGCACGATTTTGCTCATCGGCATCGCGACCAAGAACGGCATCCTGTTGGTCGATTATGCGAACACGCTGCGGCAACGCGGAAAAGGCAAACTCTCGGCCATCATGGAAAGCGCCCACACGCGGTTCCGTCCGATCATCATGACCAGCTTCTCGGTTGTCGCGGGAAACATACCGCTAGCGCTTGCGCTGGACCCGGGAGCCCTTTCGCGCTCCAGCCTCGGCATCGTGGTCATCGGCGGCGTCGTCAGCTCGCTTGTCCTTACGCTGCTCCTGATACCCAACGTGTACATGTGGGTCGCCCCGTCGGACGAAAAGTTCCGCGAAGCCGCCCACTTGCAGGCGCAACGCAAGAACGGCGAGCGTGGCGAGCCCGAGCCCGTTCCTACATCCGGCCGGTAGCGGAAGCCGCCAGAAAAGCAAAGTACTGGGTTAGCGACCATCCGATCAGCGCGCCGAGTGCGATCGCTGCGATCGCGATGACTGCCGCCATCCGCAGCGTCCAAACGCCGTTGCGGTGATCGCGGACCCAGGCGTTGCCGATAGCCGCCGCCATGGCGATCGAGATCGCCACGCCGAAAACGTACGCGAAGGTCGTCATGCGACGGGAAGCGCCAGCGCGAGCAGTACTGCCGCGACGTAGGTAACCCACACGATCAAGTGTTCCAGCAGCAGATTGTACGATGTCGAGCAATAGGTCAGCACCAGTCCGGTCTTGCGGTCGACCTTCTCGAATCGGAAAAGCGCGTGATGGTTTTGCCACATGATGCCGATTACCGCGAAGCTCAAAGCGAATGCAACGAAATCTATCTTGAGCCCCAGCAGCGCTTCACGTAGCTTCTGCTCGCTCAGGAGCGTTGCTGGTAAGGCAATGGCGAGAATCAGCAGTGTGATCGCAAATGCGAAGACGCTATCGGAGAAGGATTCGAATCGTCCCTTGTTCATGTCAGCGTAACATCGCAGATGCGACCCGGATATGCGCGATCCCTACTATCGCGGCATGTTCGATACGAGTGATTCACTGCAGGGCGGACTCCAATCCGCCGCGACCCGACTGCGCGCCGAGCAGGATATAGTAGCACGAGCAAATGCCGGAGAAGGTGGACGCGGCTCCGATGCCGCGATGGCACAAACTGCGCAAGCCGCCATCTTTGACGAGGCATTACTCAGCGCACTTCACGCACGACTCGAGGAAATAAAATCCGTAACGAAGTAACGCGCCTTATCATCCGCTAAGGGATCGTCCCAATGTGCACGTGGGCGAGCAACTGCGCCTGCAAGCGCATGTAAAGATCGGCGACCGCCGAATCAGCCGTATCGAGCTTGCTCGTTCCATTGGGATCCACGGCGAATTGGAACGAGGTCGTCACGGCGCAGCGATCGATCGCGACCTCGTATGCGACCTCTCCGGAGGGAACCGGGTTTGGAGAAGGTTGGACCATGTCCAGAGCATGCGTGCTCTCCAGCACGGCGCCCAGATCGTCGAAGAGCTTTGAAGCCGGCTCCTGCAGCCCGATATTCATGTTCCCGCTGCCGATGGTAAACGGGGAATCGGCGCTCTTACGAACGCACGGCGTCGTCGATATGCTAACATCCTGCGGCGTCACCTGTGCCCGAAGAAGGCATCCGCCGACGACGGTCGTCCCAGTCGACTCAGTAAACGACTGCACGGTACCGTCTCTCAAAAAATAGATCCGCGTTACGTCACGGTAGCCATTCATGTTGAAATGTAGCACTCATCGTCGTCGACCGCAATCGAGCGGGCCTTAACAATCCAGTAAACGGAAGGACGCATTGCGAAAACGCGCGATCGTCATGCTTGCGAATATGGAGAGCCTAGGATTGATGCAGAGCGCCGCGAGCGGGATGGACGCGCAGCGAGCGGCGCTCGATGTTTTTGCCCGGAACGTTGCGGCGGCTGAGGCGGCAGGCCCAAATGGCGATTACGCGCGCTTGGTGCCGGACTTTCGCGTCGTCGATGATGGTAATGGTACGAGCGTGGAATTCACCGGGTCACGCACCGAGCCCGGCAAGAATGTCGATATCATCACTGAGATGATCGCGGTGATGAACGCATCGCGCGCGTACGATTCGGATGCCTCATTGTTCGACGTCGGAAAAACGCTCGCAGAGCGCACGATCGATATGGGACGCATGCAATGAGGGTTGAATTGTTGCAGCCTGACGCTGCCCCTGCAACGGCTGCTCCGGCTGCCGGCGAGTCCGGATTCGGCAAGGCGGTCGACGCAATCGGTCGTATACTCGACGAGGCAACGCGGGCCGAAGACGCATACGCGAGCGGAAACGGATCGCTGCAAGACGCGGTTTATGGCCGCGCACAAGCAGACGTTGCGCTCTCGGTCGCGACGGCGGCGGTGCAACGCGCCGCGCAGGCAGTGCAAACGCTGATGAACTTGCAGATCTGAGATGATCGCGTTCAATGCTGCTCTGGCTCGTGTACGTTCGTTTCCCGCACCGGCACGCATCGCAGCGGTTGCAGCGGTCGTGCTGCTAGCTGGGTTCGCCATCGTCGCAGCTACAGTCGGGCACCCCGATCGGGTGACGCTCTTCGCCGGACCGCTCCACCCCGAGCAGCTATCCGAAGTCCAGGAACAACTTGCCGCGTGGAACGTCCCATTCTCACCAACTGGGGACAACGTTGTCGTAGATGCGGCTCGGCGCAACGACCTGTTGCTTCGGCTTTCGCTGGCCGGTGTGCCGCACGAGCACGTTGAGACCACCGGCGAAGCGCTTGCGACGGTCGGCGTTCTCACGCCGCAAGCGGTGATCGATGCGCAGACGCGCAGCGGTTTAGCAGGCGACATCGAGGTCGCGCTGCGCAGTGTAAACGGCGTCGACGATGCGCGTGTAATCGTGGCCCCGGCGGAGCGCGCGGAATTTGCCGACCAAAACCAGCGGCCGGCGACGGCGAGCGTGCGTTTACAGTTGCACCCGGGCGCGTCGCTCTCACGCGATGCCATCGCGGGCATCCGGCGCTTCGTTGCGGCGTCGGTTGCAGGTCTGGACCCGCAAAACGTCACCATTCTGGATGACCGCGGTCTGGCTCTCGGAGACGAAACCTCCGGCGGCGACGATTCAAACGCCTTGCAAACGTCGTTGCAATCCGCGCTCGATTTGGCTCTCGGCGCGGGGATGACGATCGTGCGGGTCCGCACGGAGTACACGCACGTCACATCCGAAGAGCGCGACACTCGACGCACGCCGGTGAGCGGCGGTCCGATTTCGCGGGCGTCACAGAGCGAGTCGTATTCCGGCAGTGGCAAGCAATACGCGAAGAACGACGAGCAAGACGACGGCGGCAGCGATACGCACGAGACCGTTGCGCACGCCGACCCGGGTGCCGTCGCGCGCGTTTCGACCGCGGTCTTCGTCGATGCGTCGCGCGCCGCCGACCTGCCGCGTGTGCGCGATCTGGCAGCAGCGACCGTCGGATTCGACCCACGCCGCGGCGACGAATTGACGGTTGCGGCCGTCGAGTTCCATCATCCGCTGAAGCAAAAACACGATATCTGGTACCTGGTCTACGGTGCGATCGTCCCGCTCTTGCCGGCACTCGCCATCGTTGCGGGCTTGCTGGTCTTCGGGCGCTACGCGTTACCCGGTCTTACGGCGCTTGCAAAGACGGCCGTCGAACGCGACGCAATTTCGCGCACGTCGCGGATCGTCGCCGGCTATGCGCCGGCGCGCGTACGCGGCGCGCTCGACGGCGAGCCGCCGCATGCGGCTGCAGCCATCATCAGCGCGTTGCCTGCTGCAACTGCGGCCGCAGTGCTCGAACTCTATCCCGCGCACGAGCGCGAGGCGATCGTTCGCAGGATGCAGCGCGCGCACGCTCCGGTTGTCCCGAGCGTCGACGAGATGCTCGAGCGCCATGCCTGAAGGATTCGTTTCACTCAAGAGTTGGTTTCGCTGCGAGGAAGCGCCGGTCGAGCCGCAGCGAGAACCCGCTGCCGAATCGCCGGTAGACGGGCCGGCTCGCGCACCGTCGCCGGTTGAAGAACTGGAATACGAGGTGTGCGCGCGCGTGCGGCGGTTCGGCGCGATGGTGGACGATGCGCTCGATCATCAGGTGGCGAGCCTCCTGCGCGAAATCGCCGTCGATATCATCGGTCGCGAACTGCAGCTGGCATCGTCCGATCTTTCGGCAATCGTGCGCGCCGCGCGCGAACGGCATGCTTTCGCGCAACAGCCGCTGCGCGTGCGCGTCCATCCGTCGGAAGTGGACCGTCTCGAGCTCGACGTGCCGGTGGTCGGCGATGAGCGGCTACGCAGCGGCGACGCCGTCATCGAGCTGCGCAGCGGTTCCATCGACGCGCGGCTCGGCGTTCGAATCGAGCAGCTGTTCGAGCGCGTTCTTCCGTGAAGGGCGATCGTCCGATGATGGGAACGGCGGCGCTGGGACGCGCACTGGATGCCGATGCCGCGCCGCTCGACGGCGGCATCCCGATCGACGGTATTCGCGTGAGCATCGACGCCGCGGCGGTGCAACCTGCGCAGCGCCGCGCAATCGACGTACCGCTCTGGACGGGCGTGCGTTGCGTCGATGCACTGCTGACGATTGGGCGCGGTGCGCGCGTGGGCATCTTTGGCGCACCTGGCGCGGGTAAAACGACGTTGCTGGAGTCGATCGTGCGCGGCGCGCGCGCAGACGCTGTAACTATAGCGCTGGTCGGTGAACGCGGTCGCGAAGCCCAACACTGGATCGCACACTGCGATGAACGTACGACCGTGATCTGCGCGACGAGCGATCGCCCGGCCGACGAGCGCGTTCGCGCGGCAAAACTCGCCGTCGCGCAGGCGTGCGCGCTCGCCGCGCGCGGCCTGCACGTGTTGCTGTTGCTCGATAGTCTTGCCCGATACGCCGCAGCGCTGCGCGAAATCGCGTCGGCTGCCGGTGAGAGCGTTGGGCGCGCCGGTTATCCGCCGAGCGTCTTCGCAAAAATGGCGGCGCTGGTCGAGCGCGTGGGCGCGTTCGAACGTGGATCGGTGACGTTGCTGACGACCGTTCTCAACGACGGTGACGATCGCGACCCGGTGAGTGAAGCCGCGCGCTCGCTGCTTGACGGGCACATACAGCTCTCGCCGCGGCTCGCGCACGCCGGGCGTTTTCCGTCAATCGACGTTCCGGCCAGCTCGAGCCGCACGATGGACGCGGTCGTCGACGAGCGTCATCTGCACTCGGCTCAATTGGTCAGGGCGGCGTTGGCTGCCCTTGACCGGTGCGAAGACGCGCGGGCGCTCGGCATCGAGCCGACCGATCCCGCCACGATATCTGCGGTGGCTGCCGAGCCGGCCATAGAGGCGCTGGTGCGTCAAGGACGCGAGCTGGTCGCTCCTTCAGCCGCCCTGGAGGCCGTCCATCAAACCGCCGATATGTTGGGAGAAGCCCATGGATATCACGTCTGACCTCTCCGCCGTTGCGGCGCGCATCGAGCAAATCACGGGAACCTCGGTTCAGATACCCGGGATGCCCGCTCCGATGTCCGACGGCACGGCATCGTTTGCCGCTGCGCTGCAGGCCCAAATGGACGGCCAGGCAGGCGGTGCCGGAGCGGCAGCCGGCATCATCGCCGGAACGGAAGGCGCTGACGCGCCCGCAATGGTACCGCCCGAGCAAATCGATGACCTGGTCAATGGCAACGCGCAATCCCAGGCGGTCGATCCTGCTTTGGTCAAGGCGATTATCGCGAACGAGTCCGGATTCAACGCCAATGCCACCTCGGACGTGGGCGCGCAGGGGCTGATGCAGCTTATGCCGGGCACCGCATCCGCGCTGGGTGTCACAAACGCGTACGATCCCGCGCAGAACGTTGCAGGTGGCACCAGATACATCAAGCAGTTGCTCGACCGGTTTAACGGCGATGTGCGCCTTGCCGTGGCAGCGTACAATGCGGGACCGGGAGCGGTCGAGAAGTATGCCGGCGTACCGCCATACGCCGAAACACAAAACTACGTCCAAAACGTCCTCGCCAGTTACGCCAAGTATCGCAGCGCTGCTCCGTAGCGCGCTGTTACTTTCATGCGCCGCAGCGCTTTGCGGCCAAACGCCGACCCCCACGGCGCCTTCACTCACCGACATCCTCTCGCATCACCGCACCGCACTTGAAGCGATGCATTTACGCGAGCCGCGCACGCATGAAACGATCGGAACGTTGGACGGGCTTGGAACCAGCGGCATCTTTCACGAATGGCAGGACGGGGATAAAGAACGGCGCGACGAGGAGCTCGGAATCCGTACCGAACGCATGCTGCGCGTCGGCGATCAGTTGTGGATTCAGAATGCGAATGGCGAAATTCGCGAACTCCGCGGAATCGGCGCGCGACGGCAGGTTACGGAAGATTTCATCGACACCGGCTCGTTCGCGTTGCATCCGCAGACGGCAAAGTACATCGACCGCGAGACCTTACCTGACGGTCGCGGCATGTACGTGCTGGAGGTTAACCCGCTGGGTGGTGAGGCCTATCGCATCGGCATCGACACGCAAACATGGCTGATCGACATGACGTCGTATGTCGATCACGACAGCCGGCAAGTGGCCGTCTACAGCGATTACCGCGTAACCGACGGCATGCTGATCCCTTACGTGGAGGTCGACTCGAGCGGCGACCGTGCGTTCGACGTCACGTCGCGCGTCACCGATGTGATCGTCGACAAGCCCATTCCGGCATCGGTATTCGCTCCGCTTCAGCCGCTGCTTGTATCCAACGCGACGCCTGTCACCGTGCCCTACGAAGAGCGCGCAGGTCTCATTTACGCGCAGGTCACGATCGACGGAAAGGTCCGCCGCTTTCTCATTGACTCGGCCTCACAAGGCATCGTGTTCGACGTTTCGCTTGCGCGCGAACTTGGCTTGCGCATCCAGGGAGCAATGGAGATTCGTGGGGCTAGCCGAACGCCGAGCGCCGGCATCGTCGAAACGCCCGCAATTGCCGTCGGCGGCGTCGAGTTGCCCACGCACGTCGCGACCGTACTCGATTTGAGTCGCGTGATTCAAACCGAGCGGGTCGACGGGATCCTCGGCTATCCGTTCTTCGCGGCAGCCGAACTGCGCTTCGACCCAACCAGAAAAACGCTCACGATCGCAAGGCCCGGCACGCTTCCGAGCGACGGTGCCCAAATCGAGGTCGACACCGATCGCGAACTGCCCGAGATTCAAGCCGAGATCGAGGGAGCGCAAACACGCGTCGTCGTCGACACAGGCGACGCAAACGAGCTCTTGCTCTTCAGGAACTTCGTTGACGCAAACCCAGGTCGCGTTATGTTGACACAGGGCGGAGCAGTTTTCAATCGCGGCATTGGCGGATCGGTGGACGCCGTGGGAGCGATCGTGGACGATTTGCAGATCGGCCCGTATCATCTCTATAACCGCTACACGAACGTTGTTATGGCAACGTCAGGAGCTTTTGCCGATCGCAACGACGGCGGCAACGTGGGTTACGGATCGCTGCGCAACTTCGTCATGACCTTCGATCTACCCGATCACGCGTTCTATCTGCAGCGCGCGCGCGACTTCGATGACGGTCACGATCGCAAGATCGCGCAGTAGCTCACATGACGGCAACGATTCGGTGATGCGGCGGCGATGCCGGCAGCACACCATGCATGCATGACGACGCAGCAAATCGGCTTCAGCATTCTAACCGCCCCGCTGGCGGCAATCGATCGCCGCTCCCTCTCGCAAGCCTGGTATTCGGCGTTACACTTGGCGACGCACGATCGCCCGCAAAACGAACGTGCGATTTCGCCCGCGCGGCGCGGTGCACGCGCTTGCGTCGAAGCCCACGAACCCGCGAGCCCGCAACGCGGATTGCGTGTGACGGAGCTGCGCGTCGTACCGCATCGCTCGGAGGCGTCGTCGCGCTGCCTGCCGCACGAGGAGCGACGCACCTCGCGTTCGCGACTGGCGCGGCAGATCGAACGCACGTTTCTCGATCCCGCGCGTCGCGGAATCGTGCGTGCGACGTTCACAATCGGCGGAACGCGCACGCGCGTCCATGTCGCGCTGCAATGGGGTGCCGCGGGTGCGCGCCTGGTTGCGGTATGTCCGCCCGCAGCGCGCGACCGCGTCGCACGGGCGTTGGAAGAGGCGCGTTATGCGCTCGCCGTACGCGGTATCGCCCTGCGCATCGATGTGAACCAGGAGTAGCGCTATGACCGTCAATGCCGCAACTCAAGATGCCTTGGATCGCATTGCGGAGCGTGCCGCGGATATGCAGCATGCGTTCACTCCCGGTGCGATTCCCCAGTTCGGTGATGTCGCAACGCCTGCTCCGTCGGCACGCCAATCGTTCGATCCGCTCAGCGTGTCGGCTCCGGCCGACGCTTATTTCATAACGACCGACGAACGCGGTCGCACCGTCTACACGCGCGACGGCTGCTTCGCGATTCGCGACGGAACGCTCGTGGGCAGCAACGGACGCGCGGTGTTGGGATTCACTTCGCCGCAGAGTGCCAGGAGCGAATTGCACGTCGATCCGGTCGACGAGGCCCTTGGCAGAGTTCGCGCGCTGCGCGTTGAGGTGGACGGCACGCTCGCATACGATCGCACCTCGATCGATCCGCGCAGCGGATTGCGTAAAAGCGAGCGCGTCGCTATCGGCCGGGTCGCGCTTGCGCGCTTCCCGGTGGCCACGAAGTTAAACGCGATCGATGCTAACCACCTGACGCCGCCGCCAGGCACGCTGCCGCACATCGGCCGCCCCGCCGACGGCAGCTTCTCTGCCCTCTCGCCGATGAAACAAGAGGAAAGCCGGATCGATTTCGATCGCAGCCTCGATCGTCTCGAGGATGCCTACGTCGCATTCGATGCATTATTGGCGGCGCACAAAGCACAAGGATCGCTGAGCAAGACCGCGATGGATCTCCTGAAATGAGGTGCATGGGTTTTGAACGGCCCAGCGCCACGATTGCGGGTCGCCGCGTGCGTTTGATGACGTTCGAAGATCGTTCGCTCTTGCCGGTGAGCGCGGCGTGCGTGGTCGCAAGCGGCGTGCGAGAAACCTTGAGCGAACTGATCGGCGAGGCGGTCTTGCTAAAACTTTACGAACCCGCAATCCCGTCGCCGGCAGCCTGGACGCATATCGTTCGAGACGCGACGATCTACCGCGTGCGCGGCGCGCGGTGCGATGCTGCAATCATTCTGCGCCCGTGCGATGCGGCGGCGATTGCGGGCGCGGCGTTCGGTGAGACCGCGGTCGCGGCGAGGGACCTTTCCGCGCTCGAGCAAGCGGTCATGGAGCGAACGGTGCGCGCGATCTCCGCGCACTTCGGTCCCATCTGCGGCGCCGCGGAATCGCTAAATTTCGAGGAAATTCGCGCAATCGGCGGCCTGCAGACCTTCTTCGAATTGCAAATCGAACGGCCGGTGAGCGCACGCATCGGCATCGCTCTGGCTCGGGATCCGTCGCCGCCCGAAGCGCAGCCGGAAATCGTGCCGGAGTCCTTGCTCGATTTGGGAATCGAGCTGGCAGTGCGTACCAATCTCGGATCGTACGCGGCACTCTCAATCGCGCAACTCGAGCCGGGAACGATCCTGCCGCTTCCCGCCGGCGCGCTGCGCGGCACGCTCGAGATCGCCGGGAGCCTGCTCACAAGCGGCGAATGCGGAATCAGCGGCGGCCGATATGCTATAGTACTCGACCACATACCGACCCGAAGGGACGACCCGCCATCATGACGATCGACACGAAGAAATTGAAGGACCGCGGCAACCTGGACGTGTTGCTCCACGTTCCGCTTACCGTGACGGCCGAGCTCGGGACGTGTCAGATGTCGGTTGCGGAAGTGCTCAAACTTGGCGCCGGATCGATCATCGAGCTCGATCGCCTGGCCGGCGGTCCCGTCGATCTGATGGTGAACAACAAGTTGATCGCGCGTGGCGAAGTCGTCGCCGTCGACGAGAATTTCGGCGTACGCGTAACGGAGCTCATTTCGAAACCCATTTAGTCATGCGACTAAATGGGTTCCCCTCGTTTTAATTTATTCTTTCTTCTGACCGATGTATGGCGCTGTAGCCCCAATCAGATACGAGATTCGTTCGAGGACGTCCTGATCTGCCGTACCTGCCGCGACCGCGATCGAACCAGCAGCGGACCGGTCGAAACCCATCACGGCGAGCGAGCAAGAAATCGGTAGCGTGTTGTATGCGAAAATCTTGCCAATGCTTGTGAAATTCACTTCTTGAGATCGTGCAGCACCTCGAGCCGGTCTTCTCCAATATCTTCATCCGCGGAAAACAGAAAATCGCGGCGAAGTTCATAGACCAGTGGCCCGTCCGTCCGTGCCTCAAGTCGCCGCTTCTCCGCGGGCCGCGAAGCGGCGCCGGGTTCGCGACTAAGATTTTCACCGCAGGAGCACTAATGAAAACTCGAATTCAACTGTTTTTGTACCTCGTAGCTGCCGGGGGATTAATGGCTTGCGAGGGAGGCTCAGGTGATCCACCGGTCTGTAATTTGCCTGCGATGCCAGTGATGATCTACCCAATCTCGGGCGCCACTAGCGCTCCCGCCGGCAGCTTCACTCTTGTTCTAAGCTTTGCAGCAAGCGGCACCCTCTCGGTGCGTCAGGGTCAAACGACGGTATTGAACGATCTGCCGTCCACGGCCGTGCCTAGCCCATTGCCCTCGCCCTCTCTGATCGTCCCGACTGCCCCTCCGGGCGAGACGGCACAGTCGCCAGTCGCGTACGCGGTTGGGCGGCTAAGCGCGTCTACACAGTACACTGTTTTCGAAACGTTTGCGCCTGGTGGATCTTGCCCTGGCGGGACAATCGGATCATTCACGACGCAGTAGACGTCCAAGTCGAAAGTGTCTCAAAGAACCACGTCGACCATTGTCTCCCATCGCACACCTGCGGTTCGCGACGAATCGCGATAAACTTGGCGTGGAACCGGGCGTGGTTACGCGCCAACTCCGGCTACGCGGCTGGCCCGTGCATCGTCACCTCATCACCAAATCTCTGCCGCGCCAGCGCGATCGCTGTTCTCGATGCATACTTCGCGCAGACGCCACGGTTCAGGAAACCCATTAGACGCCACGGTTCAGGAAACTCATTATTCGTAGACAAGCATCCTCTCCGAGTCGTATAATTTTTGCGTCAGCCGCCCGTCGCATGGGGACAGAAGGCGGCGATGCACTCGCTGGCAAGGGGTGTTAGATGCCAAAGAAATGCTACGATATCCCACGAATAAATATCGTTGTGACGTGTCCCATCTCACTGGCACGGTGAGCAAGACGGCCGATCGACTGAAAGCATAATCGCGCGATTAAACTCGCGACGTTTTTCCGCGCCATTAAGCGGATACCGTTCTTTGTGAATCGTTGGGCTTTTCTCCGGTTCGAGTTCGTTCGGTTATGCGTATGCAATTGAACGCGTGCTCCTCGGGAGTCCGTGCCTATATTCACCATGCACCCATGTTCACGCGTGTCGTTGAGATATATACCAGTGCCGCACGCGCCTTGCTACTTGAGATTGCTTCAAGGTCTTGACTTATCGCCACGTTAGGCGAGTTTTTCGCACAAATTGAGGAGTTCTCTCATATGCTTCGCATCAATATCGCACCACGCGCACCTATTCATATGGGCGCGGTCGTACTGGCCACGACCATAGTTGCCGGCTGCGCAGGCGCATCGATACCAGGCACCCCTGGCGTTGGAGCCGCGCCTGGTGTTTCGCAGACAGCCGCGACGAAAACCGAGAAAGTTACGATGGAGGCAAACGGCAATCAACTGATTCAGGTTCCATACTATCCTGGATCTGGACAATCGCTGGTTACATTTAAGACATTGCCCGGAGCGAGCTGTCACCTGACGGGTGATACGTCGCGCAGCCCTTGGACGATCGACGCAGATCAAGCTGGGAATGCGCAATTCGCTGTTTCAATTGCGAATAGTGCATCGCACCAGGAGGCAATTCAGTGCGTCGCAGGCAGCGTCTCTCAATATGTTAGTGTTTCCTATGTGCGTAGCGCGACACCACTTGCATCAATCATAAAGCCGCCTCTGCCGATCCCGTCAGAAGCCCAAATGGAGTCCGTTGCCGCGTCGTTGGGATTTGATCCGCGCACCGCTCCCGAAAGCGTCTTAGAATCTCACAACTTGCCGCCGCGGCCCGACGACTTCGCGACAAATCCGGCGGCCAGCCTCGGGTGGTTGAAGGCTGTCTTCACGCCCACGACTAGCCTGGTAACCACAGCAAGTGGAACCGTCGTCCCCGGCGTCTACAATGGACCAATTCAGAATCTAAAAATAACGGGCACAGTTAATAATGGCTTAAACGTGCAAAGCGAAAGCAGTAACTGGAGCGGATACGACGCTGCAGGCATTCAAGGCACGATTAATACTGTTCGTGCCTACTGGACCGTCCCTACGCTTTCACCCACCTCGGCGAATCCGGCCTACTCGGGGACCTGGGTCGGAATTGACGGCGGCCCTTGTGAAAAAAATCCCGTTAGTTGCGACGGGAACGTCTATCAGGACGGTACTGCGCAGACGTTCAGCAGCTCGGGCGGTGTCAACCACTTTACATATATAGGATGGTGGGAGGAATATCCTTATAACGCCGAGACCGAACTATTCCCCGTGAATCCCGGCGATGAAATGTATGGAACGTTCTGGAAAAATATCCAAAACGATACGGTGTACGGTCAGTACTACCTTAAAGACCTCACGACTGGCGCGACGTCAAATTTCGCAATCGTTGTCGGAAGCAATCTTGTCGGAAATTCAGGCGAATGGATTGTGGAAGCTCCTATGGTCAATGGATCACGCGCAGAACTTGCCGACTATGGCTCAACCGAGATGACGGAGGCGGAGTTGGTTAGTGGCTCGACCACAACGTACTACGACCAGTGGCCCGCTGTTTCGAGCTATGACCTCTATGAAATCGAGATGGTGGGGGCGAGCGGTGTCGATTCGGAAGCATCTGATGTCGGAACTGGGGAGATCATGTTCCAATGGGAAGCCAGTGATTAACCTCGTCGGAAGAATCGCTCTCTGCGCGGCACCTGAGTGGCCACCGCGCGGAGAGAGCACCAAGAAGCAGAGACATTCCATTCGTAACTTTCCTAGGTGCTACGGCTCACGCAATTGAATATGACCAGGCGATTTATTGATGCATTCAGCTTCACAGCGGCGCCAAGCGCTGAGGGCGCTCGCGGTATGATTGGTAGGCTAATGACTGGCGCCAAGCAGTTTTAATGGCGGGCTCGCTAACATCAGCCGAAATTGCAGAAAACGATCCTTGCGCGAGCGTGGTAAGAACTGTATACAACGTGAAAAGGGGATGCTGTTTCCAAAATGCACTTGTTTACGAGAACTCAATGCTTGCTTTGCCTGCTGACGGTGATGCTCGCGGCATGTGGTGGTGCAGCTAACGTTGGCAGCGACCCCGGTGGTGCGAACGGCGCGCCCAATATTGCAAGCGCCGCCGCGACGGTTAACATTCCGGCCACGGGCGGTAAAGTGTCGCTTCCAGTTCCGACCACTTCCCCAGCGCAGCCCAATGGAGATTCGATCTCGGCAGACTTCCCGGCCCTTCCTTCGCAGATTCCTGTTGCGGTTACAGATTTCGACGGTGGCGTAGTGGCGGCGCCAGCTACGAACAATATCTGGGGCACAACATGCCCGGCCCCATTAGAGCAGATCGCGTTAGTATTTCCGACAGCTCTTCAGCTGCCCGCGACACCTTCGATTACAATCTCAAGTTCTCGGATATCTGGAAACCCGACATTCTACTACAACGAGCTATTTGACGCCGACACAACGCCAGGCACAATAATTGCAAGAGAGAAGGTCTTGACTTCGTCGAGTTGGGCGCCGGAAACCGCTGTGTTGCCGTCAATGGACGCGACATGGAACATCATTGCGGGTCACCAGTATGTTTTTGAGGTCGTCGCATCGACAGATCCAAACCTTAGTTGCACCAATACGTATAATAATTAGCTGCATGGGTGCGGGAGCTTGTTCGTGTGATCGCGTGCCTCTCTTTTGTCGCGCCCGCCAAATGTCGAGCATGCAGGCATGCTGGTGCTTGCGGCCTCGAATTGCTCGATCAATTCATGCTGTGCTCATGGGCGGTGTGCTTGCTTTTGCGGCGTGCAGCGGCGGGAACGGGCTTCCGACTGTGCCTCCGACACCGCCCGCCATCCCTGGTATCGGCGTCGTCGATCGCAGCACCAACGGCTGCATTGTGTCTTATGACCAATTGATCTGGTACAGCATCCCATCCGGTCCTTTTTCACCGATCGACATTCGCTCGTCCAAGTGCGGCGCAGAGCTTGCGAGCGACCCCGGCGCCACCATTCCGCGTTGGGCTGTTCCGAGTGGCCCCACGAAAGCCATATTTGTTGCTACCTCGCTGCAACAAGCCTATTCCGTGCAAGGCATGCAGATGCTGGAAGCCGACGCATCACCAGTACACGTACCCATCACGTGGATGATTGGGAACAGCGCCTACTTCGCCAACGCTTCTCTTTATGATCAGTACCATGTTCAAAACGGGGACGATGTGGAGACCGGTGAGATCGGCCCGCCAATTTCGGAGATGCAGAGCTACTTCCCGTGGTATTCACCGCATGTCTCCGTCGATGGCGCCGGGCGTGAGCGCTATCCGAGCATCGACATCGCCGCCGGTTTCGGCGGCTTTTGGGGCATCACGTGGGACAGCCGGGGCATCGACGGAACGGCCGACGAGGGTGCGCCGTGGGGCGAATATTGTGCCGATCCATCCTCGTACAAGCGGCCGGACCCCAGCGGCGAGTGTTCCTTCCTGGCCTACGAGTGGACCGCTCGTGACCTCACGCGCGCGTACCTCTCGGCGCTCGATTATTGGTTTTCGACAGATCCCGACGATCTGCTCATCCGTGGGGGATTCATTCCTGCCACTGGCGCGAAATACGTAAGCGAAATCATCGACGCCTACGCCGCGGCGGGGGAGACAATGCCGTTCGTCGTGATGTCACAAGAAGAAAGCGATGAGATTGCGATGCATCCCCAAGACAATGTGGTGATGACCGCTCTCTACCAAGAAGCCGTAAAGGACGGGATGAAGCTAGACACGTTCGCGAGGGTGAACGGGGATGCGAAAGTCTTTGCTGCCAACCCTCGTGCCGTTGCGTTCCCATATATTCCGGGCGGTAACCTGGTTCCGTCGTCGGTCCTCAACGGCGGAACGCTCTACCCCGCAACGATCGATTATCACGACACCGCTGTTGGCATGACGTTTCTTGCCGGCCACACGACGCCGACGCGAGTCTTCGAGTATTCGCAAGACCCGCGGTCCTTCTACAACGTGGCGCTCGCGCAACTCCCTGCCGCCCAAACGCCGACGCTCACGAACGTCGCGGTTGCAAATGGTTCGATCACGTTCCACTTTCAGGCGCCGGTGGCGCTTCGTTACGGCGTCGTGATCTGGACCGATCCCTCGCTCCTCGGGATAACCGGTAACAGCGTTACCCGAGCGGGTCACGCCGGACTGGTCCTCACATTCCAGCTGCAGGCGGGCGCCAACGACATCACGTTCACGTGTCCCGGTTGCACCAGCACGACCTTTACTTACTCAACTTAAGCCGCGCAGGAGAAAGTCACCGCGATGCAACGTGTCGCCGTCGCCCTTATCGCTACGCTGATGCTCGTTTCCATCACCCTTCCGGCAAGGGCTGAGGATGAGGGGGATCCTTATTGCGGCATTAATACCGGGCTCGATCCGGCCTGTCCGCTGACAGCGGCCGGGGTTGGCCTGTCGAACAGCGCGTTAACTGATACGGCGACGCTACGTGTCGACACGATCTTCGGTTCGATAGAATGGCGTGGTAACGAGCAACTGGACATCTCGCTACCGCTGTACGAACATCTTGGGATTGCGGACGTCGGTAGTGCGTTTGGGACGGGTGACATGAGCATCGGATTCACACGAGTGTTCGCTGGGAGCAAGCGACTGGCCCAGGTTGCTGGACTCTCAGCCACGCTTCCGTCCGGAGCTCCGGCGTTTTCGACTGGACGTACGCAGCTTTCGACGCTCTATGCATTGTCGTACGCCCTTGGCGATCGCATTTCGCTAGTCACGATCGGAGACTATTCCTTCGACGCAGGCGGAACGAAGCTACCGTTCAGTCCGCGGACGCAGACGCTGAGCTTTACCCCGCGCGCCGTCATCGATTTGTCGAAAGTTGGTATCTACAGCGCAATCGATATGCAGGGATCAAATGTAACAGGCGATGAACGCTACCAAACATACCAAGCCGACGCGACCATTGGGTTAGCCCGCGAGCACTACAACGTTTCGATTACATACGCCGTCCCGATCGCCCGGTTTACGCGCGAGAACGTGTTCTACCACACAATCGGTGCGCAATTTTCGTGGCAAAGGTAGCCCCCTATATTAGTGTAGGTGAGACCAGCTAACCGGACTTAATTACTGCGGTTGTCGCACACATTCAATCCAAGTCCACTATTCATCGGCGCAGGTTCAGGGCCAAGCCGAAACCCGAAGCCGAGAAATTTGAGCGATGGACGGCGAAGCGTAAAGCGGCGATCATCCTCGATGTCCTCAAGGGCAAAATCTCCGTCCCTGAAGCGTGTCGCAAATATGGTCTTAGCCAAGCGAATTTCGGCAGTGGGCCCGACAAATATCACCGCGGCGGCGTCGACGCGCTCAAGGTGAACAAGAGGGGCCTTGAAGAAGAATACCGCGCCGAGCTCAAACGCCTGCAATCGAGGGTCGTTGAGCTCGTGATGGAAAATGAGATCCGAAAAGAGGCGATGCGCCCTTTCAGTTCCGTCGAGCCGATGTTTCCCGGCTCTCCGCTCGACGACGATGGCCCAAAGCCGTGGTCTGCCCGAATCCTGGTTTAAACGCACTCCGCCGCTTTGCGGCTACGCGCCCCACGCGAGTAAATCGCGTGGGTCCGCAAGAAAAATCATCAATCATATCGGCATATCAAAACGGTAACGCGAGCGCGGTACCGTTTTTTCATGGATGGACTTTTCGACGTCGCCTCGCGCGGACACGCAATGTTGCCGCTCCACGTTCTTGCGGGCCTGACCGTCCTCGCATTCATTCCTTTTCTCCTCATGATGTGCACGTCTTTCGTGCGGATCGTCGTCGTTCTCTCGCTGGTCCGTTCAGCCATCGGCGCATCGGCCGTGCCCCCTAACGCCGTGCTCTCCGGACTTGCGCTGGTCCTCACGCTCGTGGTGATGACGCCGACGCTCCAGCGCATCGGCCACGAGGCCGTGCAACCCTACGCTCGCGGAGCGCTCACCCAGTCGCAGGCGCTCGATCGCGCGTCTGCTCCCCTTCGTGCATTCATGCTGCGGCAAACGCGCGTCGCCGACATCGAGCTCTTCGAGCGCGTTGCCAAGAGGCGAGGCGAATCGCCGGAAAACGTGCCGTTGGTCGTGCTGGCACCGGCTTTCGTCGTCGGCGAACTTCGCGGTGCATTCGCCATCGGTTTCGCCCTCTATCTGCCGTTCGTCGCGATCGATCTCGCGGTTGCCGCGATCCTGATGGGCCTGGGCATGATGATGCTCAGCCCGCCCGTCGTGTCACTCCCCGTGAAGCTCCTGCTCTTCGTCATGGTCGACGGTTGGGCGCTAATCTGCGGAGGCGTAGCGATGAGCTTTCGCTAACGCACTCCAGCAACGTGCGAATTTCGGATGCTTTGGCGACGCTGCGGCCGTTCTTCTCGTTTGAGTTCTTTCCGCCGAAGGACGACGAGGGGTCTCGGGCGCTCTTCGCCACGATCGCGTTGCTGGCACCGCTGCGACCCGCGTTCGTTTCGATCACGTACGGGGCCGGCGGGTCGTCGCGCGAGCGTACGGTGGCGCTTGCGAAGCAGATTAAGAACGAGATCGGTCTAACCGTGATGGCGCACGTGACCTGCGTCGGCTCGACGCGCGCAGAGTTACGGGTGCTCTTTGACGATCTGGCCCGCGGGGGCATCGAAAACGTGCTCGCGCTGCGCGGCGATCCTCCCAAAGGCGCGGCGTCGTTCGAAGCACCTCCGGGAGGCTTTGCACACGCGAGCGAGCTGGTCGCCATGCTGCGCCGCAACTACGATTTCTGCATCGGTGGCGCGTGTTATCCCGAGACGCACACCGAAGCCGCGAGTCCGCAAGACGATCTTGTGCACCTCAAGGAGAAAGTCGACGCGGGCGCCGATTTCCTGATCACGCAGCTATTTTTCGACAACGACCGGTTCGCCGGATTCGCATCTCGCGCGCGAGCGGCAGGAATCTCGGTTCCGATCGTGCCGGGACTCATGCCGATCACAAACTATCAACAAATCTCGCGCTTCACACAAGCAATCGGCGCGTCGATTCCGCCGAAGCTGCTGCGCGAGTTGGACCTGCGTCGCGAGGACTCCAAAGCGGTCGAAGATCTGGGCGTTGCTTACGCAGCGTTGCAGGCGACAGAATTGCTTGGCAGCGGTGCGCCCGGAATTCATTTCTACACGCTCAACCGTTCGCCGGCGACGCGTGCGATTGTCTCGGCGCTCATTGCGGGGAGTGCGTGGCGTCCGATCTTCGGAGCGGTGCATTGACTGCGGATCGATTCGATGCCGTCGACGATTACCTGTCCGACCTCTTCGTCGGCAATGACGCAGCGCTCGAGCGCACGCTCGCGTCGAGCCGAGCGGCGGGACTGCCGCCGATCGCGGTTTCCGAGGTGCAGGGCAAGCTCTTGCATCTTCTCGCGCGAACCCGCGGCGCACGGCGCGTGCTCGAAGTTGGAACGCTGGGTGGCTACAGCGCGATCTGGATGGCGCGAGCGCTCCCATCCGATGGAGCGCTAATCTCGCTCGAGATCGATCCGGGACATGCCGCCGTTGCGCGCGAGAACATTGCGGCGGCCGGACTTTCACAGATCGTCACCGTGGTCGTCGCACCGGCGCTGGAATCGCTGGCGCAGCTTCGCGCCCAAGCCGTGGATCCGTTCGATCTCATCTTCATCGACGCCGACAAACCGAACAATCCGAATTACGTGCGCGCAGCGCTCGACCTCTCGCGTTCGGGTACGCTGATCGTCGTCGACAACGTGGTGCGTGGCGGGGCGGTGATCGATGCCTCGAGCGATGATCCAAGCATCATCGGCACGCGCGCATGCCTGGAGTTCATGGCGCGCGAAAAACGATTGCAAACAACGGCGATCCAAACCGTCGGCCACAAGGGATACGACGGCTTCGCGCTCGCCCTCGTGATCTAACGCTCGCTCCCGAAATTGGCTCCATGTGCTACACGATGTCGAAGCGATGGGCAGTCAAAGGCACGCAATGTAATCTACACGTGCGATCCGCAATTCGGCAACACTGAGGTAACCCGCGCGCCGTAGCGTCGCGGCATGGATGCTTTTGACGGGCTGCTTCGCGAGACGATGCTGCTGGCCGCAGTGCTCTGCATTCCCGTCCTTTCTGTTGCAGCGCTGGTCGGGATGGCGGTTGCGATCGTGCAAGCGGCGACGCAAGTGCAGGAACAGACGCTCACATTGCTGCCGAAGGTCATTGCCGTCGGCGTGACGGTTGCGATCTTTGGTGCATTCGGACTGCATGCGTGTGCGCAGCTCTTCGACGACGCGCTTGCTGCGCTCCCCGCTCTGGTTTACGGTTCGTGAATGCGCTCGCGCTGCTCGTGTTTGCGCGTTGTGCCGGATTCGCGTCCCGTGCGCCGGGAATCTCGCATCCGAGCGTTCCGCATCCGGTGCGGGCTGGACTCGCGTTGTTCCTCACGATCGTCATCGTCCCGGGCGTTCATGCCGCTGCACCGAGCGGCGTCGCACTCGCCGTCTCGTTCCTGGCGGAATTCATTCTCGGAAGCGCGATTGGGATCGGGGCTTCGCTTCTCTACGACGGTGCGTACGCTGGTGGACGCATGCTCGATGACTACGTCGGAGTCAAGGCCATCGCGCCTAGCATTCAGCTGGTTGCGCCGAGCGGTTTTGGACGCGTCTGGTCGATCGCGTTTACGGGCGGCTATTTTTTGTTCGGAGCCTACCGCGTGACGCTGCTCGCGTTTGCCGGAAGTTTCGAGCGCGTTGCGCCTGGTGCACCATTCAGTCCGCACGCGTGGCTGCCGTTTGCCGCGCAGCTCGCGAGTACGATCGTCCTGGTGGCGCTTGAGGTCGCGGCACCCGCGATTGCGCTCGCGTTCGTCGTGCAAATCGCGCTCGCCGCGCTGTCGCGCACGATACCACGGTTTGCGAGTTTCCCGCTTTCCTTTCCGCTGGTATTCGGCGCCGTGCTGCTGGTGACGGCAGTATCGATCCCACTGCTGGCGCAGCGTTCCGCGCATCCGATCATGTTCTATCCCGGGAGCGCGCCGTGAGCGAGGATGCCGCCCAGAAGACGTTTGACGCGCCACCGTCACGCATTGCCAAGGCGCGCCGCGAAGGCAACGTGCCGCGCGCGCAGGAGTTCGGCGCGAATCTGGCGTTTTTGGCCGCGAGTCTTTGCGTAGTCGGCGTTGCAGCGCCGGTGGGCGCACTAACACGTGCAGCGTTTGCGCGCCCGCTGCAATCCGGGCCCGCGGTGCGCGAATCGGCAGCGATCCTTGCGCTGGCGCTCGTGCCGATGCTGGCTGGCGCCGCGAGCGGTATATTCGGGTGTCTGGTGCAGAACGGAGGTTTCGTACTCGCGCCCATTGCGGTGAAGTTCGAACGCTTGCAGCCGGTCGAGGGCATGAAGCGGATGTTCTCGCGCGAAGCCCTCACCCACGGAGCGCGTGCACTCGCTGCGTTTATCCTTGCCGCGGTTGCGATCGTGCCCGCGCTCGGCGACCTCGCACGAGCTTCCGTCGTTGCGCTGGATCCGCGAAGCATCGCACAGATTGCGTGGAGCGGCGCGCAGCGTGTGGTCTTCGCTGCGGCCGCCATCGGTCTGCTTTTCGCGTTCGCGGAATATGCGGTAGCGCGTCGGACGTGGCTGCGCAAGCTGCGGATGAGCCTTGCCGAGTTCAAGCGCGAGCTAAAAGAGAGCGACGGCGATCCGCTGGCGCGCAGCCGGCGCAAGATGCTGCATCGCAGCCTGGTTCGCGGCGCGATTACGCGCGTGAGAGATGCATCATTCGTCGTGGTCAATCCGACGCACGTTGCAGTCGCATTGCAATTCCGGCCGCCGGCCGTGCCGGTGCCGACCGTACTCGTTCGAGCGGCGGACGAGATGGCATTGCGCGTTCGCGAGGCTGCGCACGAGCATGGAGTCCCGGTAATCGAAAACGTCGCCCTCGCGCGGGCACTCTATCGCGACTGCCGCATCGGCGAGCCGATCGTGCACGAGCATTACGTCGCGGTAGCGCAGGTCGTCGCGTCGCTGATTCGTAGCGGAGCCCTCGAATGACACGATTACCCGTCTACGCTTTTGCCGCCGTGCTCCTCGCGATCGTCGGAATACTCATCGTGCCGCTTCCGCCGGCGCTGCTCGACGTGTTGCTGGGGATCAACATCTTCGGCTCCGCGCTCGTGCTCTTGCTCGCGGTCACAATCGACGACCCACTGGAATTTAGCGCGTTTGCTCCGGCGCTGCTGGTGGCGACGCTGTTCCGGCTCTCGCTCGACGTCTCCGCCACGCGCATGATCCTCACGCAAGGCGCCGAGCCCGGCGCCGTCGGCGCGATCATTCCGGCGTTCGGCGCGTTCGTCGTGCACGGAAATCTCGTCGTCGGCCTGATCGTCTTTGCGATTCTCGTCACGATTCAATTCGTCGTCATCGCCAGCGGATCGCAGCGCGTCGCGGAGGTCGCCGCTCGCTTCACGCTCGACGCAATGCCCGGCAAGCAGATGGCGATCGATGCGGACGTGCACGCCGGCGTGCTCGACGCTGAGGGTGCGCGCCGCAAGCGGGCTGCGGTGCAACGCGAGGCCGATTTCTACGGCGCGATGGACGGCGCCGGAAAATTCGTAAAGGGCGATGCGGTCGCGGCTTTGATCATCGTGGGGCTCAACTTGGCCGGCGGCATCGTGGTGGGCATCGCGTATCATGGACTGGCTCCGCTCGACGCGCTCAACACGTACGCGCTGCTCACGATCGGCAACGCGCTCGTGACCACGCTGCCGGCATTCTTGATCTCCACCGCAATGGGGATGATGGTGACGCGCGTCGCGTCCGACGGCGCGCTCGGGGCCGACCTTGCCGCACAGCTCTTCGCGCGCCCCGACGTGTTGCGAAGCGCGGGTGCGTTGCTGATCGTGCTCTCATTCGTTCCGGCGCTGCCTCGGCCGCTATTCCTCATCCTCGGCACGAGCGCGTTCGTGCTCGCGCAGATTGCGGTTCGAAAGAAGACGCAGCACGACGAGAGCGAACGCGCCGCAAACGAGCGCGCGAAGCGCCAGGCGATGCGACGTCCGGAGCTTGCACTCGGACTGGTCGGGGTGGATGCGATGGCGATCGACATCGGCGCGGATCTTGCGCATCTGCTGACTCCGCCGCTTTGCGACGCGCTGTTGGATCGCATCGGTGAGGTGCGTCGCGCGCTTGCCGGCGAGATTGGCTTGGTGCTGCCGGGAGTCCGTCTGCGCGACGATCTTGCGCGCGATTCGCACTCGTATGCGATTCGCGTGCGCGACCGCATCGTCGCGCAAGGAAAGCTCGATCTCGGGCGAGTTATGGCCGTCGCGGATGCCGACGTCCTGCAGCGCCTTGGTCTGCTGGTCGAGAGCGAGCCCGTGTATTCCTTGCCGGCTGCGTGGATCGATCCGAACGATCGCGAACGCGTCTCGTCGGCTGGCGCGTTGGTGTTCGATCCGATCTCGATTCTCGGCTCGCATGTTGCAGAAACGGTACGCCGGTATGCGTGCGAACTGCTCGGCCGTCAGGAGTTACAAACGCTGCTCGAGCATCTGCGCGCGACGACGCCCGCGCTGATTCGCGAAGTGGGTATGGACGCATTTCCGCTCGGCACCCTGCACAAAGCCTTTGGCTATTTGCTGCGCGAGCAAGCCTGGCCGCGCGACCCGGTGCTCGTTTTGCAAGCGATGCTCGAATCGCCCTCGCGCGATCCACGCGAACTCGCTGAAGCCGCACGCCGCGCGATACTGCCGGACCTCCTGCGTCGCCGGAGCATCGAGCGGTTAGAGCCATTGATCGTCGACGCGGAATACGACCGCGAGCTGGCGAGGCAATGGGTCGGCTACGGGGCCGATCTTGCTCCCGATCCGCAGCGTGCGATCGCCCTGCGCGACGAGGTTGCCGCATACGCCGCCCGCGTCGCCCGCGAGCGAGCGGCCGTTCTCTGTAGCGCGGCCTTGCGCCCCGCAATCAGCGATCTGTTACTGCGCTCGGGAATCCGCTGCGACGTGCTGAGCTTTGCGGAACTTCCGCCCGAAATGCCGCTCGCGCCCGCGGGACTGCTTGGTGCGCCCTGCGTTTTGCCGTAAGCTACTTTTAGTAACCTGACCGTTTGACCTCGGCCGTGGGAGGCTGATGCAGTCTCAAAGTTAAAGACCTGGCGGCCCCGGCGTAACGCCTGGGCCATTTATTTGGTAGCATCTTCGCGAAAGCCACATGAGCTGGAATACCGTCAAACCGTTCGTCAAAGCGCTGGTCATCGCCGCCGTCGTCGCCTATTCGCTGTGGGCGTGTCTCCCTATCGATCAAAGGATTCACCTCGGCCTCGACTTGCAGGGCGGTTCTAGCCTATTGCTCCAGCTCTCTCCGACGTCGGACGTGAAGACGATCACGCCGGAGATCCAGGCGCAGACCCGACAGGTAATCGATCAGCGCATCAACTCGCTCGGCGTGACGGAACCGCAGATCAGCAATGTCGGCACAGACCGCATTCTGGTCGAGATTCCGAACTTGAAAAACCCCGACCAAGCGGAGCAATTGCTCAAGCAGGTCGCCGTGCTCGAATACAAGATCATGCCGCCGGACGTCGAGGCGAAGGCCGAGGCTGCGCTGCAGATCGTCAACAATCCGAAGCAGCCGGGTGTTACCGCGAAGCAGCGCGCTGCCGCGCAAGCCTATGTCGACCAGGGAGCCTACAATGCGAGCGGTGCGGTCGTCTACACCGGCAAAGAATTAAAGTCGGCTGCGGCGAGCTACGATCAATCCGGCAATCCCGACATCACGTTCCAGACCAAGGATCCGGCTAAGTTCGGGAAGATGACCACCGCCAATCTCGGCAAGCTGCTCGCGATTTTCTTGGATCACCGGTACGTGTCGGCGGCGACGATCGAAGGAGCGATCTACGATCAGGGCCAGATTACCGGCCAGTTTACGCAAGAGCAAACGATCACGCTTGCCAACGAACTCAATGCCGGCGCATTGCCCGCTTCGATCTCGATCATCGAGAAAGAGAGCATCGGTCCGACGCTCGGCCAGATCGACTTGATCGAGTCGCTGAAGGCGGCGATGCTGGGCTTGGGATTGGTGCTGCTCTTCATGATCGCGATGTACCGTTTGCCGGGCTTCCTTGCCGACCTGGCGCTCGTGATTTACGTGCTCGTCATGCTCGGAATTCTTTCGGTTTCGCATGCCACGCTCACGCTTCCGGGCATCGCGGGGTTCGTGCTCTCGATCGGTATGGCCGTCGACGCCAACGTGCTGATCTTCGAGCGCATCAAAGAAGAGCTGTGGAACGGCAAGACGATGCGCGCATCGGTGCGCGTCGGATTCGCGCGCGCGTTCACGGCGGTCTTCGATAGCCACTTCACCACGATCGTCGGCGCGGGCGTGCTGTTCATGCTCGGCACCGGAACGGTCAAGGGCTTTGCATTTACGCTGTTCTGGGGCACGGTGGTCTCGCTGATCACCGCCGTCTTCATCACGCGCTTCTTCGTCGACGTGCTGGTCGACAACAACCTCCTGAGTGCTCCCGAGCTCTATGGCGTCAAGACCGACGACGTCGGAATCTTCGCGCGGACGGGGGCGTAAGTTCGATGTTTTTCCGCAGACTCAATTGGAATATCGTCGCTTGGTTCCGTACGGTCTCGTTCATCTCGTACGTGGTGATTGCGATTGGCCTGGGCGCAATGGTCTACCACGGCTTCGCCGGCGGTCAAGGCTTCCAACCTTCGCACATGCTGCGATTGGGTCTCACGTTCACCGGCGGTACCGACGTTGACGTGGTGTTCAAGGCCCCGACGACGAGCGACGCCGTCAAAACGGCGCTTGCGCCGCTGAACCTCTCCGACGAGCGGATCAACACCGAGGGGAGCAACGGCACGCGCTTCTCGATCCAAACGCAGACGTCGTTTGCGAACAATTCGGTGCCGCTCAAAGACGCGTTGAACAAAGCCGCGCCGATCGACACCAGCCAGCTCAGCATCACCGCGATCGGCCCGACGCTCGGCGCGGAGTACTTGCGCAACGCGCTCTGGGCGCTGGTGATCGCGCTGAGCATCCAGTTCATCTACATCGCGTTCCGCTTCGGCTGGAACTATATCTTCGGCTTGGTCACCGTCATCGCACTGGTTCGCGACGCGGCGATGATGATCGGGATCTATGCGATCGCCGACCGTCCGGCCGACGATGCATTTCTTGCCGCGGTGCTGACCGTCATCGGTTACTCCGTCATGGACACGATCGTTATTCTCGACCGGATTCGCGAAAACACGAAGATTATGGTCGGCGTCTCGTACGATACGATCGTCAACGAGTCGATCAAGCAAACGATGACGCGCTCGTTCAACACGCTCGCGACCGTCGTCATCACGCTGGTCGCGCTGCTCGCGCTCGGCGGCGCGAGTTTGAAGAACTTCGCCTTTGCGCTGCTGGTTGGCATCTGCTCGGGCGGTTATCACTCGATTTTCTACTCCGCGCCACTCGTGCTAGGCTTCCGCAAACGGCAGCTGGAAGCCGCCGCCCGCAAGCGCCGCGCTGCCGTTGCTCCTACGGGTCAGGCGCCCGCGCGCGTTGAGCCGGGTTCGCGTGCCTCGCGCGATGACATCGTCGCCGCGCGCCGCGCGCGCCGCGAGAAGCAGAAGACAACGCGCAGTCCGCAGACCACACCCGCACGCTACAAACGCAAGCGCGACGAAGGCACGACGATCGTCCGAGAAGCACCGCCGATTGGCGACGAAGGTGAAGTCGATCCGTTGGACGCTCAGACGAGCGGCCTTCACGATGCCGCGTTCGAAGCCGGACACGAAGAGATTAAATTGAATCTCGACGAGTTCGATACCCCGTCGCCGGAGCATGAGCCGGACGGCGCGCGCCAAGAGTAAACCTCCGCTCCCCGCGCCGACCGCGTCCGAAGCAGCGTTTGAGGTCGCTTTCGCCGCGCTGCTTGGCGACGGAACGGTCCGCGCCTCGAACGAAGATGAGCGCGACGCGTTCGTCGAGCGTGTTTTTTCGCAGGCGAAGGAGTATGCCGCCGACCGCTATGCGACGATCGGCGGCGCATCGCAGTTTCATACGAAGATCGTCGGCGTGTCGTTCGAGGGACGCCAAGACACGATCGGTGGTCTGCGTGTCGGCACCGAGCTCGATCTGCGCCGACAGCCCGAAAATCCCCACGACAGCAATGCAATCGCCGTGTACTACGGTGCGTTGCACCTGGGATTCATCCGCAAGGAAATTGCCAAGCATCTCGCCTCGCCGATGGATTCGGGTGCGCGTTACCGCGCCCGCGTAGAGTCGCTCACGGGAGGCGGGGAGCGCCACCGTGGTGTCAATGTTTACATTTGGCGGGATGCGCAAGCTGTTGTTAGGAGTCGTCCTTCGACTACGGCCCTTCGGGCCTACGCTCAGGATGACACCGGCGTTAGCGCTCACGCGGTGGCGGACGCGGTGCGGGCGGCGTTGATTGGAGAAGCGGCACCGCATGAGGCGCAAGTGCAGGCGCTCGAGCGAATTGAGGCTGGACGTAATACTCTCCTCGTCATGGGTACGGGACGCGGCAAGTCGTTTTGCTTTCAGTACGCGGCTGCGTTGCGTGCGCTCATCAGTAGCGCGAAGACTTTGGTTATCTATCCGCTGCGCGCCTTGGCAAACGATCAATACGAGGCGCTCGTTCGCCGGCTCGATCCCTTCGCGTTGCGCATCTTTCGCGCCAACGGCTCAATATCGCACGACGAGCGAGAAGAACTTTTTGCAGTGTTACAGGAGGGCGCATGGGATATCGTGCTCGCGACGCCGGAGTTCCTGGAGTTTCACCGCGAGGCGTTTGCCAGTGTGAGCGCACCATCGTTTGTCGTCGTCGATGAAGCCCATCACGTGTTCGAATCGAGGCATCGCGCCTCGTACGGCCGGCTGGGCGAAACGATCGTTGCGCTCGGCGCGCCACAGGTGCTCGCACTTACCGCTACCGCCAACGGCGAAGCCTTCGAGCAGATCGTGCGCGATCTGCACGTCAATGCGTGGGTGATCGATCCGACCGTGCGCGAAAATCTCCACGTCGTCGACGCGCGCGAGACGAAAGACAAAGCATCGTACCTCCACGATCTCTTCGCCTCCGGCCAGAAGGGTATCGTGTACTGCAACTCGCGCAAAGAAGCTACCAAGCTTGCGCAGCATCTGCGAAAGCATCTCGGCAACACGGTGATGTTCTACCATGCCGGGATGCCGACGCCCGAGCGCCATGAGGTGGAGCGTCTCTTTCGCGAAGGCCGGCTGCGCGTCATCGCCGCGACATCGGCGTTCGGTGAAGGGATCGATCTTCCCGACGTGCGCCACGTGGTGCTCTACCATCTCAACTTCGATTTCACCGAGTTCAACCAGCAGGCCGGTCGCGCCGGGCGTGACGGTGCTCCGGCTGACATCCATTTGTTATTCGGTCAGGGGGATCGCGCGATCAACGAATTCATCATCGATCGCGAGGCACCGACGCTTCCCGTGCTGCGCGCGCTTTACCGTGGTATCCGCGGGCTTGCGAGCGACGGCGTGGTGCGCATGAATTTCGTCGATATCGCCCGCACGCTCGAGCTCGATAAGGTCAACGAACGAAGCGTGAGTCGAGCGTTGCACATCTTCGATGACGAAGGCTTAGTTGACATCGGCGAAGACGACGAAGGGCGATACGTGCGGTTTCTGCAAGTCGACGGAAAGGTCGACCTCGAGCGAAACGAGCGTTTTGCCGAAGGTGAAGCGGAGCGCGAGAGCTTTAAGCGTTTCTGCGAGCTTGCGCTCAGTGCACGTGCCGAGGATCTCGAACGCATCATCAACCGGCCGATCTATCCGCACCGCGTGCAGCTTGTCAAGTGAGCGGTGATAGACGGCGACCTGCGGCGGTCGTGCTCGGGATCTTCGAGACGCCGCCGCACGGCGTGATCTTCATCGAGCGCGCAGAGCACCTTCCCAGCCACGCAGGGCAGATCGGGCTGCCAGGGGGCGGAATGGACGCGCGCGACGACGGCGATCTATGCCGCACGGCGCTGCGCGAGATGTGGGAAGAAGTGGCCGTTTCGCCTGAGCGAGTTACGATCGTAGGCAAATTGCCGATCATCAATGCGCGCGTAAACAACTACGCCGTGACACCGTTCGTCGCGACCGTCGCTCCCGGCGAGCTTCGCATCGATGCGAACGAAACCGTCGGCGTTTTTACCGTGCCGCTCGAGAACGTCGTGCGCGATTTGCGCGAGGGCACGGTTTCGTACGGTGCCGTCGAAATCGTCTCCCCCGTGCTCGATCACGGCCAGAAACGCATTTGGGGGATCACGGGGCATATTTTGCGCACGTTTGTTGCGGCCTGGAACGATCCGGCCGGCGATCTACGCGCCGCAGTCGAGGCCCGCCTCAATCGCTAGATTTCCCTTGTCATCCTGAGCGTAGGCCCGCAGGGCCGAAGTCGAAGGACCGCATCGCAAGCTTTGTTCGAGCAAGGCGAATACAAGCGTTGGTGGCGTCCTTCGACTACGCTCGCGTTGCTCGCTACGCTCAGGATGACACTGTTCGAGAACGTCGTGCGCGATCTGCGCGAGGGCACGGTTTCGTACGGTGCCGTCGAAATCGTC
>Ga0153924_1000185_pt1 | contig 42451 bp, 52 predicted proteins | sample TSNJ008MetaG_FD_104709 | JGI IMG/M metagenome (GOLD analysis project Ga0153924, IMG submission 104709) | Attine ant fungus gardens microbial communities from New Jersey, USA - TSNJ008 MetaG | ecosystem: Host-associated > Fungi > Mycelium > Unclassified | place: USA: New Jersey, Wharton State...
TGAAGAACCCTGACCCCAAGATGACAGGGATACACGCGTGCTTCTGTCCTCTGTAGATGGCGGCACTGTCTTTTCAATGACAGAGAATCACCATGCAGATACTCGTGTTGAATCTATGCGCTTACGCAGTATGGGATCTGCCCTCGTCACTGATTCATTTGGGGACTCAAGGTGGCCACATCTTATTTTGATCCGGCCCTTTTATTCTAATTTTCAGATGGATGGGTGTTCTCGCAAATACGCGATGGTACGACGCTGACATATCCCGTCAATGCAAGGCTAAGACATCACTAGTTTAGGTGACCTTCAATTCAAAAAGTTTGGCGTTACACCGGAGCCTGAAGTTAGATCAAAGTTGTTAAACGGTACGGCGGACATCAAAGGGAATTCAACTCTAATAATGCACCAGGAAATGAATGGTCCTCCGTGATCCTTGTCTCGGACGGTATCTCGTCCGTGGTATCTGATCAGGAAGTAGTAGACATCGCGCGGCACGCCCCCAATCCCAAGGTAGCCGCTGAATGCATCTTATCTTTCTCACAGAAACTGGGGAGTGGAGATAACGGAACCGCCATCGTAGTGCCCCTGAAAGGTTGGGGAAAGATCACAGGACGGGACAAGACAAAGGACCTTCGAGAATACCGTCTTGAACAAGCGGGTGAGTCTATACCTTCTATCAGCCCAATCATTTATCGCTCCTGTAGAAGGAAGTGAGCGCCAGCGGCGAATGTAACAATTCATACAAGATTTTATATACATCATAAATGTGAAATGGACTTTAAGAAATTTCTTCGTATAGGACTCAATACTATCGTCTTTCTTTTCCCTTATAAATGTGCGGCAGCATGTCCATCCGCACGAGGGTCCGATCCAGCAGCCCATACAAACTTTCCCGAACTATCTTGAAGCTTCTGGATCACTTGGCCCCTTCCCATCATTCCACGCTGGAACCCAGAGACGACTCGGGCATCATGACCCATCGCTGTAATGGATGAGGTATCAACTTAATCATATCAAAGAGGAAAACCACGTGAAAATATACCTCTTAATTTCTGTATGGTTTCCACAGGGAATGTCTCCTCGAAATAAACCTCGCTGTTGATGTCCCCCGCATCTCCAGTTGCTGTTGTTTGATGGTCTGGCGAGCCAGCAGAGATGCAGAACCGAGGTGCATCAAGAGCAGCTTGAACAGTGAAACCCCGAAGAATATTCAGGAGAACCTGAACATGACCTTGTGGCTTGGGGTTGTTCAGCGGTTTTTCGGAAGGTAGGTGGTCATGACTTACTTGCATGAAACCACCCATGACACCATAGCTCAGGAACAGTTCATTTCCTCGGAGAGCCATGGCAGGGATGATGGTATGATACGGACGCTTACCACCCTCAAGTGCATTTGGGTGTTTTGGGTCAAGAATGAAGCCATTGCCACGGTTCTGCAACGTGAAACCGCAACCTTTCGGGATTGCTATTAGGGTTTTGTTGGATTAGCCAATTGCGAGGGGGTAATTTGAAACCCACCTCCAGTACCGAAACCTAGACAAAACTGGTGATCAGACTTGGCAGATACTCCGTGAACAGGCCACTTTACCTGCAAAATTACTTTGAATATAACTACATGCATTTCCCCATTGGTCGCTGACTGCTCCTTGTCAGTTGCAGCTCTCAACCTGCCTCGCCAATGAACATACCGGTGAAGTATACTGTATCAGAACTGTTCACAGGATTTCCCTTTTGTCCATGTCAAAACTATACCGGCACTTTGTGGGTAGTGAACTTACATGTACGACGTCGGGAACTGTCCTCTCAGGGTCGAAAAGCTTGGCACGCTTTCCGAGGTATTCCTTGAAGTCTGAAGTTCAGGCCGACGATTATCAGTCAGAATGGTTTATGTCGCACCTTGCTCAAGAGCTCCTTTACGGGAACATGTACCACTTCTGGGTCGGCAACATACCATCGGCTATCTGATAATTGTGCTGGTTAAGACCATCTCATGGAAACATCTCCTTGGCAGGAACTTACCTGCAAACGCAAGACTTAGAGAGGTCAATACACTCCAACGGTACTCAATAATCAAGGGACCCACCGAAGAGCTTCTATCAATGTATGCAGGTATTCTGCTGAGTTGTGTTCCAGCTCCAATAGAGGCCTGCTGAGGCCCTGTTCTTGTATTTGCTCGAGGATGCCCAAAGCAATGAGGGCAGTAATACCTAGGTGGCTATTATTTAGAAGCGTCAGGAGGAAGAGCTAATACTGTACCTTGTCCATTCGGCGGGCACTACCATTCGTGAATATGCATGACTAAAGGTGATCGAGAGGTAATCTCACCTCGTAGACTGTAACTTCGTTGGCATAAGTATATCTAATGGGTTCAACAAAGGTTGACGAATGTTCAGCCAGATCATTCAACTCCATGACGCCACCCTTGCTCTTAATAAGGTCCACGATTTCCTGGGCAATTCGGCCTTTGTAGAACCCGTCCTTGCCTTTCTCTCCCAGTTCTCGAAAAGTCTGACCAAGGTTTGGCAGCTTGACAATCTCTCCTGGCCTAGGTGCCCGCCCGTTAAGTAGCATCTCGTCTCCGTTTGGGGATGCATTTTTTATCAGAGCCTGAAAATTTCAAGACCTATGATTGTTGTCCAAGGGTGCTACTTCTCACCTCAGAAGCTAACCACTACATAACACGAAGGAAAGCAGTTATAGCTTCTGCTGCTCAAGAATTCTGATAAAGGACCTACCGAAAAAGCGTGGATCTCTGACACAGGTACCCTGTTATCGCAAATCAGTGTCTGCTTCTTTGGTGTGAAGATGGGACACATTACCCTTCTTCGGCAAGTCTGATTGCCGGTTCGAGGACCTCGAGAAGTGTTAGTTTACCGCTGCCAAAAGCCTGGACGGTATCGGCCCATGCAGCAGCAGCGCCTACTCAGATGTGTCGGTTTCAACCAGTGGATTTCTGAATGCCACCTACCTGGAACAGTTACACTATTGAGATCAGTAAGTGGGATCTGCCTTCCTTCAATACCACGCTGGCGGACATGCTCTATGTTGAGGTTCTTTGGTGAGCGGCCAGAACCGTTCAATGCTTTGACTTCCTTGGTCTTGGCATCATAGAATAGGCAAAATGCGTCCCTGTTGATGAATCAATTTTTTGGAGGGGAGGCCTACCTAGGAAAAGAAAACACAAACCCTCCAATCCCACAACAGCTAGGCTCTGTGACATTCAATGCTGCAGATGTAGCCACTGCTGCATCAGCTGTGAATGTTTGGATCACATAGCTTGTCAGTTCATCGTACAGATGACAACAATAATAAGTTCCATACCCGCATTACCACCTTTTCTCAAAACTTCCAGCCCAGCTTCAGTAGCCAAGGGCTGAGAGGATGAAACCACACCCTTTGTTCCGTATACCACCGACCTTCGGCTGGGGAACCGCTGAAGTGAGAACTCGGGATGATTGATCTTATCCCAGTCAATATTGATGCTTGATACCATTTCTTCAGAGAAAGAATTCAATTAAGTAATGGAGGACAAGTGCTCCTTATATACCCGGAAGACCCGGCACGCTTTAAACAGCGATATCCACGCGGTGCTCCCTATGACTGACTTTCATAAAGAGATCAGGTCATACATATTTGGCAAGAGGTTCCCTCTCCAAAGGTGATGGATTTTGCGATGATCTGTAAATATGTCTCTCACTAGCAAACTTCAAACAGCCTCGAGCGACTTCCAGAAACTGCAAGAGAAACTGGCTAAAATTGTAGAGGTTAGACAAAAACTTGAAGCGCAGCTGTCAGAAAACGAGCTTGTGAAAAAGGTCAGGGTCTGCGAAATGCTTCCTCCGCCAGTTCTGAGGGCATTTGAAGGAATTTGCCAAACTTTTACCTGAGAACATTATATACAAGCAAATTGGGCCTGTCCTTGTCAAACAAGATATCGCTGAAGCTAGAACTAACGTCGATACGCGGCTAGAATTCATCAAGGGTGAAATGTTTGTCTCCTTTAATCGCATGGCTACTACCCTTTTTTGACCTACTGCCCCAAGTGTGCGTGTTGAGAAACAAGTTCAGGAAACACAGGAAAAACAAGAACAGAGAAGACAGGAGGTAGGCTATGATCTACATGTTGCGATGTGTTGGCATTATTTCGTGCCTTTTTTAGCTCGTAGAAATCCAGACCGCAATTCAGCAGCAAGGCGCTCAAGAAAGGAATGCTTCAAAAACAGCATAATCCTCCTTCATATGGTTCTATCAATCCATTGTTTCATATATATGGTATGTCTTCAAGGAGGGGAATTAGGAAATGAGAGGGTTTCGGAGGTTGACATCGAACGGTCTATCATGTACTTGATGTTGATGCAGAAGCAGCCTCGACCTTTCCAAAACGATGCACCTTTGCGAGTCCTCGCTCCGTAAGGGGACTCTTGAGAACCTGTTCGAGAGTGAAGTATTTCCGGGCAGAGATAGGGGGACAACTTCGGATGAGGACAAGGTCATCCTGTTGAAGCTCTGAAGCACATTAAGACTGTCTGATCATTGTATGTTGATTATGACTACGCACTATTCTTAACATCGTGAACCAAATACTTTTTATGCCGCACAATTCGCTACTGGACATTCAGTCTACCGATGTTAAAAGCTTAAGAAGAGTGGATATCATACCTTGCCCGTGAGTTTATGCACGATAAAATTTGATACAGTAACTGTAGCGGTCTTTTCCATGAAACCCACTTTCGTCACAATGCCCTGCAAAGCCAAGGGTGGCATGGTGAGCAAATAGTCGCTTCAAGTGAGCAGCTGTGAATTTCGAACACTTAGCTATTATGTAATTCTAACATTCCCATAATTTTCTTGCATCAATCTAACACGACATCAACCAAGGAGCGAGGTTCATAATAGCTTCAATTGGAGATGAGACTTTCGTTTCTGAAAGATGATAATGTTGAGTGGAGGTAGAGTGCTGTTGAGTGTCATCTAATGTATCAGCCCCTTCAGCAGAGGCTTCGGATAAACGGCCCGAGAAATTTAATTAGGTAAAAGATGTGAGTCTCTTCCTGCATGGATTTCACTGAGGTCTACAAACAATCATCCTCCCTTGTCGCGTTCAGTCCTGGTGGTCACTTCATTCTGACTGTTGTAGAAGACAGAATCATTGTCAGACGAACGGATAATTTCCAAATTACGCGCACATGGCTTGTAAACGCGTCACCATCTCAAACAAATCTCTTTCTATCTAACAAAGTGAAAACGTCGCAAGGTTCATCTAACAGCAAGAGTGATGCCTGGATAACCCATTGCGGATGGTCGTGCGACTCAGAATATATATTAGCTGCCTGCACGAAGCACGGTGTTGTTCACGTCCTGAAGCTGCGGGACGAAGGATGGAGTGCCCGGATTGAGGCCGGTGCCGAAGGTGATCCAATTCCCTGAGATCCATGAGGATATATTTGTTTAGTTGATGGGAGGTCTTACAAAAGCAGAGTGGGCCCCTGACGGTCGAACGATACTGTGTTTCTCGGAGTGGGGTGTACGTCAGTTTTCCATTGGGTTTGTACGAACTCTAAGTAATTCAGCTACGAGTCACATTATGGTCTCTCGTGACGACATCAGCCACTTACATCCAATTCCCTATCCATCCTGACCGAGGTGCTTGAAACGTTGCCAGGCATGATGAATCACTTACTTGCCTAGGTTATGCCTTCCGCGCTGATGGTCGTTACTTCATTTTGGGTGAAAGACACAAATCTAAAGACACGCTCGGAGTTTATGACGCTGTCGACTCCTTTAAATTGATGCGCGTAAGTCAGACGGTATGCCTGAAATGCTCGAAGTTCAAAGCTATACAGCATTTCCCTCTTCCAACTTCTTCCTTGTCATCGTTTTCAGTGTCTCCTACAGGTAATCATATTGCAGTTTGGGAAGGACCCCTCGAAGTGAGTCCATTCTTTGGGTGCTCTGAACGCCGTGAATGATATTTTATAGTTCAAGCTCCATGTCTTAACATTGACTGGAGATCTACTGGTGACATTTACGCCGGATCCCGATCCAATTTTCGGCGTCCGAAGCGTTGCGTGGCATCCCAATGGGATGTTCCTCGTTGCCGCCAGCTGGCATGATCGAGTCTGTGTACCAACGAAACATATTAAGTTCCTAAGCATTGAGTTTCCTGTAGATATATGTTCTCGAAAGCATTAGCTGGTCCACTGTCGCTACCTTGGATTTTACGTCCCGTATCCCTGCATCAGTGGTAAGTGGTATTATCTGACCATGTTCTCCTGTCGAATACACGACTGATCAGAAATCTGTCAGAAAGTCTGGCAAGAGCCTTCGAAATGGATGGAATCTACGGAAGGACGTGGATTTCTATCTTGTGAGACAGAATAACTGCTGACATATGTAGTCTTGCTTACTGTGTACATCATAGATGAAAGACGCCGAGGGATACAAGTACTCTCGGTCCGCTCCGATCTAACCAAACCCAATCAAAAAGGCGGACCCACTCAACTGGAGTGGAACAACACTGGTGAACTACTTCTGGTTCGATTTGGTGTGTTAGTCACATATTCTGGGTCTTCTTCGAAGTTGAGACGCCCCTTGTAGATAACGTCCCGGCAGCAGTTCATATCTTCGATTTCCCAGCTCCTCAGCAAGAGTTCACTCCTCGATTACGAAGTATATTGCTTCACAACAACCCAGTGCTCAATGCTCGCTGGAATCCGGTTCGTAGGGGTAGCCTTGCTTTGTGTTGTGGTACGCAAAGCATATTCATATGGAATGATAAGTGGGTGAATGAAGCTGGAGAGGAGGAGGAAATGGCCGAGTGTATCTGCGTTCCCGCCCGTACGTGAATCTTTATCTGAAGACCATGCATGCTCATGTTCTGGATGCAGAAAAGTTTGAGACTAGAGATGTCAGATGGGCGCCTGATGGCAAGGGGTTTGTACTATTTGACAAGGACCAATTCTGTTGCGCATCTGAGGCTGAAGACGAGAGATCATGGTTAACTCAAGATAGTGAATAGCTAGTGTTCTCGGATTATGCAATGAACCCTCATGATTGACTACCTTAAATAAGGCCATTGTTTTTCAATAGTAATTGCCTATCATCTCGGAGATCTCCATGACCATTGATTGAAATCTCATGTCTCCTTTGAGTATGAAAAAACTTGCTCTGGCCAAATTCAAAAGCACTATTGTTTTTATCTATTCTGTCTCGTCTGTTGGTACCTATAACCTGATCTGCACTTCAAATCTAAGTGATTGTCCAAATGACGAGCACCGCGTTACAAATATATGATTCAAAAAGCACGTGATACAGTTGAGTCAGCATCACAGTGATTACGCCGCACGAGCGGCAAGAATCAGTTCTTGGCTCTGCATTGGGTCTCTGCTCCCTCCACCACCTCCATGCTATCCCGTACATTGCGCTCAATTTCTCTTACATCGTCTCGTAGGTTTGTACTCAGGTCAACCCTTTCCTCGCGTTCTTATGCCACTCCAACTTCGAATCCGAACTCCAATCCCAATGACTCGCACAAGCAGCCAGATGATAAAGGAGAACAGAATGAGTCGGGCATAAACGCCGAACGAATGGAAAAGAAGACCTCAAGCTCTACTGAATCACAGAAACCTGAACTTCCGAAAGCGTTGGAAAGTTTCTTTCAGCACTACCAACAACCCAGAAAAGAGTCGTCGTCAAAGGAAGATCCATCTGACAGGGGCAAGAAGCATGGAGTACCTCCACCACAAAATAACAATGGGTTTACAAACAATCAGCTGGCGTGGCTGGTTGCATCTGCTGTCGCTTACATGGCATACTCAAATTCTAGTGCATCATCCACACGAGAGATTACGTGGCAAGAGTTCCGCAACGCATTTCTTGACAAGGGACTTGTTGAAAAGTTGACAGTAGTCAATAATCACCGAGTTCGTGTTAAACTGCACCCCAACGCTAACAACATCTATACACCCGGGCCACTCATTGGAGCGGAATTCTACTTTTACATTGGAAGCGTTGATGCGTTTGAACGCAAGCTCGATGAGGCCCAAGCTGAGTTGGGCATTCCAAGTCATGAACGGATACCCGTCGCCTACCATGAAGAAATCTCTACCACAAGCACTCTCCTCAATTTCGCCCCTACTATCCTCCTCCTGGGTGCTCTCTATTGGCTCAGTAGGCGAGGTGCCAGCAATGCAGGTGGCGGTATCTTTAGCATGGGCAAAAGCAGAGCTCGCATGTTTAACAAAGATACTGATGTCAAGACCAAGTTCAAGGATGTCGCTGGTATGGACGAGGCAAAGGAGGAGATCATGGAGTTCGTCAAGTTTCTGAAAGATCCTGCAAAATATGAGAAATTGGGTGCCAAGATTCCTCGAGGTGCGATTCTTTCAGGTCCCCCTGGAACCGGTAAGACGCTGCTTGCCAAAGCTACAGCTGGTGAAGCCTCTGTCCCCTTCCTATCTGTTTCGGGATCTGAATTTGTCGAGATGTTTGTTGGCGTTGGTTCTTCACGTGTGCGCGACCTCTTCCAATCTGCCAAAAAGAATGCTCCTTGCATTATATTCATTGATGAAATTGATGCCATCGGCAAGTCTCGAGCCAAGGGAGGTAGTCTGGGTGGCAACGATGAGCGAGAGTCCACGCTCAATCAACTGCTTGTCGAAATGGATGGTTTTGGAACCAACGAGCACATCGTCATTCTTGCTGGTACTAACAGACCTGATGTACTTGACCCTGCTCTCATGCGACCGGGACGTTTTGATAGGCACATTGCCATCGATCGTCCAGATGTCTCAGGACGCAAGGGCATCTTTATGGTTCATCTCCGTCCACTGAAACTGGAACCAGATCTTCAGAAGAATTTCGAAGCACATGCTCAAAAGCTCGCCGTCCTCACACCTGGGTTTTCAGGTGCTGATATTGCCAACGTCTGTAATGAAGCTGCCCTTCATGCCGCTCGAAAAGGATCCGAACACGTGGACTCAGTTGATTTCGATACCGCTATCGAGCGTGTCATCATTGGCTTGGAGAAGAAGAGTCGAGTGCTGAGCCCAGAGGAGAAGAAGACTGTTGCATACCATGAAGCTGGTCATGCTATTTGCGGATGGTTCCTTGAACACGCAGATCCTCTATTAAAAGTCAGCATCATTCCGCGTGGAGTTGGCACTCTTGGATATGCACAGGTAATTCATATTCCATAGAATGTTAGACCGAGACTGAAAGAACATTTACAGTATCTTCCACCCGAGCGGTATCTCTTGTCTACACCTCAAATGCTGGATCGCATATGCATGACTCTTGGTGGTCGTGTGTCAGAAGAAATCTTTTTTGGCGTCGGAAACATCACGACAGGTGCCCAAGACGACCTGCAGAAGATTACACGAATGGCATTTGAGGCTTGCGCGAACTATGGCATGAATGATGTCATTGGGCCCGTCAGCTATGGTGGCGACCGTGCGACAAAAGAGAGTTGGACGAAGCCCTTTAGTGAGAAAACAGCGGAGATGTTGGATGCTGAAGTCCGCAAGATGATATCGTGAGTGTGCCGTCTGAGTTCATTTGGAAAGATTTTAATGGATCACTAGGTCTGCGTACGAGAGAACCAAGGAACTTCTTAGTCAACACAAAGAGGATGTACACAAAGTTGCTCAACTTCTATTGTCCAAGGAAGTTATCACTCGGTTAGTTCTTTTTTTTGAGCGCTTACACCACCCACTCATCAGTTTTTTGAAGTGAGGATATGATCGATATTCTTGGAAAACGGCCGTTCACCTCTAAGGACGACATGGATAAATGGCTTGACGAGCATCGCAAGGAGGCTAAGCTTCCGCCACCAATAGAAAGCGAGATTGACGATCCTTTGCCTGGCCCATCACCCGTGCCAGCTGCAAAAGCTCTAGATGATCCAAAGATGCTATAGACCTCTTGCCCAAGTGATTCTTTACTGTTATCTTCTATCCCTGCCTGGGGGGATAGAGCCGCCTTCCTAACATCGACTCGCACTCACATATCGTCCATCATCATCAGGGTTTTGTATTTTACTTATCATATAGTCAATCTTCGTGCGTCTCCGGGCTTGCCGTCATGATCCGGTACTTTGAGTAATGGATAATCAAGTTGTAAACAATTGTTTATTTCATGACTACCAAGCTCATCAAGTGTACTTGATCATAAAATGTATCGAAAACCACTCCAGTCGTCACCCTTGTCATTTTTCGCCGCCTCTATGCTCTCATATCTCCCATTACATTCGCGAGCATTTTTGTTATCGATTCCTTCAATGATTTCGTCGCGGTCACCGCGCTCGCGCCTGAGATTCTCGAGATGAAGAAAGTAGGCAAAGAGGATACTACTAGAAAAGCCAATCCCGATGTATAGAAGGACTATTCCGTGGCCCAGCCGATACCAGGGTTGATCTCTTGCGCGGTACTGTATCTGGTAAAAGTTGCTCCTTATACGAAGAGGACTGGGGAGAACCTTACAATGTTTGATGCAACGGCTCCGTTCAGGTTTCCGAAACCTATTGCCATGCCAAGGGTTACGCTTCTCTTGTAAGAACCCTCAACGTTACCGGCTACCCATGCGACCGAGTTTGCTAGACGTATAGAGTGTAAGTGCGGATAAAAAAGAAAGATCCTGAGCACGGCCTACGAATAGTAGGATAGATGGCTCTGCAGTCGCAAACATTGAATTTTGAGGATGGTCACAATCAAGTATTTGACTCACGAAATGGCAAGGTAAGCAGCAAAATATGATAATGCTGGCGTCCTTGAACAAATAAGGATAATGTATCCAACCAATCCGACACCAAACAAACACCTGGGCAATCATGAACCGAAAAGGGGTAAATTGAGAGAGAAAATGCGTACACGTTCACAAGACATCGTTTATTGAGTCGATCGGCACACACACCGATAACGACGGTCATCAAACAACCCCAAGCATACACCGGGACAGAGAGTAAGTTTGCCTTTGTGGCAGTGAAACCTATACACACATCTGAGGTTGAAAAAGACTGAGAATGTCGGTATCTACCTAATTCGTTGATGATAGATGGTGTGAACAAGGAAAATGCAAAAAGAGGACCGTCGCTATGTAAAAAAGGGATATTCAGCAGAAATTCATAATTCAAGTCTTGTGTGACCTACAAACCCATGTATATCGCCACTATCGCGGAAATCAATGAGATGGAGATAAATAAGTTGACATCGACGCACTGGCTATCCATGTCTTCCAATCCTTTAAGCTCCTCCAAACGTACTTCATGTGAAATTGTTCTCCTGCAGCACTTAACTTATTGTCGTCTTGCAGACGGCGGATTATGAAGACTCCTGTTCACATCGAGTTCACCGTCATTCCGGCTAATTGCACCCAGGAATAAGACATACGCTCTTTTTCCGAGAGGAAATTAGCCGTCTCTGGGAAATCCTGTATAGAAAAGTAGGAAATTCCTCCAACTACGACGGTGATTAGACCTTCCAAGATAAAAATCCACGCCCAACCTGAATTAGATGACTATGAGATGCAACTCATGGACCAGGGGAACGCAAAATACCAGGTTTCCCTCCTGCACCATCCATATTGGCTATTGCGGCTGCCAGAAGGCCACCTGAATCCTCATGATACATCAAGTTCATAGATATGATTTCTGGCAACAGCTTACTGAAGGCACCTGCGACAGTCGCAGAGGAGAAAAAGATGGCGACTTTGGTGCCAGTCTCCGAGCGTTTGTACCAGCTGTAATGGCACAAAATAGTCTATAGTGAGCAAACAATTCTGGAAGGGACGAACCTTGAAATGTAGAAGACAATGCCTGGATACAAGCCGGCCTCCATGAGACCAAGCAAAAGTCGCAATGCTAATGATCTTCAAAAACGAGAGAATCACCCTTCGAACGACTAGACTTACTGATCAAACCTCCATAATTATGAATCACTCCATGAAGGACCTTCGAAATGGGTCAAGCGAACATAAGGCGCTGAGTTATGTTGACTGACCATTACAACGCCCCAGAGTATCATCATTGTCGATAGCCATATTGAGGGTTTCAATCTCCGTAGTAAAACATTGCTAACAGGCTTACAATGACGATGAAAGCCGAGGGAAGGATAATCGACGCGTACACACCTCAAAGAGTGAATATGGAAAGAAGAACAGAGTTAGTGCTATCAGGTATTGATTATCATTGATTCCCAAGTCCCTTTCCAGATGATAGAGCTTCCAGAACATGAGCCCAATCAAAGATATTAGAGAATCACGTACTCTCGCGTTTCCAACATTTCCGCGGTCCAGATAGCTGAGCAGATACAAGAGTGCCAGCCAAGGTATGACATGCCAGTCAACTTTCCTCATCAACTTCTTTTCATCAATGTCTGACGTATCGATTTCAGGGTGATAAAGTTGCTTCGTGTGATGATGGTAGTCGGACTGTGAGTGATCGTTGGAGTCGCCGAAGCTGTCCATGACGACACGATTAAAGCAACTCGTATTCTGACCAGAGCCGGGTCGAGCCGGACCCTGGTGAAATGGACAGTATGACTATAAGCTTATAAGAATGCCCTGCAATAGACATCGGCGCCCAAAGCACCCTCTAGACCCCGCAACGCTTCCTTTAGCCACAGCCTTACTTGCTCAGTCTCCTTCCCTGCCACTCTCACAACAGCACCTCCAGCAGATTCTTTCGCAGCATCAAAGTTAACTCGACTGAATGACCATATCAAATCCTCTGGCACTCTCCTCTTAAACACCGTGATGGCTTCAAAGGTCGCCCCGAGCTTCTCGATAACGCTTTGTACCTCGGTGCCGTAGAGTAACATTGTAGCATAACATGAATACGGTGAAAGTCTCTCCCCAAGTGTTCGCTTTGGCAGACTATCGAGCTGACTCTCACCTGCTTCTAGAAGTATAACGTCTCTCGCCCATCTCTTCTCACCGATGAACACTTCATTCTCGGAATAGTACCTGGTGAATGCCCAGTCTTCGTCAAGTGCCTTTCTTCCTGACGTCAGCCAGTCAAGAATGACGACGGATGCGTCAGGGGCGACGTTGAATCTCTGAATCTGGTTGTATGACGCGGAGCGGAAACATGTCACTGGGTCTGGAAGGAGGAAAAGGCTGGATCTTGGCTGGACAGTGTACCGTATTGACTGTGACGTCAGTGAATCATCTGAAGAAGTCGGAGATAGTGTATGTTCTGGTGGTTGGACACATGCTAGTCGTCGCCCAGGTCTTGTCTTGAAAACTTTTGTGGATCCCTTCAAAAAATATTTGATTGAAAACACTGCATCGAAATTCATATACTCACTTGTGATAAAACTAAGAGTTTACTCCCGTCCTTCAATTCTACGTCGAGCTCCACCCGATCCCCAGCAACCAGTCCACCGCCATACGTCAAGAGATACACAATTGCAACTGCTTCTTTGCATACTCGTGGCGCCAACAATTTCAATGGGTAAGCCGCAGACAGCTCCTCAAAAATGGCTCTGGTACCATGGACACTAGAATAATCTGTCCTCTACCAGCTGAGATTGTTTTAATTTCCGGAGTAGAAAGCACTGACGTTGAGACAGTGACTGAAGCCATCAAGCTAGGGGTCTATCAAAGAAGAGAAGAAGAATATTCTTATCGCGATTCCATGGTATTGGAGGTGATCGTGATCACACCGAATAGAAATGCCTCCTCTTTCATAAGAACCCACGAGAGATTGATGAAAAAGGGAGCAGGTGTATTCTGTTATAGTACGTGACAGATCCTTTGGCTGGATTGTATACACCGGAAAGAGTCGAGAGATTACAAATTCAGCTAGTTCCTACGCTGACAGCGTAATATATGAAAACGGGTGTAAAGAAGATCCAAGGAATGAGGTATTCACTAGATAAAACAAGACACCATTAGAAACGTCGAAATCAAAAGAACGAGGTGGGGTCTTTGGAGAACAAACAACCTCGAGATAAGACGTGAGACAATATAGTTGACGATAAAAATATGCCATAGTGGAGTAAAGGAACGTTGTTTAGGATCCAAGAGTTGAAATGAGAGACATAAAGTCAAACCGATGAATCAGAGTAAAAGGAAAAATGTTGTGGAGGGTCAGTACTGTCGCGTTGCAAGCGCACGAATTTCGTATAGATGCAATCGGTCAGGCTCAGAGAATTTAGCATGTCTCGACAAGGTTGACTGCAAGCCCTTGATTTCTTGACGATGACGCTCCTCTGCTGCTCTGCAGGCACGCACAAAGGTATCATCTATATCACAGACTGCCAAGGATGCTCTAGACCCCCTATCACTTTCGGAGTCAGACAAAACTTGAGAACGATTTCTCGTGGGGCTGACGGGGTCTATACGACCTTGTGATATCGTGGTTGTTGCACTTCCAGTTTCAGAGGGTGTGCGTTGCATGCTGGCGCGTATTGTTCCATTCTTAGAGTCCCAATCGTTTTCGTTCTCGTCATCTGCGAGGTTGGCGAAAACGTCGGGCTCATTTTCTTCGGGAGGTAGTGCTGATATCCAACACATTCGTTGGGGGTCGAATATCATGTTGCCTACTCTTCGGACACCAGATGTAAAAGAGCCCACTGGTGATCCTATCGAGGATCCAGTCAGGGGTGTAATGAGGGCAGGTCTTGTGGAGGTAGCATCAAAATCTTTGAGAGCCTGATCATTGCCTTCCCATCGCAAGGTTTGGGGATTCCATTTCATATCACCAATAACTGAGGGGAATTGAGTATACACAAGGATTTTGGTGCAGTTTAAATAAACCTACCTTTGGACGCGCCAACACCGCTGAGATTCCTGATTAGCGTCGGTTTTCTCTTGGTTTGGTTCAAAGGCGAAGAAGTCTTTTTTTTCTTCGGGAGTACTTCAGAAGGCATTGAGACTTTGGATGAAAAATCAATTCGAATATTTGTTCGTCGTAGGGTGTTGGTCGCAGAAGCTAATGGAGCAACAACCATGTCTATCAAAATGCTGGCTTAGGTTGAAACATGTAAAGGAAGGACGAACCATTGCTGGTGGACTCTGTGCGCCTCTTCCTCCGCACAGTGCCTTTATTATCACTTTCTGTGACTGGTGCGGGTAAAGGCGAGGGAGTAGGCTTTGATGTATAAACGACCCCCGGTACTCGGTTCCCATACCCCTTTGATGGAACATGGTACTGGCTCTCCTTGTCTCGATCTGTGGGAAGATCGTCAAAGCCATCAAGTTCGGTACCATCCCCGTAAGTTTTCTGCCGTTTTGGGCGTTTAAGCACTTTAGGTGCTGGAAATATTCCTGGGGAAGGTGGTGGGGCATTTAATAACGCACTTGTCTTGGATATCCGAGAACTTGAATGTCGAAGGGACAAGCTTGATGGAGGCCGTAGGGGTGGAGGTATTGCGGAAGGCGGTTCCTTGGATGTTGGCGAAGGGATGACAGACGAACCGGAAAACACTTGCGAAAGTGATGGCCGTGACTTTGATTTCATCTGAGCTGGCATTGTCAGACGAAGGGCGGTAGGATTGGATGAAGGCGTATGGGGGGGAATTGGTGGAATGGGCTGTTCAGTTGGTTTGGTGCTTAAGCCCCCCTGTGTTTTCGCGATAGAAGAAGCTGTGGGTATCCCATACCGAGCGCAGGACTTTGGTGCACTAACAGGTGGTTCTGGCGCGTTGGCATGGCTCATCTCCATGAGCGAGGATAATGACGCCTTGCGAGCAAGTTTACGCGAGGTTGGGGGGGTGGGTGGTTTCAAACCATTATGTGATTTCTGGCCCCGTAAACTGCCTGGTTTGGATACGAGAAGCGCAGAGGATTGTGAGGAAGGTGGTTTTTGGGTCCCAAAAGAACTAAAACTCGACTGGCTTCGTGGAGGTGGCTGTAGTGGCGGGGAAGGCGAAAGTCGAAGCCTTTGGAACTGGCGCGCGGACGATGGCGGTGGAACTGTTGGGGACTTGGCTCTCTCGCTCCGCAATCGCGAGGGTGGACGCAGAGGTTGACGGTGGTCGTTGCGGAGGAGCACTGTAGCTACGATCGGAATGGCGATGCGGTCGCTGGATCTGTGCATTCTGAAGTAACCGACTTGGGCTGAGATCGACATCGTCGCTGAGAATCAGGCCTGCTTCAAAATCATCTTCTGAGTTTGAAATTGCTACCTTGACATGTTGTGTCATGTATGAAGCCTTTTTCTTCAACTCGAGAATTTTGTTGAGATGTCTGCCGCCACTACCGGACTCGAAGATGGAGACGGGAATTACAAGACCATCAAGGTTATGTCGTTCATCATCCTCAGACTCTGTTTCAGGAAGCGATGTAGAGGATAAAGAATTGGAGGAGGGCGAAGCATTGGTAAACCCAAGCGTCGAATATGTATCGGAGGATTGGGAAGATGAAGTCTGATCTTTGTCGCCCCATTCCAGAGAAATCTTTGAAGATCGGTGATGGAGCGAGAGAGAAGGTAGAGACAATTGATTGAGATCTGAAGGTAAAGCCAATCCGTCCTCGAAATCATCTTCGATAGTTCTGGAAGCCGGTGGAGTCTGCGATGTCACCTTGGGAGTATCGTTACCTAAAGCTTTAATGGTCGATACGCCCTCATCGTCGCCCTCGTCTGCAGGAGAAGTTGAAGGTGGTCGTATTGTAAACACAGAAGATGTGAATGAGGAGGCTAAAGCTGATCGAGTGGGTATCCTAGCGATGACTGTCTGGGCCTTGGCACTAGTAGTCGGGCAAAGGTCCATCTCGATGTCCAGATCATCATCTTTGTCGGATGGGGTTGTTATGGGAGCACCGTCTGGTAGATCGAAGTCTGCATCTGGCCATTCCTCATGTGAAAGAACAAGGCTGGGAGCAGGGATGGTGGGCATGTCTTGGGAGGTGCAATACAGAGCTTGTGGTAGGACAGAGAAAGTTGCGAATTGAGCAGCAGGAGAGCTGTATTTCGCAAAAAAAGAGAAAAAGAAAGAGCGATGAAATATCAAAACAATTAAAACACAGAAGTCGATTGTCCCCGCACAGCACAGGTCGCTGTTGGCGAGGACACGGGAAAAGCAAAGCAAAGCCAAGCTAACAACCGTTATAAACAGCCTAGTCACACAGTCGTCACATTCATTCTCTATTAATATCATAGTCTAGTATGGCATTAGTCTCCTCAACTCCTCGGCTCGCCGCTCAATCTCGCTTTCTCCTCCGTCATAGTCATCGTCACTCACTTCTGCACCCGACACATCCCAGCCCTCTAGCGCTTCATCTAATCCCTGTCTTAATCTGAGTCCTCGTTCTGCCATCAGATCCGCGAGCGAACCGAGTTCTTGTGTGGTGAATACACTCCTCAGCACTCCAAACGCCATCAGATACAGGCCTAGATATCGCTCAGTTAGTCATCTGCAGTACAATGCGACTTAACAAACCTTTGTAAAATGGGCATTCGCCAATCGCGCGGTACAGAAGTCCTTTGGCTCTTTCCAAATCGCCAGCTCGGACTTCAAATTCAAGGTAGATCCGCCAAATCACCGGACTTGCTCTAGTTCTGGTATTCATCATATCAGTATCAGTATGCTCCCACCTATGAAACCCCTGTGAAAACACACCTCTCACTTTCCACAGCTCCGGCCAGTCCGCTCCTAGTACGCTCAACCTCACCCTTCCAGCGACCTTTTTCCCATCCAGCAACCCACACTTCCTCCACCCTGCGAGCCACGTCCTTTGTCTTTCCAACATCCACCTCATTGTCCCCTAACATGTCCCTGACTTTCCCCCAGACACCCTGACCTTTTTCCCCTTCGAGGAAAATGCCCAAAATAATCGAGTTGCCGGGAAATGCCCCAAGGGCTATCGAAGCTCGCTCCCGCAATATCATGGGCGGCATCGGGTTTTTGAGAACAACTCCGTATCGGTACAGCATCACCAATCCCGCCATCGTCATGCTCTCCCGTGCTGCATTGGTCTGATCTTCCATATGGAGATACCTGTCAAAAACTTGAAGCATCGACGCCGCATCCTTTCCAGTAATGATTTCTAACAAGGCACGCAACTTTACCCAGGCTTCCCTCTCCTTCATTTTTGTCGTCTCAAGAATGGAAGAAGTCAGTGTATCGGCTGCATCTTCCAGTTTTCTTTTTGCCCTGAGAAACGCCACCCCAGAATTTGTGTTTTCTATATCCACTGAACGTAATATGACTTTGATGACTTCCTGGTTTTCTCCAGCAAGCCATTCTAACTCGGCCCAATTGTACCACAATATCGCCAAGCCGAGGACTGTTGCGGGAGGTTTCGAGGAAAGGAGGACTGTCTGATATACCTTCCTTGCATCATCGAGTCGACCACGCAGTCGCTCCAATTGAGCATGAGCCGCCCAGTGAAGTACGGAGTCCTGCGCCATGGAAACCAAAGATTTGGACAGCTTCAGAGAACTGTGACCCCGTCGTTAGCACTAGACAACTATCATCAAAAACAATCACTGACTTCTTCACGTTTATGGCAGACTCAAATCCAAGAGCCATCTCATCCCATGCAATATCTCTACTTCCCATCCTGAGTTGCGCGAAAACCCTCCTTATCAATAACACATCTGACCCTTCTATATCCTCCTGATTCCACCAACTTCTTAAACCTTTGGACGCATCAGCTACAATGTCCAGACAATCAACAGCCGACTTCCCCCATTCTTTGACAGGAATACTAAAACTGTTTGCATACTCCTTCTCCCGTCCCACCACTACACCAGCAGCAGATTCCGTCATGACAGCTTTCTGATCTGACGATGCGGGGAAAATTGTATCAAGACGTGATTGTGTCGTCAGATAACCAGCACTCCACCGATCATCCCAGTTCGATGCAGCATCCGTTGTGATAGAGGTAGTAAAACCTGGGACGTGCAAACCGAGAAATGACAACCACGCCAACCGGAAAGCAAGCCTCGTCTCAAGGTATCTCATTTCAAATAAGAAGGGTCGAACGTCCGAAAATAGAACAGTAGCGAAAGGGTCGATTTCCGCAACCTGATCGGATGATTTAGCTGGGAGAAGCGACGATTGATCTCGCTGAATCTCATTGAATGACCATTGACGGTAAGGGTCCAATTGTACGACGTCCAGTTTGGCGAGTTCGACCCCACATGACGCCGAAGTTCCTGGTTTACCTGAAGCGTACCATTTTGCCCAACCTTCAGCACCTTCCTCGCCGACTCTAGCCATTTCGGAATCCCAGAACTCCTCAAGTTCTGAGAATTGAATTTTGCTAGTCGCATCTCTGAGATTTGGGGGATGTTTGTAAGCTCTGTGATCAAGGGAAATGCTCTTAATATGAGAGCACGAATGATGACACCAATACTCACAGTTCAGCTTGAGCCTGGAACATACCCATCGCCTTTTCCGTGAATCCTGCCAACAGTTCACTCCATGAGTCAACTGCAAGCACCATAACTAACCACTAACCTGCATCTTTGTAGAGCACAGCTACGCGCCAAAACACTCTCAGCTTCGCTAGCTCCCCAACTGGCTCCTCACCAGTATTAAATGCAGAATAGACACGCGAAATCTCGTCAAGAAGGCCGTTCATGTTTTGCATAGTACGTATACGCCACTCTAGCCATTCCATCCAGATTTCAATTCCACCGCCTTTCAAAGCAATGTCCCATTCGGCTTTCAATTTAGCCTCTGGCCAAATTTCCTCTCCAGCTTTCATATACCGTAGTCGAAGTAACTTCGTTGATTCGTTGTTATTGTTTACCGTCAACGCACGGGATAGAATAGACACAATAATTTCTGAACGAGCCTTTCTTGCGTTCCGGGACAAGAGTGGAATGGTTGAAAGGGTATGATTTAGTAGAGAGAACCATTTGTCCACAGCTGATGGATCCTCTGCGATTTCTTGTTCAAGTTTCTTGATTGCAACTTGTTGGGTCGTTAGAGTAGGCGAAGAATCAGAACTCTCCTCTCCAGTATCAGCGGCTCCGGAGGATTCGGAATCGGAATCTGAATCTCGAGTGATGGTAATGGCGCGATAAGACTCCTCAGGATTTCTACGTCTTCTGCGCGAAGGCAGCTTAATCACCCCGTCAATTTCTTCGTATTTGGTAGTAGTGGATGGAAATATTTTCTTCGTTGGTGGCAGAGCGAGAAGCGAACGAGCACTCGAACCCGAGAGACCCGACGTGGACAGCTGAGATCATTTCAGCAGAAGACAATGCCATAAGATAGATCCGACTTACCTTGTGCGTTCCTATCAGCCCGACCTCTATCCCCTTAGCAGCCCTTTGATATACGGTCCAGGCAGTAGACAAGCCAAGTATTTTCCTGCCACCTTCACCATCATTAGACGTTACGACAGTCACTGGAATGCAACACACCATGGTGTAAACGGTATTTCGGTACGTCCCTTGCGTATAGACTGCCATATTGTAGATAAAGACTATCGCCCTTCGTATCTGTGAAAAAAATCTTATAGGATTCGTCGTGATTCTTGAGATCAACATCAGCTTTCTGCTGATCAGATGTGAGGTTGTCGATAGAAAGATGCTTATATCTATCATTATCTCGATGGTTGTGTTTGGACTTGTGCCCGTCATCTCGTTCACTGTCTTTCTCTTTTACGCATTCCTTGCCCTTGTGTTTGTACCTATCCCAGTTTCCATCTCTCTTCCTCCCCTTTTCTGTCAATGGTTCACGTTTTTTCCGTCTTTCCTTGTTTACTTCCCGACTTTCACTTCTTTCTTTCCTCTTAGTCCTCGAAACCTGGTCGGATTTTCTCCTCTTCTGTGAAGGCTCAGAATCAGAATGTCTACTGCTCGGGCCAGGCTCAACATCGGGAAATGTAGAAAAAGAAGGAAATGACGAGAAAGAAGAAGCCATTGGAGATTGAAGTTGAGGACCTCCTGTGACGCGGTTGGAATCAATGTATTATGTAATATGAGAGAAGACTCAATTTGAAAAAGTGTTTCTGGTAAACATAGTCCTCCAAGATGCGTCCGTTGACAGAAGAAGAATCAAAAGCTGTTTTCACCAAGCTTTCCAATTACATTGTCTGTCTGGCATCTCTCAATTTGATCAGACTTGCATCATCTGACATCATTACAACAGGGCAAAAATCTCGTTCACCTTATTGATAGATCCGATGAACCACATTGCTTTCGTCTACACAAAGATCGTGTTTTCTATGCCCCTGAATCTTCTATGAAACTGGCGATATCCGTAGCAAGGCCGAACCTTGTCAGCCTTGGAACGTGTTTTGGGAAATTCAGTAAGAGCGGAAAATTCAAGCTGCATGTGACTTCTTTGGATTATCTGGCACAATATGCCAAGTACAAAGCAAGCATAACCTTCAAATGGATTGCGAGATGTATTACTGAGAAGAGAAAAAAAACTGCTTACTTAGATTTGGATAAAGCCTAACGGTGAAATGCCGTTCTTGTACGGAAACCACGTCTTAAAAGCACACCTGGGACGGATAACGGAAGATACACCAGAACATCAAGGTGTTGTTGTGTATAGTATGAACGACACACCGCTGGTGCGTTGAGTAATCTCACTAGAAGTAGTCAGACTGCTCACCATGATAGGGCTTTGGTGTCACTGCCCGGTCGACAATTGACACTCGAAAGATAGATCCAACATCAATTGTGGTCTTTCACCAAGCGTGAGTACTCGCACTGATATGTCCAATGCCGATACTCAGCGAGGAAATTTTGTCAGTGATGTCGGAGAATACTTACGCGACGAGGTTCGTAATGATTTAGACAACATTGTCTATTCACTAACAATCGCTCGCAGGACACCCTATTTTAATCAAGATATCATATTTCTACTTTCAAATAGTTTGAGCCTTTTTAACATTTGTCGACCATATTTACTTGTGTATGCTGTCCTGCATACAGGTGACGACCAGGATCATACCACTTACCACAGCAGTCGCATCTTGTCTATCATTATCTCTCTCAATAAAAATTTTCTGTCAAATATCTGTTTCAGGGACCACGAGGCTCTAGTCACTCACCTGAACTCCAATGGTTGAGAACCAACACACGGAGCAGCAGAACCGGATGGTCAGCATAGCGCTGATCGATCCAAGGCATTATCAATTTGCGAAAGCGGGGCCACTTTTCCTACAGCTAGTTCATATCCCAGGGATCTAGCTTCAAGAAGATGATCACCAACCAGTCCTTGATGCATTTCGTTCATCACCTAACCCTAGACGACTGATTAGAGCGGACAGAAGGATTTTGATCTACCAATGCCTTTTAACCTCTGGGCTCTCGAGCCAGGCCCCCTCCGGTAGTTCAAGAACGATCCATAATTGCCAAGCATCTTAATATGACGGCCCAGGCACTTGCAGACGCCCAATACACTGCATCTTCAATGAAATGGATTTGCCTGCTTGTGCTAACATCTTGTTTTCACTCATCATACAGATCTTATCGCACATCCTTGCTCATGATCCCTCGACTGAGCAGAATAGAACTTTTGTGGAGCTTGAGAGCATCATGATCGCTCTCAAATCATAGACAGTATTGTTGACAGGTAGTTTTATTGTCCAATTCTTGTTTCACCTATTTCAAGAGTAAGAATGTGATCTCTCCCAGGAAGTGTCCGGCTGAATCGATCTTGGAACGGACATTTTGCTACCGCCAACCAAACTCCTGGTTACAGGGTTGTTCATATATAAGCAACCATATGTGGTGAACGAATTAATCGGATGTCCAAAGCCGAAGGTGAGATTCAGGTCTGATGATGCTTCTGCAGGGCTGAAGTTCCACACAAATGTGTGAAGAACAATTCAACAGCTATCCCATAGCTCTAAATTGTTTTCCCTCATCCTAAACTCACACCCATATGGTCTGCCAAGTTACTTTTTTGGCAATATTCAAGGAGGACAACCACAAATCTCCTTCAAATCATCATTCCTGCTCTTCTTCTAGTTCGTCTCTAAAGAATTCTTGTGTCAAGGTGCAATTTCAAAGCTCCCCAACTGCATAGTTAACTGTGTGACAAGACAACTTGACATCAGAATGTGCGCCGTATGACTACTTCAATGCATTTTGCACTGCCAGGCCGATGGGATAGAGTTGATTGTAGAAGGGGATATATGTCTAGAGGATTTTCTATGTTGATAATGCTCGTCCCGATCTATTTTTATTTTTGTACACCTTGATGCACTTCCCCTTTGGTCATAACCGTTAACTCTAAGGTTATTAGCAATTGAACCTGCTTTGAATTATTACCGCGTAGATATGATACTGCCCGATGGCAATATGGACATCTTGGTCGCAATCTCTGGATGGCTTTTGGAGTTGGAGGGGAAAAGCTGGATTGAGCAATAATGCAATCACATAAGTTCTCAGGAGGCAAAGTTCATGACGCGATGATAAAAGAATTTGATGTCGGGTTACAGACCCGGGGTCATAACGTGTTACGGATCAAATTACAGTCGTCACACTATACGTGTCCAGTGTCTGATCAGACCTTAGGTTTGTGCTTCATTCTCATCCTTACCCTCATCATGGCTTCAATATCACAGAATATATACGAGCAATGGATGTCAATGTCTGATGCGGACCTCACCATAGGCCACATTGAAGACCTGAAGCAAGCTCACGACGACCTCTGGATAGCTGCTGCTTGTGTTGACCGCATCCTTGACAGTGTTACTCTCCAGAGAGCTCTTCTTGAGGCAGGCTTGTTGAGAACCGCTGCTGCTGTGGAAAGGAGCAAAGATGTGGTAGCTGGTTCTGCCCATGAGATCATTTCAGAAGAAAGTCATGACGCTTTATTTGGTCATTTCTGTGTCACCACGGCCGATGCACAACTCTGTTATCTTCGTTCAATCCTCCTTCAAAGGCTGGATCGCCTCAACACGTTTTCGGAAATGCAGAAAGAGGCGCCGTTAGTCGAAGAGGATGTCGAGGATACTGAAGCTGGGGAGGAAAGTGAGGCCGAGGTCGAGATTGAGGATGACTGGGATGACCCTTGGGCTGAAGAGCCCGCTAAAAAGCCAATCCTGGCACCTCCACCTACAAAGCCTCTGCAGATCCCATTCTCTCTGCGTACTTTCCTGGTAAATGATTTGTTGTGGTTAGCGTGTCAACTCGCATCCGAAGAGTGGTTCAGTTCTTTGAGAGTTCTGCTGGATAGGCACGGCTCCTATCTATGGTCATTCCGTTTAACGATATTGGATAGCATACCGGAACACGTTCATCCATCCGAGTACCAACAAATTGCTCTTAAATTTGATTTTCCCTCCTACAAAGAACTGGAACCCTCTTTCAACCCTTGGAGAACTGAGGTCGATTTTTCGGAATCCGAAATATTTCGACGAGCTTCGAGAGACAGTAAAGTTGAATTCTCTTTCCCATTGATAAATGCTCCACCCTCTTCGGCAGAACAGCAACAGTCCTTGGATGCAGACGCTTTTGCGACATGGTACAAAAATCGTGCAAACAAAATAATTGCATCTACAGGTTTGGTAGACAATGCACTGGATTTGATCCAATATGGTGCATCTCAAGGGATTCCGGGTTTGGACGAGCTCGGAGAAGAGCTCAGCTTACTTTCTCGACTTGTGTATGATACCCCGAACTCAGGTGACATCACGGAGGACTGGACGCTTACACGTTGGTATACGCTGGATCCTCCCGCAGTCGTGCGCGCGTATCTGTCGCATTCAGCACCTGATTCTCTAGCTAATGACATTTCCCGGCTTGTATTGCCCTACCTCTACGTACTCGAAGCTCGTTCAGAGCGTGCAGGACTTCCAGATCCCGACCTTCCTAACCGACTCCTTTATGACTTCATCCTTTCCTCGCGTCTTGGATTGGCCGCATCTGTATTTGATGCCTCAAAGCCAACTCTACCTGTTGCACAGCGCATTGTAAAGAGAGAAGAGGATCTGGTATGTCTGGCATTATCGTGCCTCTATGGCAGTGGAAGCTTAGATGAGTGGCCCACGATGAGTCGCATATTTGAGTGTTTACCAGCTTGGGACCATCCTCGCATGGAGGACAATGAAGAAGATGTGGTTGATACAACAATCGCATCGCTCGGCACTTTCGTCACTCCCTCAACAACTCGTCCTCATATTTCACCTGCTGAGCTCATGTGTTTCTTCAAGCCTTTGCATATTTCTTCATTGTCCAAAGCCCTTGACATACTTGATGTGCACCTCGAAGCTGGAGAGATTTTCTCCCGCTGGAGTGTTCCTGCTCCTTTGAGATGGTTTTTGCAAAGTTATAATGATGCAAAGGAACAACGAGCGTGGGCGAATCGAATGGCTAGACGGGCTGGTGGTGTGCAGGATCAACTCAGTTTAGTAGCAGACTGGGAGTGGCTATTGGAGGACATGCTAAAATTGACAGGGAAGAGTGAGACCGGAGTCAAGAACGCGTTCGGGTATTTAAGTGACGACGAGATCTTCCGCATATTCTTGGGAGGTCTATTGAGTGCTGGTAGTGAGTCTTGCTTTCTCCATTCATATCAAACGAGTTCTCTTATCCTTTGTCAGAATTTGACGTTGCCCGTAGTATACTCTATTCAACGCGGAATAAACTGCCTTTGGATTCTCAGGCCGTGGAAGAAATTGTGATTGCTGCTTCGCATGAGCTTTATGACAATGCTAGCTCTGGAAATTACAAAATAGGTGACATGAAACTAGCCTACGACTGGTGAGTCCTGCAAACGTTAAACTACAGACTGTGGACCTAAACTTGATCATCAGTCTTAATGTACCCCCAACATCTGACCGACTTATTCGGGAGAAAGAGTTTATCGAAGCAACATCTCGAATTTCTTCCTTTAATGTCTACTCTCGTCCTGGGATCCCCATTTCGCCGATAGAGATCCGTCTGACAAAAGACAGGCTCTCTCTCGTATCTCGTGTTCTCTCCAGTAATGATGATGCGTATAAACACACTCAAGTCGTTCTCGATCTCTGCAACAAACTCGGGTTTCGTGGAGATGCAACAGCAGAAGTAAAAACACTCGCCGTGCTTGCTGATGCTGCCTTGCAAGCAGAAGACTTCACCCGAGCGTATGAGAATGCAATGCGGATGGTGGACATTGTCATGAAACTCCGAGGTTCTCTCAACCCATTGGATGGTAAGGACGACCAAGTTCAGGAAGCTGTTGAAGTGTGCTGGGTTGGATGTTTCCAACTTGGTCGACAACCAGAATTTGGCGACCTCAAGAAAAAATTGGGGCTTCTCGGACGCACCCTCGAATTCTGCCCTCCTGAAAAGCTTCATGACATTCTGACAGCCTGGAAGCGTCTTGAGAGGGAAGACATTGTCAATCGCGAAAAGGATCTCATGCAAAAGAAGCAACCACACACCAGTGGGAAATTACTTGCAGATTCCTTGCGGCATCGTCAACGCAACCATGGTCTCACCCGTGGTGATGGTCAATCTTGGAACCACGCCGCCACGTTTAACATGGCAGCTTCCTCCCTCCGTACCAAACTTCAACAATTTCACATGCCGTCTCCACCGCTTTTGTCAACGCCAGACGCTGCTGCTTTGGCGAGTCGGACTTTTCGGAGCGTTGCTGCGAATTTTCCTTTCTCAGTTGGTCAACACAGTACAACAACAACAACATCTTCGCATGCTTCTCACCACGGGGATAACCAGGGACATGGTGTGTTGACCGTTGAAGGCAGTGGTTCTTGCCATGTTTCAGACGGTGGTCATACACTAGATGACGTATCATCGCAGGCATCCAAAGTGTTTTCGAAAGGTATTGGATGGCTCATCGGCGTAGATGAAGAGTAAGTGGCATTGATCAGATGGTTTTTTTTTGGGTGGGAGGAGATAACTGGTTTGTCCGCAATGTAATTTTTATCGTTATTTGCTGCACTCTGTTTTTATTTTTCGTTGTGATGACTTACTACGATGCAAGAACAATAATTTTCAGATTGTTTCATTTGTAATATGAGGGAGATCTCAATGTGGTGTACGAACAAAATAATACACTGTAAATAATTGGAAAAGACTTTTTTTAAAAAACATCCAACGTGGGCTTCGCCCGAAATAGAAAGAAAATAGTCGTTGTCACGTAAAGAGTAATACAACTCCAAGATAGAAATAATGATAAATCAAGAAGGTAGTACTTGTTTGATTAATGATAGAAAAAAAAAGGAGACCCCAGTTAGTAAACCTCAAAACAACAGCTCATACTAGGGGGAGAACCACATGTAACGAGCATTCCCGTCAACCACTTGCACCGGGACTGAATTATTTAAAAAAAAAACCTGACGAGTGGGATGGAAGGTAGGGTTACCGTTATGGAGAAAGAGAGATATAAGGAGAAGGGGAGGGAGAAGGAACATAAAATATAAAAAAGCGTTTGGAGGATAAAATAAGAAAATCTAAAGTCCAAACCAAGTGTATAATGGAGATGTTCGGGAATAACCAAATGATGATGATGGGGTTGCAGAAGGGAGAGGGCACTACGAGCAGTGGAAAATGCTGAGGAATAGTCTCGATAGCATTAACAACGAAATGAGTTAAGGTGGAAGCTGAAATTAAGAAAAAAAATCGAAGTCGAAGGTGTTTATGTGCTGTACAAACCGAATAGTGACAATGTGTAGCCCGAAGAGGTATAGGTGAGTTGGGATATCAGTGATGTCGTCCACAGTCGTCGAGAGGAGAGAGCATACTCCTCACTTCCCACTACAGACAGAAGGATTTACATTTGGCCATTGACAAACCTCCCAGAACTACCTGTCTTGAATCGAGGTCTATTCATGACTCTGCCAACTCCGCCTTCATTTTTCAACAGTTGGTGTTGCTGCGATTTGGGAGGTAATGGTGGCACCGGCGGTATCTTATTTCCGCACTTCTCACAACCTCCGTTATGCTTCTGTAACTTCATCCCAGCCAATTCATTCTTCAATGATTTGATCTCATTCTCCAACTCACGCACTCTCTTCTGCCACATGTTGTTGGTATGATCAAGATGCTCTTGTAAGACCTTGATCGTTGTAGTCGCTTGCTGGTCCGTAGCATGTGACGAGGAACTGGCATTTGACGATAACGAAGGTGGTATAGATCGTGTGTCCATATTCAACCTATCATCCACAAGAACATATTCATGGTCAGGGTTCCAGATTGGTCCTGCCGTGCTACTACCACTCGTAGGCGACACAATCCCACCAGTGATGGGGGTCGTAGGGATTGTACTGGTAAAAGAAGGCGCAAGAGGACTAAGGTTAGACTGGGAGGAAGCAGCCGATGTTGAAGAAGGACCAGATGAGACAGATATGGAAGCAAGTGAATTTAGTCGAAATCTCCCGTTGTCTCGTCTTCTCACTACAGGTTCATCTCTGGTCTCTTTTGGCCCTATACTCTCCTCGTCAAAGGTGAGTTTTGTAACGTCGATATGATCACCAAAGTGAGCACTGAAAAGCGTCGAGATAGGGCGTAGCTTGAGTGAAGGGCAATCATTGACATCAGGTGGCACGGGCTGCTGTGAAGATTCATCTTTTGTGATTTGAGGAGATAGTTGAAGTGGGGATGATCCGGTACTAACGGATATATTGTGTGGTAAAGAACGTTTGGGGCTAGTTGTTGATGACCATGAAATGTCAATGACATCAGAGGCTCCCGGTTGATAAGCGCCTTCAAATCGGGCAGCCTCAAGCAGGGAGGGCGATAAGCTTGGTACGGGGATACGATGGGAAGAAGGTTTAGGAATGTGCTTCGAAGTGAGAGCGGAGGCCTCAGACTGTGGCAACGAGGGGACAGAAGGCGGTGTAGGGGTTGGTTCCTTTTCGGAAGCCTTGGTATTGCTGAACAGCCTTATAAATCCGCTTTTTTTGTGCTTCAAATTTTTAACGGCTGCTGTAGTAGTATCCCTGGAAGTTGACGGTTCAAGGCCAGTAGCAAAACCACTCTCCGATCCCCTTCTTTCAGGTTGCTTTACTAGAGAGGACAACACATTTCTAGCTTTAGCACTAGCGCTGATAGATCGTCCTCGGGCTCGTGCAGCGACAGAATCTGAGTGACTTGCATTGCTGGGGAGCGAGAGAGAGGTTTCAGCTGCAGTCGTTGTAGAGGAATTTCCAGTAGACAGAGGCTCATAAGTCCTTGTGTTCAGAGAAAGAAGAGTGGTTCCGCGACGTTGAGCACGAGCCTCCTCCAAGGATATGAGGGAAAAACCAGGATTCAAGCTCCGCTCCGTCCAGCCGGGGATTGCATGAGGGAGGGGTTCGTCAGGCTGGGGCTGGATTGGAGTATCGGTGACAGGGCTGGAAATTTCCTTGCCCTGAACTTGAGATACGCGTCGCTTTGGGTTCTCGGGAATTTTAGGAGAAAATGGAGACACCTCGACAATGGTAGAACTAGAGTCTTTCCGGAGGACCTTGGGTGGTGGCGGTGGCGGTGGCGGCTCTAAAGAATAGGGGACAAGCTCAGGGCTGGCGTAGGGGTGGAAGACTTTGTCATTGTGTCGATCGACAAAAATGTTGGATACGTCCAAGGACGAAGAGTTTGTTGTATCGCAGCTTATGCGTGGAGAGTGTGAGGCAATGGCAGAAGGGGGAAGACGAGCGGCAGGATCGTTAGGGACATCGAGAGTGGAAGAATTTGAGCGAAAACTGCCTAGTGAGACTTTACCGCGAAAGCCCTCTGAGCGTCCAGAGTGATGAGGGCGGCCCAAGGAGGAGGTGGAGAGAGATTCTTGAGCCAGCGCACTTTTTAAGAGCGAAAATTAGAGAAATTAAGACGAAGGAAGTGACACGTACTAGAGAGCGCCGCGAGGATGAGTGCTGTCGAAGGAGCGCTTGGAATTGAGGACAGAGCGATTAGACTCTACGCTAGGGCGACCGGTTGAGGGTCTTGGACTGGCCGATGAATTTGGCTTGTGAGGCTTGCTACGAGCGGAGGAGAACATGCCCATAAAACTGCTGTGGACGCTGTGGGCGATGGATGTGGTCTCATCTACATCGTCAGAGGCGTCTTCGTCGAGCTCCCAGGGTGCGCGGGAGTGGAAGCGCATTTTTGGGCCGAGATAGGACATGGGGGCAACGTCGTCGTCGTCGTCGTCGTCGTTGTTGTTGCCGTGATGGGGGCGAAGGGCGTCGTCGAGGTCGAGGACACTGGACTGGGGGTCGTCGAGGGCATGGTTGTGGGAATGTTGAGTTTGGATTGCATCGGTGGTTGGCCAGAGCATGGAGGCACAAGGCAGGAGGCCAAGCTCGGCTAACTGCGGATTACCTCTCCTTCCTGCCATGTCCTCCCGTCATTGGCGTGTTCGCATGGAAAAAACTCAGCAGGCTCAGGCGACCAAAAAGCTCGAGCTCGAGCTCCGCGACGAGAAACAGGCCGAGCTCGACAGGCAGGTGTCCTGTCCGGGTATTATTGAATAAAATCTCACTCTTTGCCGCAGACGACGGGAGGCAGCGCTGAGACGCAGCAAGGCGGCTGAGGAGAAGCGCAGGCTGGAAGAAGCCAAGGCCAAGGCAGGTTTCGGCTCCGCCATCCCTCCTTCTCTCTAAATCTCTCCTTATTCAGATGGGCGCCAGAAAGGCTGCTAGACTCCGCCGCAAGGCTGGCAGATCCAAAAAAATTAACCACTAGACCCTAGTCTATAATTTTATCTTTGCCACTACAGTGCCCACGAGCCATCCACCTCCCCTTCTTTCACAAATGCTTTGTCCAGCCCCGCAACAACCCCCTCGCACAGCGGACAGCTGCTGGCAAGAACATCCTCGAGCTCCATTCGTAGCTTCTCCCCCTCCTGTCCCAAATCCCTGTCCACCCTCCCCTTCTTCCCTCCACCCCCCATCCCTGGTATCCACGTCGGGTTCGAAACAATAGCTACCAGCGCATCAGGTATAATCATATCCCGTAGTCGATCCCCTGCTGTCATGACACTCCGCCCGAGCAGATTCGCAGCTTGTGCACTACCCTTGAGAGTATTTCCAAAGTTGGCGGACAATAGCGTTCGTTGGGGCGCCAATTGCCGGGCAGGTGCTCTTCCAGTGGAGCCCGCTAGCTTGTCAGCTCCACTAGTGAGATTCTTGGTGACACTAGGTGCTTCTTTTGTCAGTTCCCCTTGCAAGGCAATGATTCTCCTTAGTGCGTGAGGCGCTGAATATTCCTTGACCTGAGACATGATCAGTCACAATTCTTCCAAAATCGGATCTAAACATACCATCTCAATCAAACAGTCTGCATGGAAGCTGTGATGACATGGAAACACATAGAACTGACGGGAAAGCACCATTTGTTCGCATTTCGAACACAGCGCCTTTGAATCGATCGTGATGAACCGGTTCTTCAGAGCCCCAATGTCCTCTTTGATGCTCTCCGCTGTCTTGGTCGCCTCATCCATCTCGTTCTTCAGTTCCTCAATATGGGATGAATATTCCTCCAGCGCATGAGCAATCTCCTCTTTGAAGTCGTCAATGACCACAAAGTCGGGGAAGAACGGTAGTATATCCTCAATCTTTAGCAGATCTGTATTCTCCAGGAACTGCATCGCCCTAGTATCCAACAATCAGTTCCTTGATCCAAACCATGGAATATGTATCACACACGCTTTGATGTCTTTCTTATCCTGCACAACGTACTTCGCAATCTTCAACCACAGTTTCTTCCTCAACACCTGATCCTCCTCCTCTGGCACTCTGTCCGCATTCATCTTCGCCAACTCCAAATCCCCCTTCTCCAGCGCCAAATCTACACTATTCTCATACAATCCCATCTTTGCATAAATATGCACGCAAGGCTGTATCCTTCCCCCGAGCTTACATATCCTCAGTGCGTAATCCAAATCATAATATGGTTTGCCTGTGATGGGATCGCTAGGTGCATTGGTCAGAAAACGGATAAGTGGTCGATCATTGTCTTGATTGATTCGAGTTCGAGTTTGAGATTGGGGTATCTGTGTTGATGAGGTAGGACAGCTCAATGCCGCACTACCATCATAGGTATACGATGAAAAGGAAGGAGAGCAAGGAGAGACGTAGAAAGTGATTAGTAAGTTATGTATCGTGGACGAAGTATTATGTTGTTCGAAAATGACATAATTGAGGTATCGGATGGCTTGATTCGGAGAAAGCAGATCTCGAGGCGTATGTTGTAGCTGAAGAAGTGCCGGAACGAGCCGTTTAGGGTCAAGAGAAGGCTGACGAACCCAAGAATCAACCGTCTCTTTTGGTGAATTTCGCATGAGGACAGAGGCAAATCGATAGTAGAGTTCAAGATCGTGTTGTCCGCTTATCACCTCGATGGCTTTAGACCACCGTTCTTCAAGAACCCAATATTCAACTACACGGGCATAATCGCCTACTGTAGAAGCAAAGAAGAGGTACATGTCTGTTCGACCATGACCCTGTATAAGTTCGTAGACGGTTTCTCTGTCGAGGTTGTTCTTGAAAAAAAAAATCAGTATCCTCAAACAGAAGATTTGGAATCCTGTCACCTTGTACGTTTTCAAAAACTGGCGCAAGTCATCTTCCAGAATAACTTTCTCCGTCTGCAAACTATCTACATCCTGTGAAACAGATCCAGCTGCAACAATGTCGTCCAGCTCATTGCATTTGGACAGGTAAAACTCTACAAGCCAAGTAGCCAGCATCATTCGCTGGGTCAAGTCCTTCAACAATATCCTCAGGTCAGGCTGAAGAGAGATATTTGCAAGACGTACAGTCTTCTTCGTTCGCTCCAGCCGTGAGATTAGATATGACCTTAGGGCATCACGTTCCCCGATATCCAAAAATTTGAGCACGACCTCCTCAAACGTCGTTGAGCATTGCGAGTAGCATCCAGAAGCTTGAAAGTATCTTGCTTCCTTGAAGTACGAATCAGCTTGAGCAGCCAAAACTCGATCACGCTGATACGCCGCCTGTAAGCAAGCATGATGAACACATGCACATGAATGAAGGATGTGATACAACCTTGGAAAACCCGAGTGCGGTATCAAATTGACCTTGCTCAAGGTAGATCTTCCAGACATCGCGAGCTTCATTGCCGATGACAATTTCGAAAAGAGACTGATTAGTGAAAACCCAATACGTCTGACGTACGGGGTCCGCGGACATCCCGAGAATGGTTTCATCGGATTTCTATATATATATATATATGTATATATAAAGATCATCAGCCTGTTCGTGATAGATAGGCATACCAAGACATACTAGAGGTAGCTGCTCCTCATATGCTATGTGGTCGTTCAGGTTACATATGCCGATAATCCTGTCCTTGAACAACAGCAAGAAGTGAAATTCCGTCAGAGACAGGGATAGGGGAAAGTCTTCAGAGCCGAGACCGGGTAGACTTGGGTATGGTAGTAGTTGTGCATTATCAATGTGATCCTCCGAGTCAGCCTCGGCGACTTTGAGAGAGCCGTGGTAGACTCCGGCTGCAGTCATCCACGCCATGCGTTTTGGTACGGAATGTACCTGATCCGGATTCGGAGTGAAGTATTGCAGGTCGGAATTCTGGATGTCTCCAGGAAGCTCGAGAATTTCTGAATCGAATACGGATAAGACTTCAATAAACTCAAAATTGTCGTGACGCACTTGGAACAGTATCCCGATACCCAGCGAACAACTGTGAAAACACCTTTCCAACCTCATCAGACTTCCTCTCTACGAGACCCACAAACTGGTAGATCCTCGTTGTGGTTGTAACAACAATCAATGCTTTCTTAACCTCCGACGCAGTGAAGTAATTGAATTTGATACCAGTGACTGGATGTCTTTCGGATAGAGTAAACACAGACTGCAAATACCGTTCCTGGGACTTGAAGAAATCCTCCTCTGCATCTAAAACAGCTTCATATATGGTCCCGTTTCTCGCACCAATCAAAATCTCTCTTGTTGACGTGGAATGTGTCGCTGACAACAGAGCAACCTTGTTCCACGCGATACTTTCAATGACCATCTTGAATCCTTTCAAGACGCGAGGTTTCTTCCAATATCGATATAAATACCAATTCTCGCCTTGAACAGACGTCACGATGATATGACGACCGGAAGGGTCCATGAAAACTTTGGACAATGTCATTTCGATGGCCTTGCGAGGTATTGGAATTTTGATGACTTGGTCGGCATGCGAGAGTTCGATGAGAACGAGGAGGTTATTTGTGAACCCCATTACCAAAAGGTCTGAGCTGACTGCAAATGAGACCAGGGGGGCAGGAAATGCGAACTGCACTCGTCCGAGCTCGAAGATGGCTGCAGTGGGTTCATTGATCCCTGTGCCATTGATCTGTGCGAGAAATAGAGAATGTTTTGTTGAGAGGATTTTTTTTTGGAGAAACCATTGACTGTACCTGTGCAAGTTCATCAAGATCTGCACGGGAATCGTTAGTTCCGTAAGGAAACGACTCGAATCCTTCATATTGAATGTTTGGTAAAGGAAGGACATTGGGAGGTGAGACCCCAGTTGTTGCGGCGTGTTCGACATCTGCACACAAGTAATATAGTTTGAGGTGTCACGAAACACTTGGAATTAACTGACATTCGTCGAACATGTCAAGATGTAAGCCACCGAGAAATGAGCTGTAAGTGTGTATATGGAGTCGAGTCGAGCGCCGAATCGCAAATCATCAATGGTTGGTCACGTATACACACCTGGTACCAACGGCATTCCGGTCCGGTGCTAATTTGGACCACTGCGTCCTGGTGCATCGCTTAATATCGTCTGATCGAACTCCAGTCCTCGGACCCTGGTATGTGACTTTATGCCCATCTGCAAGAAAGCTGCATTATCATTCATAAGCGAGGTCTGAGCCAGGATCGCCTCTCCTAGGAGATACTTCGGTCCGATCATCTCAGAAATTAGTTTATCAACCTTGACCTCGTCGTCTTGCTTCCATCATCGCCATGTCCCCTCATCGACCCATGCCTAGGCTTTTCATCGTCCGACATGGTAAGGATAGATGACTAGCTACAACTCGTTGAGTCTGATGATCGGATTTTTAGGACAGACCGAATGGTCCGTAAACGGGTTTGTTTCTTTTCTTCCAAAGACCTTGAGGCATCTTTGACATTTCTTGTCTTCTCCCAGGAGACACGTATGTCATCCCACTACCTGGGCAGAACCAATCAAGTTGACCATCCTTACAGACAGGCATCTCGGATATTCCATTGACTCTTGCAGGTGAAAGTCAAGTGAAAGCAACGGCTGAAAAACTAGTCGGTGAAGGCCGTAAGTACATCCATTGCCAAAGTGAAGAGGTGCTAAAAAATAGTAGGCCTGATGGATCCAAACAATCTGTGCACCGTTTTCGTCTCTCCGAGGCAACGTGCACACAAGACGTTCCACCTTCTTTTTGAGAATGTGCCGAAGACTCCTTATCACATCCTGACAGAGGAGGTAAGGGAATGGGATTACGGTGCGTTACTTAAAGGCCTGGAAATTATCTTCCACCCTATTTATGTCAACGTAGGAGACTATGAAGGCCTTTTAACTTCAGAGATCCTGGAGCGTAGCCCTGGATGGGACGGCTGGAAAGATGGGTAGGAACCAATGTCTCTTCAAAGTCGGGAGAAACTGACTCGGTAGAATCAAGTTATGCAGGAGGTGAGAGTGTCGAGGCATTACAAGCTCGAGTCGATGGTGTCGTTGAACAGATCCGTGCCTATCACAAGAAATATTATGAGGAGGGGACTGTTTCTCGAGACGTCGTGATTGTTGCCCATGGCCATTTTGGAAGGGTCCTCACTGCTCGTTGGGTCGGGTTTCCCCTGGCATATGGTGAGATCATCATGAGCTCACTTAGCAATGCCAGAATTCTGACAGGTTTCCAGGCAATAAATTAACTATGGATGCTGGTGCTGTGAGTTGTTACCTCCTGTGGTCTTTCTAGGACTCAAAAACTTTCTTCCCAGATCACAATCCTGAGCTATAATCACAACAACCTCGAAGAACCCTCGATTACAGCCTTGAATTTGTCTTCACTCTTGCTGTAGAAGTGTCAAATAGACTCGCATTGTAATACAGATAATATGTACTAAGGAGCTAATAAATAGCGCGACGCGTCTGTTGACTGGTGTTGATGCATACCAGGGTAACCCGGAAGGAGGAAGTCACTCTCCGTAACGGGTAATATTTAGAAGTCTTCACTTCTCCCTTCTCCTCTACTTTCCCCCAAAAAATGTCAACAATTGATGGGCAACTTCAGTCGCCTCTTTCCGCAGATCACAACATGATCTCGGAACCAATCGAGCCCTCTGACCGAAGTGAGAGTCCGCACGACAACCACGAGGGAGACCAGACCAATCCGGCTGAGGAGGTACCAAGTCCTTTTCCAGAAAATGAACCCGATCCCTCAAGTGGCACCCCTCTGGGTCCAGAGTTAGACACCCCTCTTGGAGATACCACCAGTGCGACCGTCAATACCCCGCTGTCCGAGGATACACCCACACCTCTGGTAGCAAAAACAACCGCAGTCAAGTCACCTGTGAAGAAAACGTTATCTGTCTCAACAAGTGTTGCGGCAAAGGCAAAAGGGGACAAGGCTTCGCCTGTTGCAACGAAGACAGCTGGCACTTCCCCTGGAAAGAAGGTGAATATTCAACGTGTGCTCCTACGGACTGGCTGGCGACTCATGAATTGATTCCACTTCGTGTCTTTTTTTCCCACACGTAGCCAGTTACTGGTGTGTCGAGAAGCACCTCAGGACCGGGAGGGACAACGCCCACCTCTCCTCTGAAAAGATCTACTACCTCCGCAATGTCGAAACCCGCAGCCTCGATCACCCGACCCACAGCCACCAGTGCAGCAGCACCTACGCGCCGCACTTCACTCGCTCCTGCAGGGATGAAGTCCGTGCCACCCACCACGCCACGAACCACTCTTGCCTCCTCAATGAGTGGTAAGGCCGTCGCGGCAGAGCCTGGTATCGCACACAACCGTGCTTCTGTCATATCTCCTTCTGGTTCTGTCTCTTCTCTGCACTCAGTCGGCGTCGCCGGTGCCAAGCCTCGCGCTTCAATATCAGAGGCGGCAACCAAGAAAGCCACGCCTACTGCCCGGTCAGCTGCAGCCGCTCGACCCACGGCATCATTGGCTTCTACTGCCTCGAGAGCCCCCACTCGACCTTTTTCTGCAGCGGGCAAGTCCTCTGTAGTACGCACCGGTTCTATCTCGTCTATCAAAGAAGACAAGGAAGATGGAAATATTAAAGCTCTAGAAGATCTCCGAAACCGGGTAGGTTTTACATTGGCCTCTCAATCAATTTAACTTTTGGGTTCACCTGAGTTATAGCTTAATGCTACCAGTGATGAGCTTAAATCAAAGACAGAAACTGTGGCTGAATTGGAGGGACAAGTGGAGAGCCTAAAGCTTTCGCTTGAAACTCTTCAAAGTGAGATAGAGACGAAGAACTCTCAAGCTATCGAGCTCGAATCGTCTAAGGCCGCTCTAGAAGTGACATTTCAAAAGTCAAAGGACGAGCTTACAAGGCTACAAGCAGAATATGATGAATCTAAATCCGCCTTGATCTCTTTGAAGGAGGAGGTGAGGTCTCACTCAGGTATATACTTCCTTCGACTGACTTCGTGGTATAGCTTGTGGCTGCAGCCACCTCATCCAGTGAACTCGATACAAAACTGAACGAGCGAATTTCGACTCTCGAATTAGAGCTATCCAGCGCCAAGGAGAATCTGGCTACCCTCCAGACTTCTCACGATGCTACCACTTCAGAGGCGGCAACTGCTGCTGCTGCCAGTAAGGAAGCCTTGTTCAAAGCCCATTCTGAATTGGAGGCAATCGTGGCCGAGACGGGACAGCTAAAGCAGGTGCAGGTCTCAGCTTTAGATGAGGCTCAGAAGAAGATCGAAATGCTTGAGAAGGGAGCACAGGAAGCTGGAACCCTCCAAGTACAGCTCAATGCTTTGAACACCGAGAAAGAGGAGACAGCAACAAAGGTCTCCGAACTCGAGATTGAGATCTTAGAGCTGAAGGAAGCTCAGGAAGTTCTTGAAGATGAACGTGATCAGTTAAAGAACACCATCAAGACTCTTCAAGGTAGCTTCGATCAATCTCAGCAGGACATAACAAAAGCAGCAGAAGATCTGAAGACCGCTGAATCGCGACATGCAGCTACCATCGGAGACCTTCAGCAGAAGCATGCTGGGGAGCTGGCGGAAGCTGCCAAAAAACATACGCAAGTGTCACAGACTCTGCAGGCCATACAAAGAGATTTGGGGGCTACGATTACTGAGTTGGATAAGGCAAAAAAGGCTGCCGTTGATGCCGAGGAGGCCCACAAACTCAAATCATTGGAAGTCGAGCAAGCCTACATGGCAGTTCAAAACGAATTGACAGAGAGAATTGCCTCCATCGCTCAAGAACTTGAGGTTAGTCCATCCCACGTTGTGTTCCGTATTGAGGGGTGATGCTATTATGCACAGAGCCAAGAGACCCAATACAATGCCAGAGTTCAAGGCGTCGAAGATGAGCATGATCAACTTCTCCAGCAGGCTTTTGAACGTGCTAAGGTATTTTTTTTTCTTCTATCTTGATATTTGGATTAGAGGACTGATTTAGTGTTTCAGCATGAAGCTGGAGAAGATCATGCCAAAGAACTTCAAGCTCTGCGTGCTCAATCCAAGGCTACCGTTGAAGAAATCCAAGCTGCCAATTTAAACACTCTTAGGGAACTTAAAGCTGAACATGCGTCGAGTCTTGAATCCGAGATCCAAAGTTCCAGCAAACAACTCAACCATTCAAAGCTTGAACTCAAAGCAACGCACGATGACTTGGCAAAGGCTAAGACTGCGCTTGAGGTCTCTCGTAGCGAGGTTCAGTCTCTCAAGGAACAGCTTGAAGAAATGAAAGCTGCGGCTGATGTTGAAGTCCATTTGACGCCCGAACACATTGCCGAGAATGAGAGACTGAAGAGGGCGCTCTCGGGTGCAGAGGCTGATCTGTCTGTGACAACCGAAATATTGAACCTGACCAAGAGTTCAATGACGGCAATGTCCGATCATCATGCTCAAGACCTGGAAGAGGCTGCAAAAGCACGCGCGGAAGAAATGTCGAAGCTCAAAGCTATACACGAGGAAGAGCTTATCTTGCTCACAAAGGAAAAGGATGTCCTTTCTGTGAGATTATCAGACACAGAGGGAGAGCTAGCAACAGTGAGAGCGGAATTAGGCAGTTTAAAGGCATCTCCGAAAGCGAACAACAATGGTATCGTTGCCAGCCATGAGGCTACCTCGCCTTCAAGTGGTGTTGTGACGGACGAGATGCTAAGCCAGGTGCATGAGGCGCATAATTTGAAGCTTGGTGACTTAATGGCTGAGCATGACAAGGCGGTGAAGATGCTACAACAACAATTGGATGATGCGCAGAAGAAGATCAGAGATCTGGGTGACGAGGTGTCGAGAAAGACGATGGAGATCCAGTTCATGGAGTCGGAGAATGATGAGCAGTCGGAGGCTGTGACGAGGTATGTGCAGTTTTTCAGACTCAAGAGCTGCATTGGTGGTCTTGTCGCTTTAGCTTTCATTTTTGGTTTGTTTTGAGCTCTTTCTGAGTATTCGGTTTCCTCGCTGACCTGGGATTTGGAGACATCCGGCATGTCGATGTGTTTGCGTTGCTATTTATTGCATCTCATTTGATCTATTCATTTCCATACTTGCATCGAGTTCATATACGTTAATTTCCATTGTTCCCGCACTCGCTTGTAACGCATTTGGAGCCGATCATTGACCCACTTTTGTTTTGTCGCAGATTAAAGGATGACATGCGGATCCTCAGAGATCAATTGGTGAAAGCCGGAATAGAGCCTCAAGTGAGAGACGATGCCGATGAAGAGTAGATCCACGCCTTAAACACGTGTGTATCCCCCTCACCCGTTGAACATGCATCAACCGTGTTGGTGTCACGACCACTTCATTTAATTACCCTGTTCTGACCCATCTAGGTTCTTTATTGCTTGTCAATTTTAAACTATCGTTCAACTTGGAGCAGCTTTTTATCATTCTCTACAAGTACATATGCCCATATGCAAGGATTTCTTTCTCCTGGCTTTTTACCCTCTTGCTCACTTTTACATACCCCGCTGTAATTGCACTCTGATCTGGTTGTAACGGAGGGTTTTGATGTTTCGGTTCTATCATCTTTGCAAAACATTGTCTCGGTTCCTGCCATTGGCATTGGTTTTATATAGACACCTGTGATGGCAGGTGCCATCATACAATAGTTGCAATAGTCCTATACAGCGGGCGGTCGGCCGGAGAAGATTGGTGAGTTGGTCCGAACTCATCCGATTGGGACAGCAGATAGAAATTTGCCTGTTTTGGACTAAAATCTTTGCCCACTTCACTTCGGTCCTCTCTTTCTCTTCTTTCTTGTCTTTGCTGTCGGTCCAAATCTTTATCATGGGTGTTCAAAGAGAACCTGGTCAGAAGGGTGTCAGCTGGTCTAATATTGCTGTTGGTGAGTATACTGCCACGTGGATATATCCAGCTCATGTATATATTGTGTAGGCGGTATCATGAACATGGTATGAACTTTTGTGCCTGCTCCTATGTATGCATGGACTCGCCATTTCTGACGTCTTCTTATGCGATACGCACTTACCTCGGCCACACCAATAGTTTGTAAGTAGCTTGTACCTTTAAGCGCCGTAAATTCATACGACTGACAATATCTTACAGGAGGCGAGTGTATCCTACTCGAAGCATGAAGTACATGTCTTTGTTAATGCTGTATTTATTGTTCAGGTTACAACACTTGGTCAACCTCTCGAGGTTTTAAAGACCCAGATGGCTGCTAACAGGTCGCAGACAATGCTACAGGCCTGTAAAACTGTCTGGTCGCGTGGAGGTGTCACTGGTTTCTTCCAGGGACTGATTCCATGGGTGAATATTTTGTGCGTTACTGCATTGACGGGATCTGAATTTTGTGCGTAGGCATGGATTGAAGCTTCGACTAAGGGTGCTGTGCTTGTATTCACTGCCTCAGAGGTTGAGACAGCAACACTTGCCGCTGGTATCAACCCAGGTTTTGCCGGCCTGCTTGGTGGTATGACTGGTGGTATAGCACAGGCTTATGCTACTATGGGTGAGTTATCTTTCACTAGTCAAATTCTTGAGTTTTCCGGCCAGTTGCGTGGGCGTGTTCACTCTAACAATATCTTGTGCAGGTTTTACGACATGTATGAAGACAGTTGAGATCACCCGCCACAAGACCGCTGCTTCCGGTGTCAAACCTCCATCAACCTTCGCAGTCTTCATGGAAATCTACCGTCGAGAAGGTATTCGTGGTGTCAACAAGGGTGTAAATGCTGTCGCTGTTCGTCAGTGTACCAATTGGGGTTCTCGGTAGACTCATATAGTTTTGTCCCTGTCCGTGTTCGTGCTAACGACCTGGTATAGTATGGGTTTTGCTCGTCTTGCAGAGTCTATGATTCGCAAAGCTCGCGGCAAGGGCGAGAACGACAAGCTAACTCCTTATGAGAAGATTGGTGCCTCGACTGTTGGTGGCGCATTGGCGACGTGGAACCAGCCCATCGAGGTTATTCGCGTCGAGGTCCGTTCAAAACTTGTTGTGCTTGTCTTGGGATTGGTCAATTCTAATGGGTCTTATCACAATACAGATGCAGTCAATGGCTAAGAGTGCGAACCGACCCGAAAAATTGACAATCATGAGCACATTAAAGTACATCTATAGGGAGAATGGTATCAAGGGTTTGTACCGTGGGGTAACTCCTCGTATCGGTCTTGGTATCTGGCAAACAATATGCATGGTGTCGCTCGCTGATTATGTGAAAGCTTGGTACGTTGTCTGACTCTGCTGCTGAAAGTCTGTTTCTAACTACCATGTGTATGTTCAGGGTGAAAAAGCAATAGGCGTTGTCTTATGATATATGATATCTTAATCAGTATTTGCATAATCAATATATACCATGGGAACGGTCAAGGTACTTTGCCGAAAAGCCGAAAAAAAGCACTGGTTCCTTGAATTCGCACTTTACATTCCTTCATCATGAGTTCCGTGAAGAATGTTCCTCACCCTCTCCTTGTCAAATACCTTGATCAGCTTTCCACTCATCCTCTCCGTACCAAGGCATGCACAACCGGTATGCTTACACCCCTATCAAACTCTGATACTTTAAGCGAACCGTAATACTTCCCAGCCACCTTATCCTTCTTCCAAGAAGTGCTAGGGAGCAATTTTGCAGGCGTACCTCGACCAAAAGTCTCACCAAATGTTCCATTCCTTTTTGCCTTTCTTTCGCGCGCACACATCGACATACGTGCTGTGAAAATGGCCATCTACGGTTTTTTCATTTCGGCACCTCTCAACCATGCCCTCGTTGGACAGCTGCAGAAAGCATTTTCTGGAAAGGAGGGTTTCAAATACAAGGTCGCGCAGTTGGTTGCGAATAACTTGTTAGTGGCACCCGTTACCGTTGTTGGTGAGTTGCGTTTGTCATTGTGTTCTACGCATTACTGACATCGCTCTCTCTCTCTTCAGTGTATCTGGCCTCTATGGCTGTTATCAACGGTGCCAAGTCATTGGATGAGATCATAA
>Ga0153924_1000186_pt1 | contig 42230 bp, 51 predicted proteins | sample TSNJ008MetaG_FD_104709 | JGI IMG/M metagenome (GOLD analysis project Ga0153924, IMG submission 104709) | Attine ant fungus gardens microbial communities from New Jersey, USA - TSNJ008 MetaG | ecosystem: Host-associated > Fungi > Mycelium > Unclassified | place: USA: New Jersey, Wharton State...
AGTATGTGGTGTTTCTTTGCATATGACATACTCATTGCAATGCCCCATTCTAGATACTTCCTTTTCTCCATTCCAAATCCTTCGAGACGCGCGCTGCTGCTTCTACAGCTGTCTCACAAATTTTCTCTCTTTCTCCGCTTTGGATGCCATATCAAACATACAGCATGGATGAAGACAGATCAATGATGAGCCCTGATTTTCCAACATTCTCTGTCCAGGATCTTGTATCGCAAGGCAATCTACTTCTTGCATCCTCTGGAAGAGAATTCATTAAACCAGCTGGTATACTTTCTACTACTGCTGAGGTTAAAAAGGCACGAAAGGAGGCCATGGGACGACTTGGTTTAGAATTCTTGGATGATGTAGCCGATGATATAGAATTAGAGAAAGAGCTTACTGCCGAAATGGAAGTAGATCTCGAGGGCACCAACAAAACTGATTTTACCCGGGGAAATTCACCAATGGATGTCTGCTCCGATGCCGGGGATACTAAGAAGGCCAGTTCTCCTCCAACCCGCTCCCTCACTCCCGTTGCTCCCTCACCCACCACCCCATCTGCACCTGATGTAGATCTCAGTGCACTTTCTGCAAGAGAACGCAATCGCCTGAAAAGGAAGCGCAAACAGGGCAATAGTGCGTTCGTTGCTGCTCCTCCCCCTCAGGCTCCAGGAGCCAAGTTCAGCGCAGCTCCAGTTGGATCGTCCAACAAGTATGTTTACTTTCCTCCTATGAAACACGTATGAATATGAGAACAGGGCGCGTCTAATTCCAACAGACCAGAAGGCTATATCTGGAATGCGCGCAAATAGCCCACCAAACAACGGATCAATTGAACACGTCCAAGGTGTTATAGACCCAACGAAGGGAGGTGCTGTCTCCCCGAAAGACTCGAAACAGTCAAAAGCATTGGAAGTAGAGCCTGGGAACTGGATCTGGGACGGTGTGGTGAAAGTTCTGGAAGTCGATCTTTTTAGCCCTGCCTGGGAGGTACGCCATGGTGCTGCACTTGCGCTCCGTGAGCTACTTAAAGTACAAGGGAAGTATGGAGGTATGCAAGGTGAGTTATCGTTGAAGGGTGAAAATCATGAAATCTCAGTTCAGCAGAGGATCTGTCTTCAGAAGAAAACGGATATGCTCACGAAAAATGGTGCAATGATCTTGCCGCTAAGTTCTTGTGTGTCTTCGTGCTAGATAGGTTTGGTGATTTCGTGTCCGATCAGGTATCAACACTTCTAATCTGTATATCTCTTCTGCTGACTTGCTCACTCTAGGTGGTAGCACCGGTTCGGGAGACAATGTCGCAGACGATGGCTTCTCTCATGTTGCACATGCCGCGCAGATCTCTTCTACACGTCCATCAAATCTTGCTCCAAATGATTCGCCAAGACTTTGCCATTGATGGTGCTGGCAAGTTTGAAAGCAAAAAACGATCCTCGAAAAAATCACGGGGTGATGCTGAACATAATCACATTTGGGAGGTTAGGCATGCTGGCCTGCTTGGTATCAAATATGAAGTTGCTGTGCGCAGCGATATCTTTGATGTCAATAGCGGCATGAAATCAGAAGATGATTTCATCACCTCCAGTTCAGAAGGAACGAAAGTGCTTGGCGACGTCGTCGAAGCAGCTATACTTGGGTGTGTTGCTCCTTTTATTGCAGTTATAATAATCTGATTTTTTTCACAGCCTTGGTGATCGAGATGATGACGTTCGATCTGTAGCTGCGACATGTCTTCTACCTGTAGCTCAACATCTTGTTGAGCATCTACCAGGGTCCCTTGAGCATATTTTGGTTGTTCTATGGCATTGCCTCAGTGATATGAAAGATGACTTGAGCTCAAGTGTTGGTGCTGTTATGGACCTACTCGGTAATGTTCACTAAAATCAGGCTGTGATTGTTCGTTGATGGATGGTTATAGGAAAATTGGTGACATTTGAAAAAGTAATCAATGTATTGGCTAGTGAAACTGTCTCGTTAGTATCTCCAAACCTTTCAACCGCGACTACCGAGTTCATCGTCTCAAAGGTTACCTCTATCTACTCTTGCCCCGACGCTTTTCCCTTTCTTTCGCCACACAATACCCGACGTTCGTCTGGCTGTGGTTAACACCCTGGTGTCTTTCATGGCAGTTCCACATTTGCCACGAGATTGGATTTCTGTGCCGTTCCTGTGCTTGTTATTTCAAAATCTGATTTGCGAAGAACGCTCAGACATCCGAGATGCAAGTCTGTCTGCTTGGCGGGATGCATTTCGCTTATTGTCCTCCGTTCCTGGTTTCTTTTCCTCGAAAATATCACAACAGCTAACCTTGGGTTGGTATACTGTGGCCATGATGCCCATCGGCATTGCAATTGACACATCAAACTTCTATTTGCCCTCGAATGCGGGTGATGGGACGCTCGAACGCCACAATGTTGATAAGAACATGCTCGCCCAAGACCTTTCACTTGTCCCTCTCGAAACAATCCTCAAAGCTCGGGTAGCTACGGCAACTGCATTGGCCTGCCAACTTATCTACTGGCCCTCTGTGGCAATCAATGATTTCTTCCGTCCTATCCTGGTGCACTATGTGGACTCGAGCAGCATGCTTCAGAAATTTTTGGCTGCTATCATATCAGAGGAATGGGCTAATGGCTATGAACGGATATTTTCTCCTTCAACCCCTCTTGTTATCTCCTCCACACTTGCAAAGGAACTTAGCCAGAAAACCCTCATGTGGTTGCAGGGGGATTCTCCACCAGCCTATCACGAGATGACTTACGCCTTAAGTCGCATACATATGGAATGCACAGCCCTTCTCCAATTATTCAGCACTGAGTGCAAATTACCTAAAACATCCATTCCGTTCCTTGGAAATGAAGTTGATGTAACTGGAACGCGCCAGAACTGCTTTACGATTGAGACAGCTGAACAAGCTGTTACCTTACATTTCAATCGGTTAAAAGATAGCCTTGGACGGACGAAGAAGAAGGAGCAAGCAGTCATCTGCGAGAAGCGTGGACATGTTGTTGCCAGCATTGAACGATACCTCGAAATCAAAACTCAATATGATATCCGAATATCGGGAGCTTTTGCAGCAGCTTTCGTTGGATTTCGGGAGATACCCGACAAAGTTAGTCCCGTCGTGAAAGGCATCATGAATGGTATCAAGGTAACTGTCAGCATGCTGTAGACGAATTTTCTCTCACCTTTTTTAGAGTGAAGAGAACATCGATCTTCAGCAGAGGGCGGCTGTGACAGTTGCTTCTTTCATAGAGTTCTGCTCACTGCATAACATGAAACAGCCACCAGATAAAATCGTCAAGAATTTGTGCACTTTTCTCTGTCAGGACACTGAAAATACACCAACGTTTGCTCTCAATCGGAAACAATTGGATGGCATATTGTCATACCGAGGGTTCAAGGTTACTGAAAAATTTGCGGTGAAATCAACTGACTCTGAGAAATCCGAAGAAAATCAAACTTCGCGTTTGTCTCGCCGCGGTGCTGGTTTCGCATTTAACCAGCTATCCTCCAGATTTGGGCACAGACTCTTGAATGTGGTTCCTAATATGTGGCCGTCAATGACTGGTGGACTTTTGAGCGCATTTCAAAACGGTGTGTTGTACTTTCTCGGTTAAAATCTTATCTACACCTGTATCTATTGCAGGCTCGGTTGGAGAATCAGACGCTCTGATAGACAAACAATATGGACAAGATGTGATTGATTCTTTAAGTGTCTTGGAGGCTGTTGCACCTTTGTTTGATCCAGCATTGTGGCCCCACCTTGTGGAAATTCTGCCGATTCTAGATCTTGCCCTCCGGAGTCGTTTCGCTATCATCAGGCAGGCTGCAGCACGCTGTTTTGCTACGATTTGTCATGTCATGACAACCGAGTCAATGTGCTACGTTGTCGGGAAAATAGTCCCTCTCTTGAGCGATCCGCTTGCCCTTGCAAACCGCCAGGGTGCGACGGAATTGATTTATCGTATGTTCATCGAAATTATCGCTCCTTACATCGCTGAAACAAGGTATCAGATATTGTTCAACGGTTGGACATCAAGGCCTTGCCATATATAATCTTTCTCGTTGTTCCTGTGCTCGGTCGCATGAGTGACTCCGATGATGATATACGATCAACATCCACCAACACATTTGCGGCCTTGGTAAAGATGGTCCCCCTGGAAGTCAGTTTGTCGCAAATCGACTCGAATCACTGCTGACAATTGATCAGGCTGGCCTACCCGATCCTCCGGGTTTTCCAGAGGATCTTCTCAAGAAACGTGACGCTGAAAGGGAGTTCCTTTCTCAGCTACTTGATGGTTCAAAAGTCGCCAGATACGACATCCCAGTACCAATCAAGGCTGACTTGCGAAAGTATCAACAAGATGGTGTAAACTGGCTGGCTTTTTTGGCGAAATATCAACTTCATGGGATTCTTTGTGACGGCAAGTGATGATCCAAGAAGCGAAGGGCCCAATCCTTACTTGACTCTCCTAGACATGGGACTTGGGAAGACTTTGCAATCCATCTGCATCCTAGCTAGCAAGCACTACGAGCGCAAACAGAGATATGATGAGACTCAATCCCCAGATGCCATCCACCTTCCTTCGCTCATCATCTGTCCGCCCACGCTTACTGGTCACTGGTACTATGAGATCCTTAAGTATGCGGATAACTTGAGACCCGTTTTGTATACTGGCAATTCTCGCGAACGCACGAAGCTTATCCCAAGACTTCATCAGTATGACGTCGTCATCACCTCGTACGAAGTGGTCAGGAATGACATCGTCAACTTTGAGCACCTAAGTTGGCTCTATTGCATCCTTGATGAAGGACACATCATAAAAAATGCGAAGACAAAGCTTACCAAAGCTGTCAAATGCATCCGTGCACAACATCGCCTAATCCTCTCAGGAACCCCAATTCAAAACGATGTACTCGAGTTATGGAGTCTTTTTGATTTTTTGATGCCAGGATTCTTGGGGACAGAATCATCTTTCAATGAACGCTTTGGAAAGCCAATTCTGGCCAACAGAGATGGTAAAGCAAAAAACGGAGAGGCTGGTAAGTGGCAAATGGGTTTCTGTCGTTTTGTTTCAGCTGTTTACGATTCACTACAGCGGCTCTGGCCCTAGAAGCTTTACACAAACAGGTCCTTCCCTTCCTTCTCCGCAGATTGAAAGAGGATGTCTTGAATGATTTGCCACCCAAAATTATCCAAGACTACTATTGTGAACTCTCCGAGCTACAAAAGCACCTCTACGACGACTTTTCCACCTCAAGAGCTCGTATGTCCGCAGAAGACATGATACGTACGAAACCCACCAACACAGGCAAGGAGGAGACAGGTCAACAACATATCTTCCAATCGCTACAATATCTGCGAAAATTGTGTAACCATCCTGCCCTTGTGCTCAAGGATGACCGCGCTGCTATTAGTAGTGCCTTTGAAAAAGCTGGGCTTCAGCCGACTGTTCTCACCGATATCCACCAGGCACCAAAACTGTTGGCACTCAAGTGTGTCCTCTCGCGCCTACTATTGATTAAGAAATGTGTCTAAGTATATCAAACAGGCAACTGCTGACCGATTGTGGTATAGGTACAGCAGGTAATATGCGTGCTGACACTATTGGGGGCGATGCCCCTGATTCTATCACTGATTCAAGTGGTGCATTCTCTCAGCACCGTGTTTTGATCTTCTGCCAAATGAAACAGATGTTAGATATCATTGAAACGGACCTATTCAAAGTTCACATGCCATCAGTCACCTATATGCGGCTCGATGGTAGCACCGAGGCTAACAAGAGGCATGCTATAGTCCAGACCTTCAACTCTGATCCGAGCATCGATTGTCTGCTATTGACAACACATGTTGGCGGTCTAGGACTGACGTTGACCGGCGCTGATACAGTCATCTTTGTTGAACATGATTGGAATCCAATGAAGGATCTGCAAGCGATGGACCGTGCCCATCGTATCGGTCAGAAAAAAGTCGTGAATGTTTACCGTCTGATCACGAAAGGGACTTTGGAGGAAAAGATCATGGGGTTAGTCTGTTTGATTCTGCATTTGATTGTCATGTTTTGACTTTCCCTCCAGCCTCCAGCGGTTCAAACTTAACATTGCCAATTCTGTTGTCACGCAGCAGAATTCTGGCCTAGCATCCATGGACACAGACCTCGTTCTTGACCTGTTCCGGCGTACGACTGAGGAAGAAGATGTCGCAGCTGCAAGTCAAAGGCAGAAAGAGGCATCTAAACCAATCACACAGAAAAACGTATTGCAGGGCTTGGAGGACCTGCCAGCAGAGGATGAATATGAGGGCTTAGACCTATCTTCTTTCATGGGTTCATTGAACAAATAATTCTTTAAAAGTAATCTTGTGATGGGCAATTATAATTCGACTAAAAGTAGCAATATATAGATAGACGAGCATTCGGCCAGCAAGATAAGAAGTGAGTCATCAGTGGAGGTATCAGATTTTCAAAGAATCCTCCACTACAAACGTGGGAAGAGATAGGCTTGTAATCCCACCCACAATAATCCCACCCTTGTTCATACCCAGATGATAATAACTTTTTTGCAGCTGGATCAAGTATCTACGCTTCAAGTACATAGAGTTCCACGTGAAAGTCGAACAGTAAATCAGATTCGAGTTTGCAATTATCCAAGAGAGTGAGAAAGGTTGACAAGTCGTGACGTTATGTAGAGTGAAGAAATATCAAGTTTGATTTTACCTCTCTATCGACAGCGTTGTTGGTCAGAACGGCTGCTTCAGTGGATGATAAATCGCAGCTCGCGTTTTGAGATATATCAAGAGGTCTTTCAATCCTATTTCTCCATCAAACTGCCTTTCCTCGTTGAATATCGGAACAGACTGCGTATTTTTGAACAATAAAGATCATCCATACACAAAAAAAATATTGTCAGGACATGCCAAAACAAAAAATGGTGCATTTTTCCAATTTCGAAAGGTTTATAGCTTCCGTCAAAATTGATAGTATCCGAAGTGACTATCAGAACTGAAATTGTTTTTACCTTTTAATCGTTTGGCCGAGAACGGAGGACATCTCAAGGGTAAGATAGTGACGATGGTGGATGTAGTAATGACTGGAAAACATGAGACTTACAAATGCATGCAATGCTGTCGGAAAATTTTTTCAATATCAGAAAGTTATCCCGCGGTTGGACTGGTCTATCTGTGTCTTGCAGCGCAAAGAATGGCGAATCAATATCTGCTTCCATATAAATCCTAGTCAGTTGCAAGGCCGTCTAAAGTTCAAAAAAACCCAGAGTCGAGTAACCTAAGATTTTCACGGAACCCTGCCATCTTGCTAAAGCTTCATCCTGCGAACTTGTGTTCAGGTTTAATTGCTAAGACGAATTCATCCCAACATACCATCAACATAATGCATATCAAAGAATAGCCCTAACATCTAAACACGGAGGCAAAAAAATCGGTAAATAACTCATCTTCTGGCCTTTTCCTTCCCCTTTCCTGAATCATCACCGTCCAACATCCTCTCAATTTCTCTCCTAATCTCTTTTAAATTGAATTTCAGACTCTTGACATCCTCAAACTTCCTCTGACTCGTTGCTTCCTCGATAAACGATTCCAAGAGAGCTTCTTGTTCGAGCAGAGGCTGTAAAGTCTGTGCCAAGTCCGAATCTGGACCAACTCTAGACTCTTCGGCCAGACTTTCTAAGACACCAGGTTCAGACGTCGAGCGACAATCTGACTCTTTGGGTTGATGGTGTGATGGACCTGGCAAAGACTAATCCTCGGATCAATTCAGTCTCAGGAAAGATTAGGAATAAAACTTGCTTGGAGAGGGAACATATTCCTTTGCAAGAAAAGGCTTGCTCGCATTGCAATTGCTGATTGGATACGACTTTGGGAGCTCCAAGGTCCATTTGCGCATGGAAGCCCCTTGATCCGCTTAGCTAATGCATCATACTGAGCAAACGCCTCCAAGAGGCGTTTACGTGCTGCAGATGCCTCCTTTGTGGGCTGATCGTCGTGGCTAGCAACGCTGATGTCAATAAACCTGACCGAGGGGATACAAATCGTAAAAACGTACTTGAGTGCGTGAATGAGTTCCTGGAATTTAGGGAGCGCATCTTCAATTTCTTGTTCCAACAAAATGAAAGCCTGAAATAAATTAGGAAAAAAGGAGAAGCATGACAAGTGAATCCACCTCATGTAGCTTGACGAGTGGGGGAACATGCAATTTTTCTTGTTGATATTGTTCCCGTCTGTCGTGTTCAATCAGCGTGGGTTTAATCAAACTTGCAAAATGCGAACAGGAGGATCGGTCGACATTCCCGACATATTCGCACACCTTTCAGAAATTTCTCGTCACCATCGGCCTCGTCCGCCTTGTTAGCGTTTGCATTTGGGCGTTTTCGAACTCCATAGTCGACGCTCTCGCCGACCTCTTCGATCTTTTTGGTCTTAGTGTCAACGACAAATAGAATTGAACACGTGACCAGACGTTGAGGATCTTTGACGGGTAGTGAACAGATGATACGTCCGCATAGCCGACAATGATGTTTGCGATTTGTCAAAGGGTGGAATGAAGCTCTGATGATAAAATGAATGTATCTTATCTGATGGTGGTAGGTGCGGATACTCACGAACAAAGCGGACATTTTGATACCGTTGAATCTTCCTCCCAAGGGGTGATATGCTGTTCCAGAGCTGTTCCGCTTCATCAGTGAACTTTAGAGCTTTCCATAGGATAGAATATGCACCCCGCTTATCTGGTTTGCTATTATCTCCGAAGCTTCCGACCAAGACACTCTTCCAGAAATCACCAGCATCTCGGAGATTAATATTCGTGTAAGCATCCAGATCAAAGATAGATGATGTTCGTCTCATTTCTTTGGCCGTGCCTGATCCCTGTCGTCGTTTGAGCGTGCTTGTAGTGTTAAGTGGTTTTGAAGGGAAATGAAGACTGATGAGTTTCCCTAGCCGCCGTTCAAGTTTATTTCGTTCGACTCGTTTTAAGCCTTGGGTGTTATCTGCGCCATCACGTTTGAGTGTCCGCAGTGTCAAGAAGTCATCCGTGAGATAACGAAGTACTCCTTTAGGTTGAAAACCTGGTCTATATGGTATAGAAAGCCGGTTAGCCGCCGAAGAACGGGGCGAAACTGGTTTGTCGCCTGGCAGCGGTGGAAGGGCATCCCCCTTCACAGAAGAACTAGAGGGGGTCTGGATAACTGGTGTAGAAGATACAAGGGGAAGTATTATGGGCTTCTGATTGGTATTGGAGACCGGAACGCAAGGGGGTAACGAGGGCAGGGCTCTTTCAGATAGACTGGGGGATGTAAAAGCGGTGGCAGATTGAACAGGAAGCTCGGGCTCTGATTGGTGGGAATCCGCAGGCAATATCCTAGATGGTTGAAGAAGTATAGAGCTTGTACGTGAAAGGGTCCTGTGGCTGGCTGGTACCAATGGAGACGAAAGATAGGGTGCTTGCGATTTAAGTACTGGATTGACATGGCGGAATTTCGAAGCTTTGCGGAGAGCTGGCGCCCTTTGATTAGAGGGCAGAACAGAGGTAGATGCTCTGGGTGCCTGTGTGGGTCGGCTAGTAAGGTGAGGTGGGACTGTGTCGGGAGCAAGAGGAGAGTCCATCGCTAAGGGAGATTCAGGGGAGTCCAGTGAATGGGTTGAGGCTGGAGGAGAGGGCAGCCCATTAGAATCGATGCTGAGCTTCTCAGACTTAAGGTGTCGTTTAGACTAGAAAGGGAGTTAGAATGTCGAAGGGCAAAGACAAGCAGGAGGACTTGCACGGTAGGCCTGGTAGGGAACGGATTGGGACATAGTCGAGATAAAATATGTCAGTACAACAAAATGTCAATACAACTCACACGCTCAATTCTACATGTCTGCCTCATCCGGCATCCCTGTCTCTCCTTCCCTCGTCACCGCATTTGCAGACGCCCTCCAATCCTCCTCTGTCCGCTTTCTCAAGGTCGTCATCCACAATGGTCTCGTCGCAGCCTCTTCATCTTCCAGTTCCGGGGCTTATTACTCTCTCCAGAAAATCTCGTCCACCAGCTCACCATCGATGCTGTCGGTTCCTTTGTCGATGACCTTGCAATGCTTCAGGACAATAATGTCCTCTCAGAAACTCTAGCTGCTTATATTCTTGCAAGGCTGGATCCCCCATCGACCGGCTGGACAGTCTTCTCCTATGTACCCGATCATGCCAAAGTCAGGGACAAGGTACCGCAATACTTTCTTCCCTCCATCTCTTGAGTTATCACCAGCCGTAGATGCTCTATGCTTCGTCGCGTGCCTCTTTGTTCAAATCTCTAGGATCTGCCCTCTTCACAGACTCTATCTATGCCACTTCCAAAGCAGACCTTACTTCAGAAGCCTATCAGGCTCATCTACAGCATCTCGCTGCCCCCAAGCCACTGTCCGCCCGTGAGCTGGAGATGGCCGACGTGCGCGCTGCAGAGACTAGCTCGGCTTCATATCAGGGCAGCCGCTCTCGTGCGACCCACGTCGGTGCTGGCATTGACTTCAAATGGACTCCAGAGATAGAAGAAGCTGTCACTGAGCTCGGCCGAGGTGATAACTGTGCAATAATTGTTTTTGTGAGTAGCATTGCTTTCCTCCAAAGCAATCAACATATGAAATCTTGATTAGACGGTTGACCCGGAAACAGAGACCATTTTGCTCAAGTCGACCTCCGAAATCTCGATCAATCAGCTCGCTTCATCCATTCCCAAAAGTGAACCATGCTATGCTCTTCTGGCCTGGCCACAGTCGCACACCTCACCTCCGCGCCGCGAAATCGGTATGCTTTTTCCTGGTCAACCGGCCCCTTTGTTTCGCTCAGTGTCCTTAGTTTTCATCTACTCCTGCCCCTCATCTTCCCCCATTAAACACCGCATGCTTTATTCTGCAGGTTCTGGCACAACACAACAACGGATACAAGAATGGTTTGCATCTACTGCCCTAACGACCCATTTTTCCCCGCGAAAGATAGAGACTTCAGATCCTCGAGACCTCACAGAGGATTATATTGTTGAGGAGCTTGGTCTCGAGGGCTCCGATCCTGAGAAATTTGGTAGCAATAGTGGTCCTTCTGGGGTAAATGAGGTTTCGAAGCCCTTCGCACGGCCTAGAGGCCCTCCGAGAAGAAGATGAGCCCTCTCGTAATTGCAAAGGATGGTAGATCACGACCATTGCTGAAATCTTTCCGTATTCACGGTTTGCTGTTTGTATCACATACGCCATGTACTTGCTGTCGAAGGTGTCTTCTTGACCTCGCTCTCTTTAGAGCCTCGACAACTACAAATTCATCTCGGAATGTATGAATCTTGTCTCCTCGTGGCTTCTGTCGATGTAATCAGCCCCCATGCTGCTTATTGAAACACCTCTATGTGTGGACAGAGTGTATCATTGTTTCTCTAGTCCCACTTATCAGCAGCCAAATCTGGTGCAGTGCTAGAAAATAGAGGAAAAGTGACAGGCATTGTACTGCATGCTATGATTTTTGAGAGAGAGATCAAAGAGTATCCAATTCATTGTTCTATCAATATATTTTTTCTTTTGGCTTGAGGACAGTGACGGTAGCTGCTTTTAACCAAGGGTCTACAACTTGGAACAATGAAGTTGCACCTGGATGTAAATTTGATTAAACACTTAATCAATACACCTGTATACTGATGTCAAGTAGTGGGTGGAGGTGAGACTTGGCATTTGTTCATTGTGGGTGCAATTAAGCGGTTTTTATTCATGAACGCATCGACGTCCGCTTCTGTCACATTCTTCCTGCGCTGGATGAGTCATAAGAAAATGGCTATTTTCAGAGTGGGGGTGGGCGTGATGACTAACCTCCTGGAACTCGCCAATAAACTTTTGCAGTTCGCCTATGCATTTTGCTTTGAGCTGCCCAGTCAACAGCTCGCCAGCCCGGTATTCCTAGAGATACGAGTCAATGTATGGTATGTGAGTGTATGTAATGAGACATTGCAAAATAACGACCGTACTCTTCCCAGTCTTTCAAGCTCTTCGTCGTCCTCGAGGAAAAATGTTAGATACTGATAGGCGACATCTACTTCGGTGTTACCACCTAGTCGTCTGTGCTCTTCCTCAGTCTCCTGACCACCCGAGAAACCGTGCCTATTGACCTTGTTTTTTATTTGGTTTGGTTTATCTGTCATGTATATGCTGCTATTGGCGTCACTGGCACTCATTTTTGTCTGGGGTCCCTGTAAAGCAGGGAAAAATTTGGCGTGGACCAGCGCAGGTTTGGGATATTTGAGCTTGACGGCGACATCACGCGTGAGACGGAAGTAGGGGTCTTGGTCAATCGCACAAGGGATGAGACAAGGAATGTCGGAGGTCGTTCCAAAGATATGAGGAAAAGAGTTGGAGAAGGAAGGGGCAGCTTGGATTGCTGTAAAGTGGATCTTGCCGATATTATCACTGAGGGTTCGTTAGATCAAGGTGAATTGATCAATTTGAAGTGATAACTTACGATTCATTGAAACCGAAGGTAGCTTTTGCCTGGTTATAACTGATCTGACGAGAGATTCTCGACACATTTTCATAAAACACTCCACCCATGTAGTCATAGTCACTGAAAATAAAAGTTCGCTCAGAGTTGAATCCACAGGCGATGATGTCTTTTGCATTTTCTCTTGCAAATTTTCGTGTCTGATCTGGCTTGAGTTCATGTTTGAACAGGAATTTCTCGTCGTCTGTCTGCTATTTCAATCAAAGAATGGGACCAGACATATCAGGAAAACTGTACCTGTCAGTTGGATGACCAAAGGGCAACCAAATACATCCTGGAGCCATCTGGGATAGAGTTGGAAGAATCTTTTGAGCCTTTCGACATTACTCACTTTGTAAAGACAAATGGGATCATATGGCCCAGATGCATGCTGTCGCTGCTCGGTCCACGACCGGTGTAGAGGAAAAACGGTTTTCCCTGCTCATATCGGTCCAGTATCTTGTCAAACTCACTGGTACTCGCGTAAATACCCTCGTCTTACTCCTGGTTTACTTGCCCCTAAGACTTACCGGTGAGAAAAAAACATGCCCCGTCTCAGGAATACATGTGGTGTGCGTCCAGTTAACCTTTTGAATCGTTCAAGCAGAGCAGAGTCAATCCTTCGAGTACCGAACTGGTCTATGAGTTTGTCGTAGTCAATCGCTTCTTGCTTGCCATCAGCTGAGACGCCTCCTTGGACGTCCCAAGGGGTGACAACCTGTTCATGTGGTTGAATCCTTTCGGGGACAGCTTTGATAGTGAGGTCCTCGGTCGTTCTACTCAGATACTTGAGCATGGAAATGTAAATTATCGCTATTAGTCGCTTACCGTACCGACACATCCGTCAGAGAAGATGTAATGTTATCAACAGCTTGGTCTGTCAAAACAGGCATCATGGGTTGGTGAATCGACTGGTCCCAGTCAATTGGCTATTGCTGATACTATTCTATTCACGAAAGTTTATGGATTGGCCCCATCGATCACACTCAGTGGCTGATCTAATCAATGAAGATTAGATAACAGTTAGGGAAATCACGACGGATAGCCGAATTTGGCCACAGTTATAAGAACAGCATCTTCACAAGACGAGGAGGAATCAAAAATTTTATAAGCCGTACACTGCGTCTAATGAGTGCAAGACTAGATGTGTGAGTTTCAGAAACTCGCGGGGTCTGGTTGTCCTTTTGGTTATGTCTAGGCATCTGTATGTAAGCTGCGATTGGTCAATCAAAATTTTGACCACAAGCGGGAACAAATAAGCGTGAGAGACGTCAATTGGCTGCCTCGTTGTAAATGCCACTTTTCGACTGCTCTTTTTCCATCCAGCACTCGTGTTACTTGGTAATTGCCTCTTTCAGATATAACTTTTATGATGTCTGCCCCTCGACTTCACCCCTCTTTACCAGCACCCGTCGTTCATGCAGGGTTTTCAGTTTCCCAGTCCAAGTCCCACGTACTTGCGGGAGTACAGGACGCGTACTGGAGCGATGATGAAGCTGTAAGCTGACGATTTTTTTCGACAGAGAGAGAGCTGACTTTGAGTGTGATCGCTTTTGTAATCGATAGGGCGACACGGAGTGTCCTCTGTGTCTTGAGGAAATGGATATTTCTGACCTGAACTTCAAGCCTTGCGTTTGTCGATACCAGGTAATTTGCATCCCTTTCACCTCGTTCCTTTTGACTTACACACGGAACACTGGGAATAGATTTGTCGTTTTTGTTGGCACCATATCAAGGAGAACCTCAATAAGCGCTGTCCTGCTTGCCGTAGAATATACACTGATGAAGCTACTGAGTTCAAACCCATCAATATGCAAGAGTAAGCATCGTGTGTTGAGCATCCCTGCTATGATTTTCAACATGCCGTAGCCATAAGCGTCTCATGCAACAAAAGAAACAGAGGGATCGCGAACGCAAGGAGCTTGATACCCTCGGAAGACGTCATCTAGCAAATGTTCGTGTAGTCCAGCGTAATGTGGTGTACGTCGTCGGCATCGGATCTCGTGCCAAGGAAGAGGTAACCATAGTTTTTCTACACATGTCACTTGTGTCACTTAATATCACTCAAGCTCATTCCGACTCTCCGTTCAAACGAGTATTTTGGCCAATATGGGAAAATCATCAAGATCATCCTTGTCAAGCGCACACCTTCAAGTGGAAGTGCTCCTGTCGTTGGTCTTTATGTCACATATCACCGAAAGGAGGATGCTGCGCGGGCCATTGCAGCTGTCGATGGACTTCCTTCGCCTGGCGGTGACAAAGATGTCATGCGAGCGAGTTATGGGACTACAAAATACTGTATGGCTTTTCTTCGTGGTATCTCGTGTGTGGACCGTGGTTGTATGAACCTCCATGAGTGGGGAGATGAGAAGGATTGCTTCACCAAAGAAGATCTGACGACCCTGTATGCGTGTTCTCTCTTTGTCATAATCCTTGTTAACATAGCTCATCCAGGAAGCACACGATGAAGGCGACCGAAAGTCGGACTCGCACGATGATTAGGAGGTCAGATGAATCCGAAGGTTGGTTCGATCTTTGAAGTTCTCAGCGATTGTCCTCAGCGCATTTATGGACAGGTTTACCGCGGGCGGCCTCCTGGGCACAAAAAACTCCAGGGACTCATTCTAGTAGTGGACTGGCGTCGTCTTCAAGTACCCCTCTTGCTCGTCCAGTTCGTCGTGGGGGGACACCTCGCCAGAGCCGTTCTGGTGCTGTTCATGCAGCAGAAGGACGCACGATACAATCCCGATCTGGGGTTGACCGGAGACCAGCAGGCACATCACTCTCTCAAACGTCTGTTTCCCGGCCCTCAACACCTGGTCCAACTGACGTCAAAACATCTCAAAAAGAATCACTAGTGTCAAATTCCACCGACTCTTTAACAGTGTTATCTATCACTACTGAGTCAGATACTAGTTCTCATCTTCAAGGTCCCCCATTCTCATCTAGGCCATCATCTCCTAGTTCCACGCGATCTCCAATGCGATCGTTGGCATCAATACCTGTACCACCTGGCCTCATGGCACCGCTAGGGATTCCATCTTCGTCCCTGCCACCTCGAGTTGCTACTGCATCACCACAAACTCCTTTGTTATCTTCTCAGTCTTCGTATCAAATGTCCACTGCAGCACGTGCATTGCTTGATGACGTGAAGGCTCGTCGAGAAGCACCACTTGCTTCTGTTGGCCTTAGCCCGTTCCCCGACTTTGATAGAACATTGCAGACACTTAGCGGGACGGATGATGGTGGGTTTAGCTTCAATTTTGACCCCAAATTCGTTACCGAGATACAAGCTTCCGAAAATCTGGGAGAATATGACCCTGGTATCGCCATTTCGTTTGACGGACCCTATGTCGATGATTTTCCTGCGTTGCAAATTCCAGATTTAATCAACACTCCGCATGTTGGACCCCCTCCTGGACTTCAATACCCTGCCAACTATCCGATTCATGACCCATTCGATACTCAGTCTGATCCAGATAGACAGGCACAACGCAGCTATGCTGGGACTTTCAATCCTTTTGCTGACACCTTTGACGACGATCTGAATTCTGGGGGAGCCCGTGTGATCACAGAAATTGATGAAGAGAGAAAGTTTTCCCGCTTCAATTTCGCCCGGAGTAGACAGAATTCTAGCCTCATGTCTTCGCCTGCAAGTACTTCTGCACCCAGCTTTCAGGGTTCAGGTGAAAATCCGGCCTTTTATGGTGCAAGTAGCGGACTTTTGCAGCAGCCTCATTGGCCGTCATTCAATCACCAAGAACTCAGTTATTCGCAGCCTGTCTCCCACGTAGGGTCCCCGACGCTACAGCAGAGCCAGCCACAAAATCCTCCGGGTCAATCAGCTCCAAGATTTCGGTCATTTGATGCTGATCTAAGTGAAGCCCAGTTAAGGGAGTTCATTCAGTCGAGTAGAGAACGCGCTGGTACGACTAATCAGCAATCCATACTTCAAGGTGAGTCTTGTGAAATATGTCATTATCTGACCTAATCTCAGTATACAGAGCCTCCTGGTTTCAACAAAGCTCAATCGCCATTTCATGACCCAGCTATCATGTCTGCCAGCTTTGCTCCCACATTACAGTCACCTATAAATATGAGTAATGTCCCTGCATATGGACCTCCACCGGGCCTCGCATTTCCGCCTGGTCTGAACAATCACCGCAACAATAACAAGACCCTCATAGTCAATACGCATGTCAGTCCAATTCCTACTCTTGATGAAGGATCTGCTCATGGTGAGTCTGAATTTGTTTCTCCAGGGGAGGGAGATGGATATGTCAAGCCCTGCACTCTCTCAACACGGGAACACCGTGATCGGCGTCAATGCGCCATTTCAGACTCTTACTGCGCGTACACAGTAAACCCAGGCAACCCTGGTAGAAAACTGTAGTACTTATGCATTTCTCCTCCCTTGATTGCCGCATACAGTCTTTTCTTTTTGTGATGTGATGCTGACATTTCAACTCTCTTGTTATCTCGCAAAATAAGTCTTAGTCTCCACAACTACCTCGCCGGCACCTTCAGTCTCATTATCAGCTATTGATTTCCCAGCCCTCTCTGTCAACCCTGTTGAATCTCCTTCGCCGCTCCAAATTGAGGATGGTCTTTCCGAGGTGGAAAAGACAAAAGTGCAAGAAAGGGCTGAGAGAAAGGCAGCCAAAGCTGCTGTAGCTGCAGAAAGGGCTACAGAACGACAAAGGCTTGCCCAGGAAAGGGCAGCCGCAAAAGCAGCGGAGAAGGCAGAGTGGGCGCGGAAAAAGGCTGAAGAGAGGGAGCGACTCATTCAGGCTCGTGCTGCAGAAGCTGAGCGAAAGAAGATTGAGATAGAAGAGAAGAGAGCCGAGGAACTTAAGGCAAAAATAGACCGAGAGAATGCTGACCGAGTAATCCGTGAGGCAGCGGAGAAAGCAAGGACTGAAAAGGAAAAGGAAAGAGCCGTACGAGCAGAGAAGGAGAGGCTTTTTGCTGCTCGAAAAGCGCAAAAACAAACTGAAATAATGAAGGCTGCTACCAGAAAGCAGCACTTGATGCCCCCAACGACGCCACAGGTTCAGAAAACAAATCCCATAGACGATGTCTCTCAGGTCCCCTTGCTCTCTAAGAAGCCCAAGAAATCTAAGCCTGCCACGAGACTCCTACGAGTTTCAAGAGACGATGAGCACTTTCCGGATGAACCCTCAACTGTTCTCTCTGCTGCCACCCCTGAGACTCCTCGTCTTCCGGGGCAGATTGCAAACTCGAGTGGCGTTAATACACGCTCGCATTCTGTCGAGCACCCGTCCAGTCGTGCCTCCGTCGAAGAACTGTTTGAACAGATCCAATTGACCAAGCCTCACATGGACTTGACCGACCACTCTTTCTTCGACTTATGTAAGATTGCTGCTACCTCCAAAATGCCTTTGGAATATGATCCTCTTGTTCATGCATTGTCTGCACTGTCCGTTGGAGGGGCATCGTTCTCTAGCAGTGTTCCATCCAACTCCATTGATAACGCCGTCTCCTCCTTCCAGCAACTTCTTGAGATCTTGACCCAAACAATTTCCGACCTTCTTCGTTTGCTTCCCAGGACGACATGGGACGACAGTTCATCCTTTGATAGCGTTCTTCGAGATATGCTCAAGAGCGATGACTTTTTGGACGAGACAGCAGAGGAGAATGGTGCTAAGGAGGACGAGGTTGTTGCTCTGACGTTGGCATTAGAACGCCGTGCTAGATGGATGGAGGTCCAACTTTCTAAGTTAGAGGAACTACACCGTGATATCAACAATGCTGCTGTACGCGCCATTCTTGCATTAAACGACAATGGCTGGGACGCAGCAGGTTTCCTTCCGCGTATCACCAATACTTTACGTCGTTTTGAGCAGCTTGGTATGGTGGATGAAAATGGAAAATTACGGTCCATGTCAGTCCAAGAACTCGAAAAGAAACTCGTTGTTTCAAAAGAAGCAACTATCTTTGCTGAAACGGAGGTACGGGAGATGATGGAGAGGTTTCAGGGAATTCAATTTGAGCCATTGTACTAAGCTAGTCAGCCTTTCATACGAAAGCTTGTTAAATAAGCGGATAAACATATTCTTTGTATCAAACCCCAGAAAATGCACAAAGCTACAGACGTCATAGAGGGCTATGTTCGATGTTCAATGCTCCTTGCTGTCTTTGTCAGGATAGAACTAGGAAATGGTAAGTTGCCATCATAAAAACCTAGCAGGTGTCACACCTTCCCAGGGTTCAAGATATTACAGAGATCAATTGCTCGCTTGATAGTTCGCATGAGCTCAACGGTACCTTCACCTAGCTCCTCGAGAAGATATTCCTTTTTGCCAACTCCAACACCATGTTCACCAGTACCTATGTATTAATTCGTGGCCCAAGTTCAGATATAGCCAGAGATGTGGGGGTAATAAGAAAACATACATGTACCATCTAAATCGATGGCCCTGCGCACGAGACGGTGAACTGCGCCATTAACTTGCTCGAGTTCGTCGTCATTGTGGAAGAGAATCAATGCATGGAAGTTGCCATCGCCTACATGTCCCACAATTGTGCTCTTTAATCCTGTCTCATATAGATCTTTCTTGGTTTCTTGGACTAATTGTGGCAGCTTGGAAACAGGCACACTATAGGATTACAATGCAATAAGAATGATTTGAAAAAAAAAACAATGGTACGGCGATAGAAAAACAGGGGAGCCGAGGTGTCAAGGACCATGGGGAATGAGCGCTCGGGCTTTATGAACAGCTCACGTACCAAACATCCGTAGTCCAGCATCGAGCACCTGGGTAAGCCGCAAAACTGGACATAAGGGCATATTTTCGATTTTGCCAGAGGTCTTCGGCTTCTTCGTCCGTTGAGGCAAACTGAAAATGATTGCTCCCATATTTCTCGACAATGGCCTGGATAGTCTTGGAGGTTGCAGAGACACAACCGGAATCACCTTGTATTTTGAAGAAAAGTGTGTCTTTGACCGGGTATGACTTGTCGATGAGCCCACCCTTATTGATAGCATCCATCACTGGTGAACATATTAACATTTTGATCTCCAAATCTAAATTCCGACTCACTATGATCGTCTAGTAACTCAATGCATTCTAAGGTATCCTGGATATAAGCAAGGCACGAACAGAAGTCAAATTGTTCTTACGGATATGAGGTCCATGAGGGGTATTCAATATCTCCTGGACTGCACTAACGGCGTGCTCAACATCAGGAAACTGTGCCATAGCTACTTTCGTGGGGAGCAAGGGAGCGAGTCGGATAGTCACTAAAAAAGACTTCAAACAGTGTGATTTTGAGTTGAGAGGAGTCACTCGCCTTCAGTTATGATACCTAGAGTGCCCTCCGCGCCAATGAACAGTTTAGTCACATCAAAGCCAGCTGCTGACTTTCTTGCACGTCTCCTTGTTTTGATAACATCTCCATTTGGAAGGACAGCTGTCTGATTATGCATTTAAAAGTCCAGCAGTGCGCAATTAAGAAAAACCCACAATATTCAAGAACCATTCAGCACGAGCGGTTCCATACCTGACGGCATTAGCTGAGATTCATTATCAGAACCAATCGATTGTCGGGGAACAGCGACTTACTGCCACTACAACCAGTACCGATCATACCCCCGATAGTCTCATAATGAATTTCAATAAAGAATTAACTGGGATAAAGGTAAATTCTTACAGCACCTGGACCAGGGTCGAGCTAGACTGATTATTACTAAACATTCACGTATAACATCTCCTTGACCCACTGGAAAAAATAGAGGAATTCCTCTAGTCTTGAGTGTCTGATTAATATCCTCCCATCGTGCACCAGGTTGACAAACAAGGTCAGAGTCTTCAACTGTAAAAGTCTTGGCATTTGTGAAACGGGCAAGTTATCATACTAACCGTTTATTTGTAGAATTTGATCCATGCCAGACATATCAAGACATATGCTTCCTGAGGGATACTGATGACTTTAATAAGCGGATGATAAAAAACGAAGAGAGCAGAGGCAGCTGACGCCTGAAAAATGGCCTTCAAGGCTTGTGGCCCCACTGTATGGGATGATAGGTACCCTATGCTTCCTAGCTATGTTGACGATTTTGACCACGTCTTCTGTAGATTTTGGACAGACCTTCCAACATGTAGAAATAGAATCGAGTCAAAGTGACTGGAAACTAACAATGATAGAGTGGGGAGACGCAGGATGGTAGGAATTTTCAGAAAATCCATGGGTCCTAAGAGCGCCAGGATCCATCGTAATAGACTGAGGGTCAGGAAATTCGGCTTTGAGCTCTTGAATCGCAACTTTGAGTTCTTCTGGGGATGCATACTGGGTCGGTCCGTAAGATTTCTCGCGCGGCTGGTCCGTTAGCTGAGAGCTTGCTATAGAAGGATTGGTACATGCCCCAAATGCTTCCATCAGCCCAACAATTAGGAATGCATAAGCCCCAGATTGTAGCAGTATCCGGGTGCGCAAAGAACCACAAAAGTGGTTTGACCATGGCGAGAAGCGGAAAAGAGTCCTGGGCGAGCCGGTTGTATAAGGACGGGTGGTGGTTAAGCGCAAAATTGCTAATGAATTTCGTGCGGTTGCTCCACGAGTGATACAGAAGGTAAACCGAGAGACGCTGAGAGTTGAAAGCATGGTTACGACTTACCTTGGTCAGTCTCTCTTTTATGACATGGTTGAATTGGCCTATCATATGTGCATATCAAGTGACTTGGTTTCCCAATTTGGATTGCGCGCCGTGAAGCGTTTCCTCAGAAGTGAAGCATAATCTAATTTTTGATTCTGTGATGTTCCGATGTTACACCTTCATCTGGCTGTGGGAGTTTCTCCCATAGGCATGCATACACGACGGGCAAACAACTGTCAAATGAAGTCACAAGGTTTGCTGTCAATTGGTCTGTCAAATACAATATACAGTGTCACGTGTCATACTATTTATTATTATTATTTGACTTTGTGTGCCGGCTGTCAAATGCAACCACAGGTCATTTGTACTTGCACAAGATGCCGCCTCCATTTCATTATTACACCCAACAACCAAACCTTCCAAGGCAATCTAGTCTCAGCAATCACCCAGATTAACCATCTGAGACAAGATCAGAGCTAACCATCACCTCAGTAATGATGGCTACAAATGAGGCGCTGTACTTTGGTTTGACTAGTCTCTTAATTATATACTAACTTAAAGGACTGCCTCTTGTGAAGTACTTTCCTGTTGTTGTTTCAACCATCCAAGCCTTTCTGCATCAAGCTGACTCTTAAAAGTCTCCTCCATGCTACATGAGACTGGAAAAGATTTTCAATGTGCTGAAGATACTGTGGGTCAATGGGAGGGTATCCAGGTGGATATGTGTGAGGGTTATCAGGATCCATGATATAGGTGGGCAGTGTCGAGAATCAGGTTAGTGTGTAAATTGTTAATTTTTTTTTTGAAAAGGTCAGTGTGACAAGTGTTACGCATATAACCGGTATAGCCGGTTAATTTGACAGATCACTTGACAGCAAACCTTGTGACTTTGACAGTTGTTTGTCGGTGGTGATATGATATCCCAAGAAAGGATTGAGCGCGGGAGGGTGGGGGAATAGGGGAGAGAATGGAAGGAATGGAACAGTGGATTGAGAGCATGCAGAGGCCCTCATTTATTTCTTTTTTCCAGCCTAGCTTGGTTTGCCACCTGTCGGTGAGGTGCGTAGTACAGGCAAGTGACAGCTGGAAGCTGCTGCAGGTGGCATTCATTGGCACTCCTACTGCAAGCCAAATGAGGACTTTGACTGCAGGCAGGGATGGTGATTTGGGATAGTCAGGTTGATGAGAGGGTATTCTTAGGTGTAGCCTACCTAGCATATGGGCACTGCTTTAACAAAAGTCACGACTTATCAATACACTATGCGCAGGATTGTGATCCCTGTCTCGACTATCCTTCTATTCAGCAGCCTCATATCTATTATTGCTGCTCTCTCGCTGCTATATGTGACTTTTCTTCAACAACCTCCTTCTTTCATTCTTATATCTGGCCGCTGGGCGGATCATCGAGCATCTATAGGACTATTTCCTCTTCCAAGTCAGCTCCCCAAAACGCCTTCAAGCCGCTCTCTATCCTACTTGCAGTTTGCATCTCATGATAGAACACTTTTGGCTCATGACTGGGTCGTGGAACACGAGACATGACAGACTAAGGGACAGAAAATCTACTACTTTGGCACAATCTACTATCAATTCATGTATCCTGTATACAGCCTTCAGCACCAGCCATTGTACGTCGACGCTATTCAGTGCGGCGCATCCATGATTGTGCATATGCCAGAGCAATGTATGCGGAAACAATGTATATCGAGCAAAAATTTGGACCTATTGATATTTGGTATGATGCTCTTCACTCGACAATGACCCTCTTTCCTCCCATCCACCGACCGATGGCAAGCTGTCGCAGTAGCGGCACGTTGGGTGAGAGGGTTCCAAACCGCATCAATCAAAGCCCCTGCTAGGCAAGTAATCTCAATGGATGCCAAGCTTTTTGCAATCCGTCTCGCCATCGCCAAAGCCACAGCAACAGGATGCCCAAACATGTCACACTGCCTCGCCCATGCCTAGGTGATTTTATCAAGTTTCTTACATGAAATCCCACTGCATTCGCTTTCACACCACCCAGAGAACCCCCATGACTCCCCAAAGTCCGCTAACGACGATGTGAACCCCCAGCTTCCTCTCCCACTCGGAGCGTCAGCACATACTTACAGGATCTCTCCTGCTCACTTCGAAGTATGCTCTTGCTATCTCATATATAACTTTTGATCTCTTCATCATTTCCTTTTTGCTTGCTGGTCTCTTTTTTTATATTTATTAGAGGGTTAGGCCCCTGTAGTCAGTAGGCTACCGCGGACTGTGTGTACACCGCGTTATAAATTGTTGAATTAAAAAAAGACCTTTCCTCTACATACTATCATTGACATGGTATTTTCCAGTCACTCCAGCAGGGTCAAGCTGCATTCTCATAAGCTACAATTCATGAATGCTTCATCGACCGTTTATGCATGCCGAGGCACTCCACTTATTGGTCTTGAGGGTTGTACCTTGGTGATTGGTGCGACGATGGAACATAGTATTTTATTATCGTTAATGTCTTTGCGGAACATTCCGGTGGCCAGAACAAGAAGCACAAACAAGCATGTACAAACAATTAATAGAAAAACCCATGTCCCTCTCCTCTACCCAAGAACTGGTAGAACAACGTCTAATACAGTTGGAGTAGGTATTCATGTCTCAGTGTCTAATTTCATCTAATTGCGCTTGGAATTTTGTAGAGCTATCTCAGTGCGACGCAATGAATTACTTCATCAAATATATCATATGGTTTTGAGGCGCAACGATGTTGGCTCAATTCTGACTTTGGGAAAGGAAGATGATCAAAACTGGCAGCGGTTTTTACAGCGTTTTGACATTATCAAAAAGTATGCCAAATTTTCATTCTGCTTGACATATCAGTTAATATCTGAAGTCCGGATGATGGGAGTATAATCCATTTGAATGAGGACGATTTTTTGGAGAATCAATTCCAGCCCATCATATTTCCAGCCCCGTCTCCATCTCCTTCAAGTGCCGGTAGTTCTGATGCATGTCCTACTACGGGGAGTCGGAGTCGCGTCAAAAGCTGCACGAAATCTCCTCATAGTCCCTCATTACCTTCTGTATCAATTGATTTTGGTACATTGTCGCCTTCTACACATCATCATACATCCCCAGATCAGAAAATGGATGTAGATCTCCGTCAGGATGAACCAGGCTCTCCGCTGTCCGATAACCGAGTAAGTGCTCGTCAAAAGATCTCAGTCACAAAGATCTCAAATGACAGTTCTCTGGGTAGAAGCAGGAGGAGCATCATCCTGATTCTATCAGAGCACTCGACTCGCAATCTCCAAGAGAGACTGAGAGTGTGAGAGAAGATGTCCAATCATCTGAAGATGATGAAGATGCCATGAAAGTAGACACATCATTTAGAGGCGACCGAGAAATCCTGCAACTAGGAATGGTAATGCCTGGCGCATCTTCGGATGTTGAATCTCCAGACGTCGCCCAGAATTCTGAGGCTGCCCTTGAAGATGTTGATGTGCACATGGAAGACATGGATGTCGTCTCCAGCATTGATTCAGAGGGAAACATTAACCAGATGGTCGATAAGCCTGTATCACCTTCCCCCTTCCAATCAGTAACCTCACCCTCATCCATTGGACCCATTAAGTCTTCCATTCCCTTCATACATCTCGGGCCGTCCTCTCCAATACAAACAACCCCTACACCCCGGCCTCCCGTCATTATTCTGGCTCCAAGCACTTCAACAGATGCGACTTCCTTCACCTTTGACGAAAGTCCATTCGTCGGCCCCGGGCAACAGAAATCATCTAGTTCTCCTATCATCCACCGACATCAATCTAATCTAGACTACACTTTACCATCGCTGAGAAAATTACCTCAGGAGTTCAATCGGAAAGTGAAGACTAAAATAAAAAAGAAGGACAAGGACAAGGATAGCGGAAAGGAGAACCCTAGGAAAGAAGAGTCGCTACCTATGGGCATTCAAAGATGGGTAGCTACGCTCAATGCAAACCCTGTATGGAAACGGGTTTCACGACCGATGAAGTGCTTAAGTTCGCGGGAGTGGGCGGTATGACATGCGTTTTTAGTCTCTTGCGTCACTGATCATTTTGTTTTAGGTAGCTATGACTGAGGTCAAGCTCATAAGGACTTTCGACCGCATTGAGTCTCTGAAAGACAGTGGACGGTGGAGTTTCAGGCAACCTAAAAAGCAAAGGGGCGTTGGTGGTCTAGTAAAAAGTCACTGGGATTACCTTATGGATGAGATGGTGAGTCGTGGTTCAAAGCTTGTCGGTTGATATAGAATTGTACACATACAGAAATGGATGCGAATTGATTTTCGGGAGGAACGGCGGTGGAAGATAGCTCTGGCTTACAATCTAGCTATAGCCGTTACAGAGTGGCATGCTGCCGGTTCCCTCGAGGAACGAGTGAAACAGGGGATATGTGCGTTATGGAATCCAGCACGCCTCAGGTCAGAGGCACTGCAGGATGTTCAGCAGGACGATGAACCCATGCATTTAGAAACGCCAGTCTTGCAGGATCATCAATCTCCAGGGGAGAGGTCAAATGTTTTGCTTGGTGTTGACTATGGTTCGGATGAAGAAGAGGATGATGATCAACAGGATGTTGTTGATGCATTACAGCCTCTTGCGCAATTGCAAGATGCTCTAGAAATTCCATCTCAAGACGAAGTACATGAAGATCAAGAATCAATTATCAAGCCCAAGACCGAGGAATGTGAAGATATTTCTGTGCTGCGCCGTGATGAAAGTGCGCAGATAGATACTCAGACGAAGGGTCACTCCATGGATCGGCAAATGGTCGACTCTGAGGAGAAAAATGTTTTGATTGGACTCAAATCCTCCTCCAATGATCCTATACTAGCAGTCCAAACAAGCTCGAATTCCAGCTCTAGCAATGCAGATAGTGATACCCCCGCAACCTCTACGAGAGCTTCCTTCAAGCGGGCTTATGCCCCGTTACGAGAACGCATAATGGAGTCCGAGATTGACAAACTGTTCCTGGATCTGGATGATTTCCATATCACCCATCCCAGCAAGATGAAGGATAGTGACCATGATGACCCTATTACAATCAATCTCCCCCCGGCTGATCTGTCCACTATCTTCCCAGAACTTCATCCATTTAGTATGTTGGATGTTGCCCCCCCGACAGCACCCGTTCTTGAAGGAAAGAAAAAAAGCTCGGATCGAGATGACCCCAACAAACGCATAGAGGACACAACCTATGCCAAGCTTTTTTCCCTTGGAGAGTTTATGTACAGCAAGCCAACGCTTATCGGACCTTTACAGCCGTCCAAGAACTGGAAAGATGGACAGTGGTTATCGTTGGATGTAACTCCTGTGTACGCGGATCACGAGGGACCGGTTCGGTTCTCGGAAGACATGAGCGGTAACAAAAGTTGAATTTATCATTGAAAAACAAATTCACTCACTATGCGATCAGAGATATTTGATAACCGGCTGAGCAATTCTGCGATGCTTGCTCAACAACAGCTTCTCTTTGCAGCTGCATGTGAACGGGAAAAGGATCGGAGAAGAGCGACAGAAAATCAATGGAGTGTCAATGATGATGCATTGCTTAAAACTCTGATTGATCGATATCCCTATAATTGGCAACTCATATCAGAGAATTTCAACGCGGCGCGGACAACCACACCAACAGATAAAAGGACAGCCAGAGATTGTTTCGAACGATGGAGAGAGAAGTGGGCAGCCGAAACCCGAAGACAGCCAGAAGTCCCGCCTCAGCAGCCCTCTGTACATCAAGTTTCAATACAACAACCTTCTGTGCAACAGCCTTCTGTGCTGGAAGAAAATGCTATTGTATCAACGTCACCAATGACCACTAGGGGTGTCAAGAGACTGGTCTCAGGTATGGTGACAAGCCCTATTTTGGATTCCCCTGGCGGCAGTGAGTCGAAGAAACGTCGTAGACATATTTTATTGCAAGAGACAATGCGGAAGTCTGCCAAGAAAAAGGCAGAATATCAGCAGAAGATGCTTAGTATGTCTAAGTGAGCCGATAACTGAAAAATGACACTGATCCAAAACGTGGCAGATACGCAACGGAAACCATCGGTTGTCCACGAAACGCACATACCTTACAATAACATGCGTTATCTTTCGCCCGCCGAACTAAGTAGAATGAAAACAGAGAAAGATGCCAAAACCACTCATGAAATACAATTACGCAAGAGGCAGGAAGAAGTCACCCGAGCTGCACAATTGCAGGCACGCTTGACGCCTGTCAGTAATTTGTCTTATAAAATTGGATACGCTAATATCTTACAGGTACAACATGCTCTACAATTTCAGCAACTCCTCCAGCAACAGCAATCCACTCAACAAGCTCCGCAGCCACAGCAACCTGGAACTTTGAGTCAAACACAGGCACAGACACAACCCCAGCAGGGTAGCCAACAGACATCACAATCAACGCAGGCATCAACTCAAGTAGTCCCGGCATCATCAATGACGCAACAGGGGCTTCAAGTTGCACAAGTGACAAATATTGCTCAACGTTCTCCAAACACGTTGCTAACCAATCAGGCGTTGGGTAATTTTCGAGGACAAGTGAATATATCGCGGATCAACTCACCCAACGTTGCTCCAGGGGCACCACGCCTGACCGCTCAGCAAATCCTCCAGCTTCAACAACAAGTACGACCCGGAAGTCAACCCCGCCAGGCTGGACAAATAGCTGGACATCAAGTAGGACAGCAAGGGCAAATGCTGGTCCCGTCGTTGAATGGTAATTCGAGTGGACTCAATGGTACCCTGACGGCGTCGTTCATCAGTCGTGATTCGACATCCTCGCCCTCTGCGAATGTGACGCCGCCACGCAAATCAGCAACACCAACCAACGTCAACTCTCCTCGAATAACGGTAGATCAAGGTCAGCCTGGACAGAATCAGATGGGGGTTCAGGTGGCTGGAAATGTATTGGCCAGGCCAACGACCAACCTGAACTACTATGGTGCGATATCAGGTCTCACCCCAGAGCAGCTAAATGTTTTGCGTTTCATGGTCAATTATCTTTCTCATGTTTCTGATTTTGTGCTGACATTTAGCAACTATAGCAGCAACAGCAACAACAACAACAACAACAGAATACACAACAGGATGGTCAGAGCTAGCCACGAGCTGAACTATTAATAAAACAATTAGTAAAGACATGTGTTTTGTGCAACAGGCCCGGGCCTGAATTGATTGATTGATGATGTTTTTCATAAGGTCAGTAACAGAGTGTGACAGTCCTCGTTGATTGGGGACGATGACCAGCGATCCACTCCGGGATGCACACTATGACCCGCTTCCACTGACAAGCGACGACCAGCCTACCACTACCCTTTATAATGCCCCTCCCTCACCAGATCTCAATCCTTCTGCCTTCCACACTCCAGAAATGCAACCAACTGACATTGGGAGTCTTGACCCTGTCGTTCCTGCCGGGACAGCAACCCCTCGCTTCCTAGGCGCTACTCTTTACAACGATCACCAGCCTCGCCCTCGCGAATCTTTTCCATCTTCCTATCATACCGGGATCAGCCAGCCGTCCGAATACAACTCGTCTGTGTACGCGCTCAACGAACCAAACGCCCAAGCATATCGTGACGATCCGCGTGGGAGCTACTATGGCACCATTCAAGACGGAATGCCCATGTCACCCGTCGGACAATCTAGAGTGCTTGAAGAGAAGCGGGCTGCTTATGCCGCTCCGGCAACCAAATCCCGGAGAAAAACTATCATCCTTATAATTCTTGCTGCACTCATCCTCCTTGTCATCATTATCGTTGTCCCTCTTTATTTTTCTGTCATTCGACCCAGATCACTCCAAACAGACTCGGCGAGTAGTAGTGTTAGCAAGAGTAGCAAACCCACTTCCACGAGCAACCCAAGCACACCACAGAGCCGCATCGCGACTGGTGGAGACGGTTCCGAAATTACAATGGAAGATGGAACCAAATTTACCTATAGAAATTCTTTCGGCGGGTACTGGTATTATGACGAAGAGGATCCATTCAATAATGGCGCTCGCGCTCAATCCTGGTCACCCGCCCTCAATGAAACCTTCAACTACGGTACTGACACTATCAGGGGGTGCATACACTATTGTACCTATTTTGTCGTTATCTGCTGATAGTTTCTACGTAGGGTCAATTTTGGAGGTTGGCTTGTGTCTGAACCTGTGTGTATTCATTCGTTTGGATCTTTTCCTTCGCTGAACACTCGTTGAATCCACAATCCCAGTTCATGTGAGTCATTGACAGTTTAAGACGTATTATCTGACTCAAACAGTGTCCCTGGTCTTTACGAGAAGTACCACGGATCTACAACCACTGCGGTTGACGAATGGACATTGAGCCAGAGCATGCGTGTAGATACTGCCAATGGTGGTATCAGTCAACTTGAAGACCACTATAAAACATTTATCGTTGAGTAACAGCCCACCCAAAGTATCAATGGCACCTCATGCGCCCATAGACCGAGCGAGATTTTGCTGAAGTTGCTGGTGCTGGTCTTAATTACGTCAGAATTCCGCTCGGATATTGGGCGATAGAAACGAGAGAAGGGGAGCCTTTCCTAGCTCACACCTCTTGGCCGTAAGTCCGACACTATGATTTGATTGAAGTTCATTTACAACACCTGGCTTCAGGTACTTCTTGAAAGCAATTAAGTGGGCCCGTAAATACGGTATCAGAATAAACCTCGACCTGCATGCTCTTCCAGGAAGCCAAAATGGCTGGAATCATTCAGGCAAACTGGGTACTGTCGGTGTCCTCAACGGGCCCATGGGCTATGCAAATGCTCAACGTTCCCTCGACATCATCCGTGTTCTCGCTGAATTCATATCTCAGCCTCAGTATAAGGATGTTGTGACAATGTTCGGTGTTATCAACGAACCACAAGGACCCACTGTGGGCCAGGATGCACTAATCAGCTTGTGTGTACATTTATTGTTTCAGATACAGTTGGGCAGCTTATATATACTATATTCAGTTATATAGAAGCATATAATATTGTTCGCAATGCTGGTGGTGGAACAGGCGAAGGAAAGGGACCTTTCATTTCCATCCATGATGGCTTCTTTCCTCGGAATCGATGGGTTGGTATTATGCCCAATGCGGACCGTGTTGCCCTCGATGATCACCCCTACATCTGCTTTGGTGGGCAATCGGATAGTCCAATGTCAAGTTATCACAGCGTACCATGTACTACTTGGGGTGCTGCCGTGAATACCTCGATGACAGCTTTTGGACTAACATATGCCGGAGAATTTAGCAATGCTGTCACAGACTGTGGCCTCTGGCTGAATGGTGTAGATCTGGGCACACGCTATGAAGGGACATACGCTAAGAATTTACCGACGGTTGGAGACTGTACGCAGTGGACAGATTGGACAAAGTATAGTGCCCAGATGAAATCCGACATAAAACGCTTTGCCCTTTCAAGTATGGACGCTCTTCAGGTCATTCATTCTTCAACTTTGTGATTAGATTTTCCTGAATCAATCTCTAGAATTACTTCTTCTGGACCTGGAAAATTGGCAATTCCAGTGTAACGGGTAAAGTTGAGAGTCCTGCGTGGTCCTACCAATTGGGGCTTCAGCAGGGCTGGATGCCTGAGGATCCTCGTGAAGCAACAGGCGCGTGCGGTGGTAGCAACCTATTCAACCCTCCTCTCCAACCCTGGCAAACAGGCGGTGCTGGTGCCGGAAATATCCCAGCCAGTGTTACGACTGCTTATCCTTGGCCCCCTGCTAGCATAAGTGCTGCAGGAGCCGTCAGTCTCCTCCCTTCCTACACTCCAACTGGACCAATCCCCACATTGCCTGTGCCTACTTTGACCACTTCCAGTGGTTCAATGGCCACCCCAACTGTGGATGTAGGAAATGGTTGGAATAACCCTTCTGATACTGCTGGTTTTTATGTTGAAATTCCAGGATGCAAGTATCTTGATCCCTGGATAGATCCTAGTACCGCTCCGCCCCCAGTGTGCGGTTCTTGATCACTTGCCTTTCTCCAGACCGGATTTGGTTCTGGATTTTTGATTATTTATCGTATACACCTTCAAAATGACTATTACATGGACAATTGATCTCACTCGTCTGCAGTTATGCGGTCTTTAGTTTTGTCTCGTCCACCTGATGATTAATGTAGGCGGTCGTCTATTCTTAACAGTAATATATATGGAACTGGGACCTTATCTAATCTTACCCTACACCTCGATACGCGTCTCCCCATTACGTGTCCCCTCAACTTAGACCTCTCTCTCCTAAGAGGTCAGCTTCGCAAAATTTCATTTGAAGGATTTTGCCTTTCCAATACGACAACCGTGCGAACTGTCCTACATGGAAACTAGAGGCTATGCGACAACACTGAATTAAGACAAGATTTATTTGGTACATGCTGCGGTTCAGTGAAAGACATGCATAAGTGGGTAAAGCTCAGAATCAGATTTATCGAGCATTCTGCTATGTATCCGATTCTGTGGTGGCTGCGGTTTTCCAACTGGAAATTTTCTTCGTCAACCAACTGTCCTTGATTCACTCTCGATAAGATTTCGCTTGAGGTAGATATCAAGCGTTTGTGTCCTATCCTGTCAAATGGTCAATTTCCAACCATTGAGCCGATTCTAAGAGGGTAACAGACCCGAACACCGCTCTCAGGCCCTGCACGAGCAACAAATTCCCAAGATAAATACATCAACTCAGCGGCCGGATGGTCAGCGTAGCGTGAGGCTTCAAATTGTTCTTCAGTGAATTCCGGATCGAGTGAAGCCTTCTCCCCAGTCACCTCACTAAATTGATAGACGATGTCACGAAGACTAATATAATCGACCACGATTCTGATACGCTTTCCTGCAGGCATGTTCTCGAGTTGGGCCACCAAACCGACAGAAGAAAGAAGACTGACCATTGTATTTTTCAGGTTCTCGGAAGGCAGGCACAGTCCAAGCGCCATGGTCAGTGACACTATAGGCGAATATTGGGACATCGGGTAGGAAGCCAACTGACCAGGAGAACCGTGATAATTTGGAGCAAAAAAGCTCGTCCAGAAGTTTTCATAATACATAGGAATGTGCACGAAAGTGTAGGGAATGCCACTTTCAACGATGCGGTCCTCGATGAGAGCCTTTGACTTCCAACTGATGGCTCTGCACTCGCCTTCACGGCCTTTGACGGTAGACCAAACGAAATGCTTAGCACCGACCACTTTCGCTGCCTCTACTATGTGTTTACCATGGAGTTGCTCGACATCATATCTATGCTCGTAGAATGAAGTGAGGCCATAAATCCCCCAAGCACCGGAGAATGCCTGGACTGTCTCATCGAGAGAGCTGAGATCAGCTCTGACAATGTCAACACCTCTAGCTGCAAGGGCACAAGCCACTGGTGTCTCGGGACTCCTAGTAACTCCCCGAATTTTGAACCTTCCCAGAGGTTCCTTGAGCAAAAAATCAACAACAGAACTTCCCTGTCTAAGATCAAATTGAGTGCTTGTCCTGATACTCTAGGAAATGACCTACTGTCCGGTGGCGCCAGTAACAACGATCAGTCTCGTCATGAATAGAGGTTCAGAAATTCGACGACTAGTAGGAGGGTAGAGACTTGTGCAGGCCTAGCGGGAGAATCAAATATATATATTCCCGAGGTGTATCTCATTTCATATATTTATTCCTCTATTTCCAGCTCCACTGATCAAAAAAGGGGTTCCTTCTGGTCTTGGGATCAGCGGTGTGATCACCAACATTTTGAATTGGGAATTTTTTGAGCCGAGCTAAGACTAGGCAGAATAGTTAGCAAGACACATTACCCCGCTTTTTTCCGGTGTCAGCATATGACAGTCTTTTTATCTGTCAAGCTCAAAACTATCATTCAACAGTGATGTCCTTACAGTCAATTCTGAGAACAGCCATGACGGTTAAAAAAGGTCTATTGAGTGCCAGCTGGCCACCTGCCAGCAAGCCAACTTCTCTGTTCGGATATCTCAAACAACCCCAGTCATCACAAGTCAACCAAAGTCGACACCCGAAAAAGCATTCCCTTAATCTTAGTTCTACATTCGTTATGCCTAGCTCGTGCTCCTAGTTTCATCCCGTCTCGTGGTTGCATTGCCACTGAGTATATGGGCTTGTCGTTCCACTGGTACATGACCACAAAAGTTTTGTTTGATTCTTACCTTGAAAACTTGATTGCTGTTGACCTTTGAAAAAAAGCGCCAATTTTTTACCATTGTGGGTTCTGTGAGTACTTCAATCTCCCACCGACATGATAAATGACTTCCGTAAACGATCTGACACTTCGAAATCTTCTCTAGACAGGTCTGTGTCAAGGTGTCAAGGATGACTTTCAAATTCCCCAGACATATGATTTAGACTAAAATACCTTTTTTGAGATTGAGATCTTCTTTCTATACATAGCATATAAGTCTGTTGGAGGCCGAAGTGAGACTGCTCTGCAGCATGTCACCCTGTATCATGTCGCGTTGCACAATGATGATTATAATATAAATATCGTCATATATTCACCTTCTGAAGATGACAACGAGAGCTGTTTCCTGGATTCTCATAATGGTGGAACAGGCCAAATCAAATTGCGGGTTTAAATAGAAAGACGTTTTGAATTGAAGCTTTGACCAAATATGGCAATATTCCACGCCATATCCTGCATATGTTACCATGGACTACTCACAAGCCACACACGACGAGGTCAACCTCCTACGACTGGTACAGCGCCTCGAAAAAGCGGTGTCCTCTGATGAACATGAATGGAATGAAACGGGAGAAAAAGTCTGGTTGCGGGCTTTGGGTACACTTCAGGTAAAAAAAAGACGTTAATACGCCTTTTCGTCTCTCCGTTATTGACACAAAGCACCGATAGAAAGTCAAGTACGGACGAAAACTTTTGAAAAACCTCGATCGTGACGATTCTCAGCCCACTTCGTATGTTGTGACCGCCCCGCCCCTTTCATTTTTTTCCCTCTCTCTTACTGGCATGACGTTTCCAGAAACCAAGTACATCAGAGAAGAATCGATCTCAGTTCAAAACTAGATCGAATACAGCTTTTCATGACTCAAGTTCGAAACGTAGGTCAACGGTTTTTCTAGACAAGCAAATCAATTTACTTGAAAACGATGAACAGAGAACAGAGCCTCCATTGCAGCGACCTGAACCTATCCTTCTAAAACTTCGAATGCCCACAGACGCTATCCAATCATCATCAGAATCCAATGTGAAGCCAGGGCCAGAATGCGAAGAAAAAGGTTGGACTGGGATATCGTCGTCCGTCGATGATGGTCGTGTGGATTCTATCATAATACGACGACGACGGCCATCCAACGACTCAACTACTGCTGCTGCTACTGAGACTTTATCGTCTCCTCTCCTTCCCACCACCACACTTGCCCAACATACACCGTCATCATCCCTCTCTTCTTCCACTGTACCCCCCACCGCCTCTTCTCCCAACATTCCGAAACGTCACTATCTACAACAAACCACAAACGCCCTTCACGAAGCATTATCCGATCAACTTGCACTCATGGCTACACAACTCAAACGTAACGCACAGCATTTCTCTGCCAGTCTAGAGAAAGACAAAGCTGTCATCGAGGAAACGCAAGAAAAGATGGAGGGGAATCTGGGTCTGATGATGAAAGAGAAGATACGACTGAGGGATTTCAGAGCAAGGAGTAAAGGTTCCTTGTGGATGGTGATGGCGATTGTGGTCGTTGTCCTGGTACTGTTTGTCGTTATGGTTGGTGTCATTAGGTTCAGTGGAAGATGAAGTAGTTCCTCAAGTCCTTTAGACACCATGGGATTGTTTTGGGTTTTTTTGTGAAGATGGGCGTTTCACTTATATCCTACATGACAATGAGAATGTTATTGCGTTTCGAGAAAATAGATTAAATTCACGCGGATACGTTCAGGTAAAAAACAAAACGAAGCGGGTTGGTGTATACTATGTATGTATATAGATATCCCAAAGATCATAATGTCATACTCAGATCTTCTGGAAGACGAACCTCTGAGAAGAGCTTCCGTCAGAACCTTGCAAGGTGATCTGGAAAAGGCAAACTTGTCGTTATTTCTACCAACTCTCTGCCATTCAAAAAAAATATTCCTTACCATGTTCTCTCTACCAACACGAGGAGTAAGAGTCCAGAGAAAATCTCCCGAAGAAAGTTTGATCTAGTCAACAGGATCGGATTTGAGAATTGTCTTTTTGAATTTGGAAGAGACGGAGGAGGTATTTTTTACTCACGGTATACAAATTTTCCAGTGTACTGCTCTGACCTCCACCTTGGATAAGCCACGACGATTGTTCATTCGAAGCTGCTAAAACTTGTTCACCCTGCAAAAAAAAAAAAAGAGAAAGAGGTCAGGGCAAACACTCGACAATGAATCAAGCTCAAACCAACCATTATGGGAGTAGCATAAGCCCTAGCACCCGTTCCCGCACTTTGAATGAAAAATTCATCACTACCATTGGAAACGAGTTCCCACTGACACTTTTGTGAATCCAACAACGATAACGACCAAAAAAACAAAACAACAAACGTACGTCCTCCCAAACACTGGCAAATTGCTCAGAAAAGGTGATCTCTGTCTCAAAGGGCCCTTGTTGCGCCCCAGGTGGGAAACTACGGGCAGATTGTGGTCCGTTTAAGATACGGTAGGTGCCTGAGGTGAGCTGTGGAAAGCTTCATCTTGGGGAGTCAAAAAAAAAACAAAAGTTTACATACAGGAGCTTGTGCTTGAACAACGCCGACAAGACCAGTCACAGCGACAATGCAAGATAAGATGTTTGAGAAGAAAAGCATTTTTTTCAATTGAGAGGCAAAAGCGATCGTTGGTTTTTTTTCCTTGTGTTGATAGAAAAAACGCGTTTATATGTATACGACTCCCGTGCAATGCAGACGTATACGGTCACATTGGGCTGCATGCCGTCAATACTCATCGGAGGGGGAGTGGGTAAGACGCTGAATTCCGGAAGGAACCAAAGAGAATGGAGAGAGATATACTATGAAACGCTTTTGAGCCTCTTCATCCTTTGGGGGTGGAGAGAAGGCAGTGAACTTGGTTGTAATTCGGGGATAGACAGTCGCATTGAGAAACAACAAGTCGAGCTCAAACCCAGAACGTGATCAAATTAGCCTTCATAGAATGGATTTACTCGCAAGGTACGACATCCGGGAGATAGGTAGGTATGCATCAAATTAAGCCATGTTTCAAATGAGAATGGATGAATGAATCACGGGTTATGCGCGCGCTGATCTATTCCGCATCAGGCGGATAGACAAAGTTCGAGTCATTGTTTTCTCGGCCGGTTAAGTCCGTGTGATGAGCGAGGGGCAAAATGTGATGAAAACATACCATATATAGATAATGTCTTACTAATGGCTCCCGACACAAAACCAACCGTTTGATTCATCTTGGCATCAATGACGACTTCAAAACAGCCAGACGATACGATTCTAAAGGAATTTCTATCGGTAGGTCAGAGCTTATGATATATATCGATGCTGACTCATGAACTAGTTTGACCGAAAAGCACGGTATACATTCGATAGCGTGAGAGACAGTACAGAGACAGAATTGTGTAGACAAGGATCAGAAGCGTGTATCACGGTGCGTGTTGCTGTGTGAGATTTTGTCAGGAATGAATACATTGTTGACACAGCTCGGCATGAATTCGAGACGGCTGTTTACGGCCATGCAGGAACAAGGATTCTTTTGTGCGCTGCCGTCGAATCCCAAGAAATTACACATGGAATGTCGACCTTTAGATACGGCATGAACCACTCTAGATTTCTAGCATAGTACATTACGACTCGGGCGCAGGCGGGATGTAATCAATTCCTAATGTTCCTTGTTTGGCTTTTTCAGCCTGGGCACTGGCTACTTTTCGTCTGCCTTGAGCCATGCGTAGATCGATGTTGGCCATGTCGACTTCATGCAAAGCTCGACGAGACTTTGCCTTTAGAACGTCGAGGTCTTTGTTGAGTGAGATTCGATTCGTCTGCATTCGCCTCATCTGCAACGATGATATGATTAGATAGGAGTGGGATTCAAAAGACCACTCACCTCGGCCTCTGATTTGGCCGAGCTCATGTCTGGCATAGTGAAATTGGGAATCTGTGTCCATCGCTCGGGCGGTATAGATGGGAATGAGGTGTATTTTGCAGAATGCAAAGGGTGGGAGGACTCTGGCTGGTCTTTGGGTCTGCGGTCTGCGCGAGGGGCTGTAGGATAGGGAGCTGAGGGAGGAGTAGGTACAGGGGCAGGGGCAGGGGCAGAGGCTGGGACTGGGACCGGGACTGGGGCAGCGGTGGAGGGGGTTGAAGAGCCTAGATTTCGCGGGCCTTTGGGGGGCGTCTTGGATGATTTACGCCATTGAAAGGCACGAGGACCTTTTGGGGGTGAATGTGATCTGCCTCTGGAGGGAGGGGGAGGTTCTGGGATGACAGGCGATGGTGTTTTGCGAGGAGGCGAAGGCGGGGAGTCTGAGATGGAGTGATTGCCGAGTCTGAGTCGCTTGGGTGGTGGAGATCGACGCCTGTAGCGTGGAGAGGGTGAGCGATGGCGAGGAGAAGGTGAGCGACGATGGCGAGAGGGTGAGCGACGGTGGTGAGAGGGTGAATGGCGGTGACGAGAGGGTGAACGACGGAGGCGAGAAGGTGAGCGACGGTGACGAGAGGGAGAGCGACGGCGACGAGGAGGGGAAGGAGACCATCGGCGGCGACGAGCAGCATAGGGTGGAATGTAGGTCTGGGTGCGGATGTTTGCCATTGGACGAGCGACAGGACCGCGGATTTTGTCGTCGTCGTCTCTGGCAGCGGACTCGAGTGGTTTTGGTGGGAGAGTCGACATTGGGATTGTTTGTGCGGAACAAACATGCTGTATCCCTTGGCCTCTCTCTCCCAAATCTCCCTTTCTCCCTCCCTCCACGACGGCCTCCCAAGCGACCTCGAGCTCGAGCTTCGCGCTTATGGCTGCAAGCTCATCCACCAGGCAGGCATCCTCCTCACCCAGTCCGTTGTTTTTTTCTTCTCTGTTTCATCATCCTCACATTACCAGAAAACACGTCGCAGTCGCCGCTGCCCAGATCCTCTTCCAGCGATTCTGGTATGTCAGCTCGATGAAGCACTTTGGCGTCGCCGTGGGTCCTTGTCTTTTCTCTCCTCTCTGTCTTGTTCACTCTTCACCAGGACATCAGCATGGGTGCCCTCTTCCTCGCGTCCAAGCTTCAAGAATCCCCCTTGCGCATGCGTGATCTCATCAACGTGTACGATGTGTTGCTCCAGAGGGCCGCTCACGATGGCCCCGGCCCCTTTGTCTACCGCCCCATGCTGTACTTTGACAAGGCCTTTTACGACCTTAAGGAAGCGCTCGTGGTCGCGGAAATGCAGATCCTCAAACGGCTTGCCTTTAACGTCCACGTCGTCCTTCCCTATGGCACGCTCATCAACTATCTTCAAGTGCTCGGTCTCATCAAGCACCCAAATGCCTGCTCCAGGGCATGGGGCTACCTCAACGATGCGTATGCTCCTTCTCTTGTCCCTGTGGGCTAACTCCAAGTCTGTCTAGACTCCAAACACCCGTCTATGCCCTCTACCAGATACCGACTATTGTCTGTGCCGCCATCCTCCTCACGCTTCGGCATCTCGACATATCTCTCCCGTCGGATCGTTGGTGGGACTTGTTTGACGCGTCGTGGGACAACATATGGAGCGTGTGCGGCTATGTCATGCGCCTGTACCGGGCGAGACCTGAGGAGGAGAGGAGTCGTGTGCGAGGCCTGGTCTCGAAGCAGAGTGTACGGAATTGGCTAGACAGTAATGAATGAAATGTTTTTTCAGTCACGTGTCTCTCAATGCTTGACCACTGCTCTATATCACACAAAGGCAGAGTATTTATTTGTTTTCTACTCTGAGATACTGACAATGCTCAGGGGGCATCGTGCTCTGGTCGCGGTCTTTCACGCCCCAGGCTGCCCTCATCGCCTCCTCACCCACCTCTCCCCTCAACTCCCTCATCCGAGACGCCCTGATTGAGGGCCGCACAACAGAGGACAGATATGAAAAGGACGGCTATGCAGTCAAGTGGTCCTTTGTCAATGGCCTCGAGCTCATTTTCGTCGTCCGTATCCTCTCGGCTACTCTGCTCACTGCTCACGTCCACCAGGTTGCATGGCAGCGAATCATACAGCTCACCTACGTCGACCAACTCTTGCTTGCTCTCAAGACCCTCTTTATCAAATACTACGAACCCTTCATTGCATCCCTCGTGGCTTCCCTCCATTCTACCAAGTCACTCACCCTCGAGCCCACCTCGTGGAACTTGAGCAAGGCATTCGAGAACTGGGACTCTATCTTTGACAACATTCTGCAAGGTTTGGAGGATAAAGTAAGCCATCCTCTTGTCGCAGAAACTTTTGCTCGACGTCTGCCACAGAATCGCAAATCAAGAGCCAAGCCTCTCCTTCCTTCAGCGCCAACCCCGAGTGATCTTCCCGACGACGACCAAAGCAACGGTACGTTCACAACAACATGCCCTGTCCATCTAATCTCTCCTCTAGAACCTTCCGTGGACCACGATGTACCCAAGGACGGTCAGGAAATAGCCAGAAACGTTGAAACATTCAAAACCAGGCTACGCGGTCGTGGCGGCAGGCAGAGAGGAAGGGGTGCAAGGCAGGTCTCGGTCCCCATAGACAGGAAAGCCGGGCGCGACAGTCAATCTAATTCTGAGTGCGTCTTCCTAATTTTTCTGACGATCTGTTGACCGAATGGGCAGCTCCGAGACACCGCTGGTCAAGCGGAAAACCAAAGCTAAGCGTATCTGGGGTGATTCGCAGCCTACGGAGCTGGATATGGACAAGTTGGATTATAGTGTCGATAAACCTTTGCAGGATCGTGCAAACCTGAACGATGTACAGGCTTTGGTCGACCAATCGTCCCTCGGCTCGAGGAGTCACGATGGCATGTATCAAGTCAAGGATTGGGAGTTCACTAAAGACCATGGTCACGACGTCCTCGCTAACGTCGTCAAACCGTTGGACAAGAACACGAACTCGAGTTCTCTGATAACATCCCTGTTTTCGAGGCTCACGGGCTCTCAAGTCCTTACCGAGGCCGATCTTCAACCTGTGCTCGAAGGCATGAAGCAGCACTTGATGAAGAAAAATGTGGCCAAAGAAATCGCAGAGAAGGTTTGTGAGGGTGTCGGTGAAAGTCTTGTTGGCAAAAAAATTGGCGGTTTCGAGAGTGAGCGATTAACCTTGACATCTCTGATACGTATTCACACTGCTTCTTTCCAAGCCACGACCACAGCCGTTCGGAAGGCACTGTCGATGTCGATCACACGCATTTTGACTCCCAAGACCTCGACTGATCTCCTTTTATCGATCCGCACAAAACTCTCGCCACCCTTGTCATCGACACAACAGCGTATGCCGTTTAGCATCACGTTTGTGGGTGTCAATGGTGTCGGAAAGAGCACGAATCTCTCAAAAGTCTGCTTTTGGTTGATCCAAAATGGACTACGAGTTTTGATTGCTGCCTGTGATACGTTCCGGTTCGTCAACCTTTTCTTTGGGTGATTGAGGTTGTCTGATTGACTTTATGATCATGAACAGAAGTGGAGCCGTCGAGCAACTTCGTGTACATGTTAGAAACCTCAGCATGCTTGACGTCAACAACGGTGGAGCCGAAAACAACAAAGGTCGTGTGGAATTGTATGAGAAAGGCTATGGCAAGGACGCGGCCGGGATCGCTCGGGAAGCTATGGCATATGGTTCATATGTTTTTTTGGACGCATTTTACCCGTTATTGACATTGTTGTTGTTACAAGCTCGAACGAACGATTTTGATGTCGTTCTCATTGACACGGCTGGTCGAATGCAGGATAATGAAGTAAGTCGACGATTTTGTCATGCTGTCCCTCGTTGTATCTTACTCCCAAAACCAAAAAAGCCATTGATGCGGGCTCTTGCCAAGGTGAGAAGCAAACCCATTCCTCTTTCTTGTGTCAGCAACTTTTCGCTCATGGCCCTTTTTATCAGCTGGTTTCAACCAACAATCCCGACAAGATCATTTTCGTTGGCGAGGCGCTTGTAGGCAACGAGGCTGTCGACCAGTTGACCAAATTTGATCGTGCGTTGCGTGATTATTCTTCTGCTTCTGGTGTCGTAGGTAAGGGACGTGGTATTGATGGGATGTTGGTGACGAAATGGGACACGGTGGATGATAAGGTGACTCTCTTTTTTTAAACCTCTCTTGTGCTTTGTGTTTTTTTTCCTTTTTTTTCCTTTTTTTTGATTTCTTTTCAAAAGGTGGGAGCGGCACTCTCCATGACTTATGTCACAGGTCAACCCATCATTTTCGTTGGTTGTGGACAGGTATGTGTGCTGCTCATCTGATTCGATCATAAGAATTGATTTTTTTCTCAAATATACAGACGTATACGGATTTGCGACAGTTGAAAGTGGACAATGTCGTTCAAGCCATCTTGAGTGACTAGCCGATGTAGTCATCAGAATCAGGAACATTTCTTCTTGGGGTTTTGTATTTTGGACTGGCGGGATTGGATCCTTTGATGTATATCATCTTTAATAAAAGATTCTGGATACCATTTTGGTTTGTGAAATGGGTCCATGTTTCGTCTACGAGAGAGAAAAACAAAGAAAAACAAAAGAAGCATGACGTCGAGGCCTGTACAACATATGCAACTAGGGAGAAGAAATAGTTCGAAGCCACGAACTGTTAGTAACAGAAGCAACAAAAACTAGATGAGACTCTATTGACACCCGGAAAAAACCATACCGATTTCCATACGTAACACTAAGTCACACGCACAAAAAGAGAGAGAGAAGAATTCCAAATTCTAGACAAACAAAAACCGCAGAAAAAAACCCCCGTAAAACGCACATCCAGCATGCCTCAGACAACCAAATTGAAAGTCAAAAAAGAGAAGAATCGTACGCACAAATAAGAAAATAAAACAAGATTTTGAAAAAAAATCATGGTGAGTTGCCTTGTGCAAGTCCCTGAGATTCAGGCGGCGGACGCGGAAACTGAAAGGTCCCTGTTCCAAATGGTACACGACGACCCGGA
>Ga0153924_1000187_pt1 | contig 42139 bp, 35 predicted proteins | sample TSNJ008MetaG_FD_104709 | JGI IMG/M metagenome (GOLD analysis project Ga0153924, IMG submission 104709) | Attine ant fungus gardens microbial communities from New Jersey, USA - TSNJ008 MetaG | ecosystem: Host-associated > Fungi > Mycelium > Unclassified | place: USA: New Jersey, Wharton State...
AGCAACGCATTCGTGCACAGGAACACGAATTTCTTGCGCGCGAGCAGTTCCTGCACGATGCGCGGCATGTCTTCGTGTACCAACGGCTCGCCGCCGGCGATCGACACGCACGGCGCGCCGCACTCCTCGACCGCGCCGATGCATTCTTCAACGCTCAAACGCCGGCGCAAAACGTCGGCAGGGTGCTGAATCTTGCCGCAGCCGGCACATGCGAGATTGCATTGCAGGAGCGGCTCCAGCTCGAGCACGAGCGAGTATTTCTTTTCACCAGCCAGCTTCTTCTTGAAGATGTAGCTGCCGACCGTCAGTTTTTCTTGGAGTGAGCTCAACCTACGGTTACCTTTTGAAGAGAGTTGGCTTCGCCGGACTTCGCGGCTTCGCGCAGTTGCCGGTCGGTTGCCAGAGCAAACACCGGGAAGAGGTGCCGGTATAGATGGTAGTTGAGGTAAAAGTCCCTTGGGAAGCCCGTCCCCGTGAATGCGCGTTCATCCCAGGTTCCATCAGAACGCTGCCGTTCCCTTAGGAAGTCCAAACCTCGTTGCGCGGCCCGATGGTCCCAGAGTCCGGCAATCTGCAGTGCGTTGACTGCCCAAGCGGTCTGCGAGGGCGTGCTTTCCCCCACTCCCGCAAACGACTCGTCGTCATAGGAGCGGCAGCTCTCTCCCCACCCACCGTCGGAGTTCTGCTTTGAAATCAGCCACGCCGCCCCTCGTTCGATCATGTCGGAGCCGGTTTTCAACGCACCCAGTGCGGAGATCGCCGACCACGTCCCATAGACGAAGTTGACGCCCCAGCGTCCCCACCACGATCCGTCCGCGCGTTGCGTGCGGCGCAGATAGTCCAAGCCGGAAGCGAGGTATGGATTGCGCTCGTCGTAACCGAGCGCAGCCATCATCTCCAGCATGTGCGCGGTCACGTCTTCGGTCGGTGGATCGATCAATGCGCCGAAATCGGCGAACGGCATGCGGTAAAGCAACTCGCGCGTGTTGTCACGATCGAACGCCGCCCATGCGCCGTTGCGGGAACGCATCGCGAGCGTCCATTCCGTCCCGCTTTCAACCGCACTGCGCACGCGCCGCGGTTCGCCGCCCTCGATCAGCGATAGCACGACGATGGCGGTATCGTCGATGTCGGGATAGGCGTCGTTGTCGAACTCGAACGCCCAACCATTGCCTGCGGTGAAGTCGCACTTGACGCGCCAGTCGCCGGGAGCGCCGGCCGGAATCTGCTCCTGCAGAATCCACTCGATTGCGCGATGCATCGCAGGATGCTCGCGCGGGAGACCGGCGAGCGCGAGCGCGCGCACGGCCCACGCCGTATCCCACACCGGAGACATACACGCCTGAAATCGCCAGCCCTCATCGTCGTGGATAATGAAGCGGTCGAATCCACCGATGCCTTTGCGCATCACCGGGTGATCCAAGCCGTATCCCATGACGCTCAGCGCGATAAGTGAATAAACCCAAGGCGGTTGAATGCCACCCCAACTGCCGTCGGCTTCTTGACGTTCCACGACCCAGCGTGCGACGCGTCGCATCGCATCCGCGCGCAGCGGATTCGGACGAACGCGATCGTAGACTTTGAGCAGCTTGTCGAGCCACCACATCCAGCCCGACCCCGGCACGTGATGCATGATCCTCTGCGAGCCTGCGTTCACGATCTCGGATACGTCGATGCCTAGCGGTCGAATGGGGCGTTTGCTAACGACGATCGTGAGCGGCGCAACCGTTCCGCGCGCCCAACACGCGAAATCATACACGTTGAACGGAATCGATGGCGGGAAGTAAATGATCTCGGGCGGCAGAGATGGGATTCCGTCCCACGGATAAATGCCGAACAATGCCATCCAGATCTTGGTGAACACTCGCGCTTGCGTGAGTCCGCCGAGCCGATGAATCACCGTCAGCGCTCGCCGCATCGGGTCGCCCTTTGGATCGGCCCCGAGCACTTTGAGCGCAACGTAGGCTTCGACGGTCGTGCTCAGGTCGGCGGGACCGTCGTAATACAGCGCCCACGAGCCGTCCTCGCGTTGATTGCGCAAGATGTGCTCCGACGCGCCGGAGCGGATTGCATCCAGATCGAGACCGAGGAAACGATAGAGCAAGACGTGCTCGGCCGTCATCGTTACGTTCGTCTCGAGCTCGTCCGTCCACCACCCCTGCGGCGACTGACTTGCGAGCAACCAATCCACGCTGCGCTGCAACGCGTCAGACACTAGCCTCGACTCCTTCTCGTACTTCACCGCGATAACCGTCGGCAATCGCTCGCGCCGCAGCGAGGCCGCTACGCACGGCCGATTCCATCGTGTCCGGCCATCCTGTTTGCGTCCATGAACCGGCGATCGCGACCAAGGGATGCAGCGTGCGCTGTCCGGCGCGCGCGTTACCTGGACGCGGCAGATACGTCGCCTCCGCCGTGCGGGTCGCGAAACCCGAAAGCACGAGACCGCCTTGCAATTGCGGCAAGAACGACGTCAATTCTTCCCACACCACACGCTCGAGCTGCTCGGCAGGCATCGTCAGATACTCGCCGGCCGCGCTGATGCTGCAACAAAGATACCCGGGTCCTTTTTCAAAGATCCATTGAAGCGGCGAATCCAGCGCCGCCGCGAACTCAAAGCCGACCGGACCACGATCGTGCCAGACATGAACGTCGACGATCGGATACGCTTCGTATGCGTCGAGCCCGCTCACGCCGAAACTCTCCGGATCGGCCAGCAGCTTTCGCACGACGTGCGGAGGTGCAGCCAGCACCACGGCGTCGAAGCGCTGGACGCGATCGCCTGCAATGTGCAGTTCCACGGCGTCATCTTTCGCGATCATCTCGAGAACGGCCGTCGAACGATGAACGGCCGTCAATCGTTGCGCGGCAGCCTCGGCAATTCGGGCCAGCGGCACGGTCGAGAAGCCAAAACGCGCGGCATCCCGCCGCTTCAGGAATGCCGTTGAGAGCACGAAGAGCGCGTCGCAGGCGCTCACGCGATCGAATGGAGCGTTCACCGCAGGAATGAAGAACGGGTCCCAGAACGCGCGCCGCGTTGCTGCGTTCTGACCGTTGCGCGTCAGCCACTCGTCGAACGTCAACGCCGGGTCGGGGCGATCGGTGCCGGCGCGAGCCAGCGCGCGTGCCACGCGAAGCCGTCCGGCAGCGTCGAGATGTCGATACGTCGCGAAGGATGCGAGTAAGTGCAACGGCGCGGGCAGCGGCGCCGCGCGCAAGCGGCTGCGTGTCCCGTCACGCGCGAGGACTAGCGCATCGAAACGGTCTTGCTCGCGCAATGCATCACCCATGCCCACGCGCCGCACGAAACTCACGAACTCCGTGCAGCAGTGTAGGAAAACGTGCTGACCGTTGTCGACTTCGTGTCCGGCAATTTCATACGACGTCGCCCGCCCACCCAAAAGCCGCATACGCTCGAAAACTTCGACCTGATTACCGCGTTCTTGCAAGTCGACCGCGGCCGAAAGACCGGCTAGGCCCGCTCCAACGATCGCTATCCGGCGCTCAGCCACGACCTCACCATCACCCCGAGCTTCTCGTGCTGCGCTAACGCGGCACGCTCGCGCAGCGGTAAGGCTGGATCGCGCTCGACCTTCGTCAGAATTCGCTCGTAGATGCCCGCCATCGTTTGCACGCACGCCGCCGGACGGCGCGGGATATAACGCAGCACCTGATAGCCGCGCTCGAAGTACTCGCGCGCGCGAGCCGATTCGAATGCAACCAGCTCCGGCCAGCGATCTCCCGGGTCTCCCCCCAGGAGTGCGTCGGGCGAGATCTCGAAGCGTTTGAGGTCTTCGAGCGGCAGATAGATGCGGCCCATTCCGGCATCCTCGCGCACATCGCGCAGGATGTTGGTCAGCTGTAAGGCGACGCCCAAGTCGTCGGCGCGTTCGAGTGCAACCTCTTCGTCGAAGCCAAAGATCCGCACGCACATCCGTCCGACTACCGATGCCACCAAATGACAGTATTGGTGCAGATCGTCCCACGTCGCATAGCGATTTTTCGCGAAGTCCATTTCGACGCCGTCGATCAGCATGTTCAGCTCGCGCTGCGGAATCGCGTAGCGATCGATGGCCGTCGAGAGCACTTCCATCACCGGATCGTCAAAGTTTCCGCGCATGCACTCTGCGATGCGCTCGCGGTGACGTCGCAGACGGCCGGGAAGATCGGGCAGTTCCGCGCCGGCGTCCGCTTCGTCGTCGACTTCCCGCGCAAAATCGTAGAGCGCATAAATGGCGATGCGCTGCTCGTACGGCAACGAGATGAAGCCCCAGTAGAAATTCTTCGCCTCGCGCCGCGCCATGTCGCGGCAATATGCCTCGGCGTCCGAGCCTCTACGGGACTTAAGCAGGTTCAGCACGTCCAGCCACTCCGCGGGGAAGGAGCGCGCCGGCGAACGCGCGCAGAAGAATCAGGGCTTTCGTACCGCGCGAAACCGTCGGCCGGACGCGGTCGGTACGATAGGCGATGCGCTCGACCGCATCGCATATCGCGTGTCCACCCAGACGGTACAGCGAGAGCTGCAGGCGCAAGACGAACGGGGCCATCGGTTCGAGCGCGCGGCCCGAATCGAGCAGGCTTCGCGCGCGCTCGATCAACGAACGCACCGCGCCCGCGACGCCGGCACGCTCGACGTCCTCGTCGAGGAGGTAGCGCCGGCCCATTGCCGCGTCACGCTTCACGTCCTGTGCGTGATTGGCGAGCTGCAGCCCGATGCACACGTCGTCGGACAGTGCGGGCGCGCGCGGGTCGGTGATGCCGAACGCGGCAAGCACCATGCGACCGACGGGCGCCGCCGAGAAGCGGCAATACCCCTCGAGCTCGGGCCAATCACGATAGTGCGAAACGCGCTGATCGAGCATATTTGCTTCGATGAGATCGAGAAACGGCCGAGCAGGGATGCGGGCGCGTTCGATCGTTTCGCGCAAAACGGCAAGCACCGGATGCACCGCCGGCGTACCCGAGAACATCGCCAGTACTTCGCCACGCCATCGCTCGAGTCGTGCCTGCGCCGCCTCTCGCGAACCGCTCTCGTCGCCGAGATCGTCGGTAATGCGGCAGAAAGCGTAGATGCGCGCGAGATCGATGCGCGTTCTCTGCGGAACCAAGACAGATGCCACGACGAAGTTCTCGTAGTGGCCGCTGGTCAGGCAGCGGCAGTAGGCATCGGCCGCGCGGCGATCGAGCTCATTCACGTCGGATCAGCCGCGAAGTGCCGCGTAGCTCGAGCGGCGTGCGCAGGCCCAGCGCGAACATCGCAATGCGCAGCACCTCGATCAGTTCCTTCGCAAGCTCCGCGGCGGCCTCGAAGCCGGCGTCGGCGGCGCGCAGGAACGGTCCCGCGATTCCGATCAGATCGGCGCCAAGGGCGATTGCTTTGGCCGCATCAATACCGCCCGTAATGCCCCCGCTTGCAATGACGAGATGGTTTGGCGCGGCCTCGCGAGCTTGGGTAACGCACGTAGCGGTCGGAATCCCCCATGAGGCAAACGCACTGGCAACGCGTGCTCGCCATGGCTCGGTGGTGCGATAACGCTCGACCTCACTCCATGACGTGCCGCCCGCGCCTGCAACGTCGATCCCGGTAACGCCGGCGTTGATTAGCGCGCGCACCACGTCCGGTGCGATACCCCATCCGACTTCCTTTACGATCACGGGTACGCCAAGCTTCGAGCAAACCTCGCCGATGCGCGCGAGCAGGCCGCCAAAATTCGTGTCCCCCCGTGGCTGCACGGCTTCATGCAGTGGATTGAGATGCAGCACCAACGCATCCGCGCGCAATGCGTCCACAACTCGGCGGCATTCGTCGACACCGTAGCCTTTGTTCAGTTGAACGGCGCCAAGATTTGCAAGCAGCAGCGCGTTCGGCGCGTGAGCGCGCACGTCGAACGAGTCGAGCGACTCCGGATGCTCGAGCAGCGCGCGCGCCGAGCCTAATCCCATCGCAAGGCCAAAATCTTCCGCCACTTGGGCCAGGGCAAGGTTGATACGCCGAGCCTCCGGCGTACCGCCGGTCATGCTCGAGATTAGAAACGGCGCGCGCAGGCGCCGGCCAAGGTGGGTAACCGAAAGGTCCACGTCGGCCAGATCGATCTCGGGGAGTGCACAGTGCAGGAACACGAACTCGTCAAACCCTGCGTCGACTCCCTTCCCACGCACGTCTCGTTCGACGTTGATGCGGAGATGATCGGCTTTTCGCGATGCCGTTCCGTCGGACTCGACGATCGGGTCAGGTCTGCGCAGCGAGGTAATAGGCAATCTCCTTAAACTGGTCGACGTAATGGGTGCCGACGGCGGCGCGCTCGACGAGTGCCACCGCTCTCTCTGCATACCCAGTTGCTCCAGGAATCGTTCGACGGGCGACGCCGAGGAGCCGCCCAGCGCGCGCTAGGGTGGCGACGATGCGGTCCGGAGCCTCGGCGAGCATCGCGCCCGCGCGCATGCTCGCGCCGAACAGGAGAGCGTCAGTACCGCCAAGGGCCCTTCGCAGTTGGGCACGCTCGCCCGCATTTTCACCATCGCGCACGTGTACTGAGCGAAACGCCAGTCGTCGCATCAACGTCCACGTCAAGACCTCGCCGACTCGGAGCGCGCGTTCGGGGTGGGCACGATCGACGGCCAAAAGGCAGAGCGCCTGCGCGTGCGCGGCGTCCCCGGCGTTCAACGTTTGAGCCAATCCCCACTGCGATGAGCAACCTTCCGACAGCTTGTCGTGCAGCACGTTGAATCGATGAAACGATTCGAGCGATGCAGCGACGGAAAGCGCCGTCTGCGAGTCGCCCCCGCATGCTTGCGTCGACCACAACAGCAGGCTCGCGCAGATCAAGTCGCCGTTTTCGAACGTCTGACAAAGGATGTCGGTGAGAAGCGCAGAGCGCGGGGGCAAATCCAGGCCGGCTAGGAACGCCCGCGTTCGCTTGCGCGCATCATGAAACAGCTGCGGCCCCGACCCCACGCTCATTATCGTCGATTCATTCGAAGGTACGGACACTCTACCCCGGTATCTTTAGGAGGCTCATATGGCCAAGCACCTGATCGTTTCGGCTGACGACTTCGGTCTATGCGATGAAGTCAACGAAGCCGTCGAGCGCGCTCACCGGGACGGCGTGCTCCGCTCCGCCAGCCTGATGATGGGTGCGCCCGGCACCGCAGATGCCGTTACTCGCGCCGGTAGACTGCCGTCCCTGCGAGTAGGGTTGCACCTGGTGCTCGTCAACGGCCGTCCCCTCCTGCCGCCCGAACGAGTCCCCGACCTGGTCGATCGCGAGGGAGCTTTCTTTACCGATTTGGTGCACGCCGGCCTACGATTCTTCTTTCGGCCCGGCGCACGTCGACAATTGGAGGCGGAGATTCGGGCGCAATTCGCGGCCTTCGCCGCCAGTGGCCTTGCGCTCGACCATGTGAACGCACAAAACCACATGCACGTACATCCGACCGTACTTGGCATCGTCTTGCGCGTCGGGCGCGCGTTCGGCATGCGCGCCGTGCGCGTTCCGAGCGAGCCGGGACAATCGCCCGGCCTTTCGCCCTGGCTTGCGTTGATGCGCTCCCGTCTCCAGCGCGCAGGGATGGTCACCAACGATGCCGTGCTGGGCATTCGGTGGAGCGGACACATGACCGAGCAGCGCGTCCTCGATCTCTTGCGCACGCTGCCCACCGGAATCACCGAAATGTATTTCCATCCCGCAGTGCGGTCGTGGCCGGGAATCGATCCGGCAATCGCCGAGTATGACTTTGCCGGAGAATTCGCCGCACTCACGAGCGAGCGCGTCCGAGCAGCGCTCGCGACGTCGGGAGCGCACCTTTCGAGTTATACCGACATCGTGGCCGCCGGTGCGTAGCCTGCACGTTGCCGGCGTCGCGCTTGCCTCGATAACTCTGTGCGGGATCGCTTATCTCGGATTCGCGCTCGCGGCCGCCGGGCGGGCACGCCGGCGCAAGGTTCCCGATGCACGCCGCTCACCTGCGGTAACGATCCTCAAGCCCCTGCATGGCGCCGAAACGGAGCTCTTCGAAAATCTCTGTTCCTTTTGCGAACAGAACTACGATCGCTTCCAAATCATTTTCGGCGTGCACAGTCTCGAAGATCCGGCCGTTACGATTGTACGGAGCGTCATGGAACGCTATCCGCAGCTCGATTTGGAGCTGGTTGTCGGTAGTGTGCGCAAAGGCCGCAACCCCAAGATGGCCGGTGTCGCGGCGATGCTTCCGTACGCAAAGCATGATGTATTCTCGATCGTCGATGCCGACATGCGCGTGCGCCCCGACTACTTGCAAGCGATCGTCGCGGAATTCGTCGACGAACGCGTCGGTGCCGTGACGGCGCTCTATTCCGGGTCGCCGCGCGGCGGAGTCTGGTCTGTCCTCGGCGCGATGCACATCAACGACCAGTTCGCGCCGTCGGTGCTCGTTGCAGCATCGCTTGGACCGATGCAGTTCACGTTCGGATCGACGATGGCGGTACGGCGTGACGTCCTCGAAGCCATCGGCGGCGTCGATGCGTTGGCCGATCACCTTGCCGATGACTATATGCTTGGCGCACTTGTCGCGCGCCACGGTTTTCGCGTCGCGCTCTCGCCCTACGTCGTCCGCAACATCATCTCCGAGCCGGATCTCGCCGCGCTCTGGCACCACGAGTTGCGCTGGGCACGCACGATTCGCGCGCAACGGCCGGCAGGTTACGCCTGCTCGGTCGTCACGTTTCCCCTTCCGTTTGCAATCGCTCTCTTACTGTGGCCGGGGTACACGCTCACCGGCACCATTCTGTCGGCGGTTGCGCTCACGCTCCGCTTGGCGCTGCACCGGTCCATGCAGCAACTTTTCGAACATCCCGCACGTCAAAGCGCGTGGCTGCTGCCCGTGCGTGACGCCCTTGGCTTGGCCGTGTGGGCCGCAAGCTTCTTCGGTCGCGGCGTGCGCTGGCGAGGTGTGGAATTTCCCCCGAAAGGGTGAGCGGGAGCCCCGCTTCGAACGCAGGCCGAGGGGAGAAATCGATGGCAAGAACGGACACGAAGGCCAAGAGCTTAGATCGTCGGGGCTTGAGCGACGAGCAGCTGCGGCAGATGCTTCGCAACATGTTGCTGCAACGGCAGCTCGACAATCGCGGCTTTCAACTCAATCGGCAAGGAAAGGTGCCGTTTGCGCTGGGCAGCGAGGGACACGAGGCGTTACAAGCCGGTGCGGCGATGGCGTTCGAGCGCGGGAAAGACATTCTTGCGCCCTACTACCGCGATCTCGGTCTCTCGCTCGGCATCGGACTTTCCGCGTACGAGATCATGCTCTCGATTTTCGCACGCGCCGCCGATCACAACGGCGGACGTCAATTCCCCAACCATTACAGTTCGAAGTCGGCCGGATTGATGTCGTTCTCGTCAATTCTCGCCGCGCACATCCCGCACGCCGTCGGCGCCGCGTATGCGATCGCATATCGCGCCGAGAAAGGGCGCGCCGTGCTCGCGACGTGCGGCGATGGTACGACCAGTGAGGGCGAATGGCACGAATCGATGAATTTCGCCTCGGTTCACAAGTTGCCGTTCGTCATGCTGGTCGAGAACAACCAATGGGCGATCTCGACACCGCTCGAAAAGCAGATGGCGCAACCCGAAATTTGGAAGCGCGCCGCCGGATACGGCATACCGGGCAAACGATTTAACGGGTTCGATCCCATCGAAACCTATGCCGCCGTAAAAGAGGCGCTGGATCGCGCCCATGACGGCGGCGGTCCGACGCTGCTCGAGGGCATGTGCTACCGTTTCCTCGCCCACTCCACCGACGACAACGACCTGACGTATCGCACGCGAGAGGAGGTCTCGCAGCATCGCAAAGACGATCCCGTACCGCGCTTCGAAAACGTTCTGCTCGAAGCGGGCGTTGTTAGCGAATCAGAGTTGCAGGCGCTTCGCAAAGACGTGCTGCGCGAGACCAACGAGGCGACCGACAAGGCCGAGGCGATGCCCTTCCCGCAGGCATCCGATCTTTATACGAATCTCTACGAAGGAGCGTGGCAGCCGTGGCAGTGACCGCCGGTTCGAAGGTTCTCAATAACGTCGAGGCCGTACGCGAAACGCTGTACGAGGCGATGAAGAGCGACGATCGCACCATCATCTTGGGCGAAGACGTCGGCGCGCGCGGCAACGTCTTTCTCATCACCAAGGATTTTATCAACGAGTTCGGACCGCAGCGCGTGATCGACACGCCGATTGCCGAAGCCTCGATTGTGGGCATCGCCGTCGGCATGGCCATGGAGGGATTGCGTCCGATCGCCGAGATCCAATTCGCCGATTTCATCTATCCGGCGTTCAATCAAATCGTCGGCGAGGCGGCGAAAACGCGCTATCGCAGCAACGGTGAGTACACCTGTCCGCTCGTTATCCGCGCCCCTTACGGCGGCGGCGTGCGCGGAGCGCTCTCGCACTCGGTTTCGATCGAAGCGCTCTTCTACCACGTTCCCGGCCTCAAGATCGTAGCGCCGGCGTTTCCAGCCGACGTCAAAGGCTTGCTTAACGCGGCGATCGACGATCCGGATCCGGTGCTCTTCCTCGAGCACAAGAAAACGTATCGTCTTATCAAAGGCGAAGTGCCGGAAGGACATTATACGATTCCAATTGGTAAGGCGAACGTGGTCAAAGAAGGCACTGCGCTCACCGTCGTTTCGTATGGGTTATACGTGCACTGGGCGCTCGAAGCCGCACGTGCTCTCGAGAGCGACGGTGAGTCTGTGGAGGTAATCGATCTGCGGTCGATTCGCCCGATGGACCGCACCACGATCCTGGGCAGCGTCGAGAAAACGCGCAAGCTGCTTATCATTCACGAAGACAACAAGTTCGGTGGCATCGGTGCGGAGATTTCTGCGATGGTGGCGGAAGAGGCGCTCTTCTCTCTCGACGCACCGATCCGTCGCCTATGCGGTCCCGACGTTCCCGCGATGGGCTATGCCGAACCGCTCGAACACGAATTCATGTCTTCGCCAGCCGAGATGGCTGCCACCATGCGAGCGTTGGTGGCATTTTGAAACGTGCACGTGTCATCCCGAGCGTAGCGCAGCGTAGTCGAGGGACGCCTACGCGTGTCATCCCGAGCGTAGCGCAGCGTAGTCGAGGGACGCCTACGCCTGTCATCTCGAGCGTAGCGCAGCGTAGTCGAGGGACGCCTACGATGTGTCCCTCGACTTCGGTGCTTCGCGCCTACGCTCGGGATGACAAAGCGAGATTGGACTAAATAGATGGCGATGCGTGCACGTGTCTTCCCGAGCGTAGCGCAGCGTAGTCGAGGGACGCCTACGATGTGTCCCTCGACTTCGGTGCTTCGCATCTATGCTCGGGATGACAAAGTGAGTGAGATTGGATGAAATAGATGGCGACGACGATTAAGATGCCGCAGTTGGGTGAGACCGTCACTGAGGGTACGGTTGCGCAGTGGCTGAAGAAGGTTGGGGATTCGGTTGAGAAATACGAGGCGTTTCTTGAGGTCTCAACCGATAAGGTCAATGCTGAGGTGCCTTCGCCCGTTACCGGTGTGATTAAAGAGGTGCTCGTAAAAGAAGGCGATACCGTGCCGGTTGGTACGGCGATTGCGGTCATCGATGAACAGGAATCTGCTAAAGCTGAATCTGTGGCGTCGGCGCCTCAGACCTTGCGCGAGATGGCGGAGAGTGCCAACGCGGAGCCGGTGCCGGGATTCAACGTTCCCCAGCTCGAGCCCAAGACGGCTACGACGAACGGGCGGCATGGGCGTAGCGAAAATGTGATTCCGAGTTCGTATGGGGCGCCCGGTGGTCTAGCGGATGCGGGGGCGGAGGACGCGCTGCGGAAGGCGTCGCCGGCGGTTCGCAAGCTTGCGCGCGAGCATCATATTGATATTCGTACGTTGCGTGGAAGCGGCGCGAATGGGCGTGTTACGGCTGACGACGTGTTGACTGCTGCGCGCATGGGACCGGCCGCGGCCGTGGGTCAAGCGATCGCTGCGGGAACGAACTTTGCGGCAGCGCCTCCACCGAGTTTTGCACCTGCTCCGCCGGCTTCGGGAACGTCGACGTACGGCGAGCCGATTCCGGGCACGTTCGTGCCGCTCACGCAAGCACGCCGGATCATTGCCGAACGTATGGTGGAATCGATTCATACGGCGCCGCACGCGTGGACCATGACCTCCATCGATGTAACCGGCGTGTGGAAGTGGCGCGCCAGGGAGAAAGATCGTTTCGAGCGCGAGACCGGCTACAAGCTCACGCTGCTACCGTTCTTTATTCGCGCAGTCGTTGAGGCGCTCGCGGCGTTCCCGCTGATGAACGCCAAATTCACGCCGTCGGAGTCGGGACAGCCCGGCATTTACGTAAACAAAGACGTGAACATCGGCATCGCCATCGGACTGCCGACGACGCTTATCGTCCCGGTGATCAAGGGCGCCGACAAACTTTCGATCAAAGGGCTGGCGATTGCGGGCGGCGAGTTGATCGAGCGGGCGCGACGCGGCAAGCTCGGCGCCGACGATCTGGCCGGTGGAACGTTTACCGTCAACAACAACGGCGCGAACGGCTCGTGGGCTTCCGCGCCGATCATCAATGCTGGGCAAGCCGGCATCGTTACGATGGAAACGGTCGAGAAGAAACTGCTCGTTCGCGACGACGACTCATTTACTTCGCGTTACGTCATGAATTCTTGTCTTTCGCTCGATCATCGCGTGGTCGACGGCTATGTGGCGAGCGGCTTTTTAGCAGATCTCAAGAAGCGCCTCGAGCGCATGTCTCCGGAGGGAGTACTTTAACTGATGGAAACGCTACACGCGATCCAAGAACTCTTACGCCTGCCTTCGCCGGCACCACTGCCCCTCGGACTTGCCGCCGACGGTGAAACGCTGTGGATGGCCAGTCGCGAAACGCACCGTCTCTACGCGATTCACACGACGCGATGGACGGTCGGCGACGAGGCGCAGGCGCCCGGCGGTCCATTCGGTATGACGATGGTCGGTGAGGAGCTGCGGGTCGTAATCGGTCACAATGAAAAGGATAACGACCGCTACATCTATCGCTTTGTTCCCGGGCACGGATTCAAGGGCGATCGCATCGCGTGCCCCGATTTCACCGGCGCGCACGTTGCCTTCGATGGCGATACGCTCTTCCTCTCGCAAGCAAAGAACCGCAGAATCCTCGCGCTCGACGGCAGGGGCAACATCTTGCGTGAGATTCCATTGGCGCGCGTGCCGCTCGGAATGACAATCGTGGACGGACGCTTCTACCTGATCACCGGCGACGAGGAATTCGAGAACTTGGAATTTTGGAAGCTCGATGCGCGTAATGAGGCCTCGCGCGTCAGCGTTCTCGCCTCGATTCCATTTGACGCGCGCGGACTAACCTACGATGGCGTGCGCTTTTGGACGAGCCACCGGGACGATAACCAGATCGTCGCATTCGAAAAGCCGGGCACCTAGCACGAACGTACTTCCAGCATGAAACAGCTGCGACTCCGGCCCATCTACGGCGTTCTCGCCCTGCTGGCGCTGATGCCCCTGGCCGGGTGTGCCGACGTCTTTGCCTCGAACGCGGTCGAGAGCTTTCATGCAACGCAAGCCAACGCACCGTCGACGATCGAGGTTCACAACCCGGCGGGTAACCTCATTCTCGACGCGTGGAACAAGCCGAGCGTGCAGATCGACGCGCGCAAGCGCGGGCGCGACTTCGAAGACGTGCACGCGATTACGATCTCCCTCGAGCGCCACGGCTCGACCTTGGTTATCACGTCTCACTTGCCCGCCTCGATCTCGAATTGCTCGGTTGAATATTCGATTCACGCTCCGGCCGGTACGAATCTGGATCTGCACCAGAGCGCCGGAAATCTCCAGGCTAGTGGCTTCACTCGCAACGTCGACGCCTCGGTGAGCGCCGGCAGGCTGATCGTCGAAATGGGAGCACTGGGCGGGTCGCAACGCGTCTCGCTGCGTACGAGCGTCGGGGAACTCGTGCTGCGCGTGCCATCGGCGGCAAATGCGACCATTGCGGCATCGACGTCCGTCGGCGCGATTGACACGGACTTCCCGCTCTCGGTCGTCCGCGAGACCGTGCGTCAGAGCGCGAACGGCACGATCGGCAAGGGCACCGCAGTGGTAGATCTGACCAACTCGACGGGCGCGATTCGCATTCAACGCGAATAGCGCCCGTATGGATCGGTCCGAACTCGGTATTGAAACGCAACTCATTCACGCAGATCGCAACGGCGAGAGCGGATTGGGCGTAACCCCGCCCATCTACCAAAGCTCTACGTTTGCCTTCGACGACGCGCAAGCGATGGCGGAGGCGGCGCGCACGCCCACCTTCGAGCGTTTCTACACACGCTACGGCAATCCGAATCACGGCGCGGTCGAGCGCATCCTCGCTGCGATCGAGGGCGGCGAAGCAGCCATGGTCAGCGCTTCGGGTATGGGCGCGATCTCGGCAACCGCGATCGCCCTCACGAGCGCGGGCGATCACGTCATCGCTCAGCGCATGATCTACGACGGGACGCGTGAGCTGCTGAGCCGGATCCTCTCTCGCTTCGGCGTCGCCGTAACGTTCGTCGATCAACACGACCTGGGTGCATTCGCTTCCGCGATGAACGAGCACACGCGCCTGGTCGTGCTGGAATCGCCCAGCAATCCCCTCTTGGGAATTACCGACATCGCCGGCGTTTCGCGCATTGCACGCGACCACGGCGCACTCGTGGCGATCGATAGCACCATTGCCACGCCGGTCAATCAGCGCCCGCTCGACCTCGGTGTCGACGTGGTCGTTCACAGCGCAACGAAATATCTGGGCGGACACTCGGATCTGCTCGCCGGCGTCGTCGTATCCTCTCGTGCGCTCATCGCCCGCATCTGGCAAGCACATCACATCTTGGGTTCCTCGCTAGGCCCGTTTGAAGCGTGGCTTCTGCTGCGTGGCTTGCGCACGCTCGAGATGCGTGTCGAACGCCACAATGCGAACGCGCTGGCGGTCGCGCGCGCACTCCAAAGGCATCCGCGCGTCCTTCGCGTGTACTATCCCGGTCTCGAAACCCACCAGGGTCATGACGTCGCACGGCGCCAGATGCGTGGCTTTGGCGGCCTGCTCAGCATCGAGGTCGACGGCTCGTTCGAGGACGCTCGCCGTGTCATCGACCGGCTCGAGCTCTTCCACTCGGCAGCGAGCCTGGGCGGCGTCGAATCGCTCGTCGCGCAGCCGGCGACGATGTGGCCAAACTCGAGCGAGCTTGCTGATGCGCGCGCGATGGGCATCATTCCCTCACTGTTGCGACTGTCGATCGGTGTGGAGCGCGCCGACGATCTGATCGCCGACCTCGAGTCCGCGCTGGCGTGAAACCTTGGGTTCCCGAGATCGACGTCAACGAAAAGCTCGCACGCCGTTTAATCTCCACACAATTTCCGTCATTCGAAAATGCGACGGTTCGTCGCATCGGCTCGGGTTGGGACAATGCGGCGTATTTAGTCGAAGAGCATCTGGTCTTTCGGTTTCCGCAACGCGCGATTGCAGCGCCGCTGATGGAGAACGAACTCGCAAACTTGCCGCTCCTTGCGCCGCAACTGCCTGTACCGATTCCCGCCCCCGTGTGGGCCGGGCATCCCGACGGGGAGTATCCATGGCGCTTCGGCGGATATGAATTGCTGCTCGGCACGAGCGCCAGCTCGCGCACGCTGCTCGACGACGAACGCCGCGAGCTGGCAGGCGATCTCGGACGCTTCCTTCGCGCCCTGCACGACGTCGATCCCGAGCCGTTGCTCGCCGCGGGGCTCCCAGCCGACGTGATCGGAAGGCTCGATCCCGGCAGGCTCCGCGTGGGCGAAGCGCCTCTCGAAGGCGAAAAACGCGTGGTGCATGGTGACCTCTACGCGCTGCATCTCCTCCTCGATACCAATGATAAACTGTGCGGCGTCATCGATTGGGGCGATCTCCATTACGGTCTGCCGGCGGTCGATCTTGCGGTCGTGCATTTGATGGTTCCACCGCGCTTTCACGATGCGTTCTTCACGATCTACGGTCCGGTCGAAGAACGTGCCTGGCGTTTCGCGCGCTACCGCGCTCGCCATCACGCATCGATCGCGCTCGAATACGCTCTGGCTCGCGGGGATCGGGGCCTGCAGCGCGCGTGCGAGATCGCTCGGGAGTATGTATCCGCATGATCCGCACGCTCGTCGCCGCGCTGACGCTTGCGGTCGCGCAATCGACGGCGCAGCCTGCGCCCTCGCCTTCGATAACGCCCGATATTCCCGTGTACGTCGGCAATCCGGCGACGCACTTTACCGTGGAGCCGCGCGTGCAAGGCTTTGATCCCGACGGCAAGGCGCGGTTGTTGCTGGTTGCGCATTTTTACGACGCGCAGAATCAGCCGACGACGATTCTCGCCAACAGCGACCTCGACTGGTCGGCGGATCACGGTCACGTTCAGTGGCAAAACCGCATGCGCTACGGTTCTCCCGCGGCCGTCGTCCTGGTCGATACGGATGGGCCGATCGTCGCGACCGTGCACGCGAACAAGCCGGCGCTGGGAACCGTGATCGTTCATGCCGACACCCGCACGTGGACGATGCCTCGAGTACTCGCGTCGCCGCTCGGGCCGCACATGGTGCAGATCGGCTGGTTTCCGCGCGCAGCGGCGCCGGTTCATATCGGCCGCATCGATGGCGCCGGCAAGAATGTCGCGCTTGCGACGCTGCCGGTGGGCTCATCGACCTATCGCGACGTTTCGGTTGCACCCGGCAGGCATTATCGCTACGTCATGACGCTCGGCAGCGTAGTAACGAAGCTCGCTCCGGTCGCAGTGCCGGATGAGCTCGCGCCGACTTCGCTCGCGCTCGCGTCGGGAAAGGGGATGTGGCTCTACTGGTCGGTGAATCCCCTAGACGACAATTATTTTGGGAAGATGGATCCACAAGCGATCGTGGATCAAGCCGTCAAAGCCGGATTGCACTACGTTGAACTGCGCACTGCATACGGCGCGCATTGGCTGATCACGCCCTCGGCCAAACCGACGATCGACGCAATCATCGACGGGCTCGCCGCGCACGGCATCGTACCGATGGGCTGGACGGTCCCGCGGGAAGTGACGTTCGAGGATCTCTCCGCGTCGATGCATACGATCGACTATCGCACCGCAAAGGGCACGCCGCTGCGCGGAATTGCTCTCGACCTCGAGCGCGGCGATGATTTTCTTGGCGCCGATCCGAACGGCTTGAACGCTCTCTGGATGTACGAGGAATATTTACGCGAGGCCGTCGGGCCGGATTATCTCATCGTCGCGACCGTCGAGGATCCCTCGTTGGAGCATCTGGACAACACGCAATACCCATACCAGCAAGTCGCGCGTTACGCCAGCGCTCTCCAGCCCATGGCGTATTGGCGCATGATGACCCGCCATGTCTCCCTCTCGCCCCTAGTAGTAAACGGCATGATGCGCCGCGCTTATACCACGCTGCTCGAACAAGCCGGACGCCCTATCCCGATCTCTCTCGGCGGCCAGACGACCGCCGAGGGGCGAAACGGCTATCCGCCCGCGGACGAGATCACCGCCAGCTTACATGCGAGCAAGGCCGCGGGCGCAATCGGCGAGTGCTTTTTCGATTGGGACGGCACGCAGCCGTATCAATGGAGCGCTATCGGCGCATATCATTGGTAGAGCAAATCGTACATGCTGCTGATTGCTGCTGAGAACGTCGACCCCTACGAAATCTTCTCTCGTTCACGCGCAGCGATCACGGCAGCCCAATATCCGGAACGCCTGGATTACACCATAACCGTCACTGGACTGGCAGGCACCATACGAGAAACAAACCGCTACCGGGCGAGTTGCAGGCCGGATCAAGGATCGATCTTCGTGGCCTCGATCAGCACCGAGGAAGCTGCATTACCACCGCCGGTAGTACACGGATTCAATTTCAGGTTCATCGCGCAGATCGCCGGCGGTCTAGGCAGTCACGTCGGAACCGTTTCCGTTCCCGTCGGCCCACCGTCGCCCTCGCCCGACCTTATAGGCGTCCCGCTGCTCTCGCCAACTTACATGTTCGGCCTACAATATGAGGCGAAATCGTCAGATCCGGCGCAAGAATCATCCCCTGCGCTGAATTTGCCTGTCATTACAACGGTCTCATCGCAAAAACGCGACTACGAAGTCGCACTCATCGACACGCCGCTGATCGACGGGGTTGCTACTTACCATCTCCGCTTAACGCCGCTACGCGATCCGAAAAACAATCGCTTACGCGAACTCTGGATCGGCATGACCGACTACCTTCCCAGAAAGGCGGTGGTCGAAGGCAATTTCACGCTTACGCCGTTTGTGACGATCCCATGGACGATCACGTTTTCGATCGCAAGTGGAGCGCCCGTCATCGAGAGTGAGGTAGCTGACGCCACGCTCTACATGGCGCACAAGCGCGTCGTGCGCGACGCATCCATAGCGTTCGATGACATCGCCGAACGGAGGAGCATCGTCGGCCGTCCACTCATCGAGCCAGACATCACCGAGACAACTCTCGTAGAGCCCGGACACGAATAAGGGTGGGGGTCGCGACGCTTCAAAGTTCGCCTGCCGCCGTACGCGCTTGAGGAACACAAATCAACGCCTGAACTTTACAAAGCGACATCGCCCGCACAATCTTAACGCCAGAGTTACGCGCCATTCACGAACAGGCTCCCGGCTCGGTCGATTACTTCAGTGAAGGTGCCAACTGATGCTAATCATCGTCCTTACCGTGATAGCAGTAATTGGCGGTGTCATTTCGAGCGTCAACCAGTACGCCGTTAGGAAGCCGCCTAAACGTCGCGCCCCGCGTCCGCATGACGTGTGATTACAAGCCGCAACAGTGCCTGTCGCCGCATTTACTGTTGCGGCCAATGATGATCTTCTCACCCGAGTCGTCGTACACAGTATCTTCTTCCATGCATAGCGCGGCGGCGTCGGGTTACCCCTAATCGATAGTCTTCAGCGGCTTCCTCTAGTTCGTGATCAGCGAAATGAAGTAGACCACGGTCGCCACGACGACGATCCCCGCAACGCACCACCCTGCCGCCGCAAGAGGAGCGCCGATCGGATGGTGGCCCATGACAGTCTTCGACCGCGCGACGAGCAGCATGATCCCCAGCGACAACGGCGTGCCGACTCCGCCGATAATCGAGGCGATGAACAGCACCTTGATCGGCGGCGCGCCGAGGAGACCGGCCAACGCGGCAGTTAGCGTCATGGCGATCATCGATCCATAAAACGGTTTGCCGCGCTTCCATCGTGTATCCAGGCTCGAGTGCCACCCAAGTGCTTCATTGAGCATGCATGCGGAGGTGCCGATCAACACGGGAACGGCGATCAGCGCGGAGCCTAATAAGCCGACGCCAAAGAGCACTTGCGCATAACGCCCTGCCAGGGGTTCGAGGGCCTTTGCGGCTTGATCGGCCGTGTCGACGGTTTGGTGATGAATGCCGAGCGTTGCGCCGGTTGCGATCACGATAGCCCAGAACGATAGGCCCGAGAAGATCGTTCCGAACGTTGCATCGGCTTCGACCCAACCAAGACGTTTGATCGGAGGCCGTTCCTTTGCGATCTCGATTTCTTGCCAAACGTACGAATAGGAGGTCAGCGTCGTGCCGAGCAAAGCGATAACGCCGGCCGCATAATCTTGCGTACGCTCGAGATGCGGAATGAACGTTTGTGCGAGTACGGCGTGCCAATCGGGGTGTGCAAGCACGGCTGAGATCGGATAACCCAGGAATGCGAAGGGGAAAATCAGGAGCACGTGCTTCACCCGCTCGTAAGATCCGAAGATGAGCACGGCCAGCGACAAAACGGCTACGGGGATCAGCCACCAACGGTAATCGATTCCGCTTAGTACCTGCAGCGCCGCGCCTGCGCCTTCGAGATCGGCAATCAGCGTCACAAACGTGACGCTGACAACCGAAACGAACATGACGAACGCGATGCCCCCTCCGTGAAGTTTACGCGAGTCCGTTTCAAGTCCGTGCTTGGTTATGCCACCGACGTGCGCACCGATGACTTGCACGACCGCAAGCATTGGAATCACGAGCATGACGAGCCAGCCTAATCCGTAAACGGTGGTAGCGCCGATAACGGCGAGTGTCGCTACGGTTGTGGGATCGTTATCACTTGCTGCCGAGATGATTCCGGCCCCAAGGAAATGCAGCAGGGGCTTTTTGGGCCGGTGCCTGTGCCGATCAGACGTTGATTGTTTAGGCGTCTCCATCGTTCAATGCACGTTGAAATACGTTGCGAGGTTGGCGTCGCGATCGACTTCGATGTCGATTTCGCCAGTCGCCGAAGTGAGAATTGTCGTGACGCCGGGTCCGTGACCGGCGACGAACGAGCGTCCGTGCGCAACGATGCCGATCGAGATCGCACCGGTGCGGTAGATTCGGCCGAATGAGTTGTCAGCATCCGCGATCGCGACGATGTCACCGAGTCGAAGCTCGCGCAATCCGTATTGCTGGGCAACTGTATCGTCGAAGGTTTGAATGTCGTAGTCGCCGCGTACAACCGTCGAGCGCCCGAGTCCCGATCCCATTACCGCCGCAGGAACGATGCGTGCGACGCGCACGCGCAAGCGCCCGCCCTGCACGTCCATGCCGATGCGCTGCACGAGATCGGGATCTAGGTTGAATATTTTAACGTTCGGAACGTCGAGCAGCCGCATCCCGAGGCCACACGACCACACCGTGATCTGATCGCCGATCGTCATACGTCGCATTGCCTCGGGAGCAAAGTCAACCATCACGTGCTCGACGCCGCCGTGCTTTCCCGTCACACGCCCTTTTTCGCCCTTTGCGTCGCCCGAGGTAACCACGGCTTCGTTGCCGATACAGGAGAGGACGTTGAGCGTCGTGTTCTGATGAGTTTCGGGGTGCTTCACGGTCACCGCCGGCTCGATGTGATCGGCCATGAACCCAAAGGCCGAATCGCCAACCCGCACGTTGGGAACGATGCCGCCGACCGCCGGGACGATAAATGGCTGGCCCTCGGAACTCACGTCGTACAGTCCGGTGTTGATCACCATGGGCGCAATCTCGCCGGTTACGGCGCAGACCACGAGCTCTTCACGGTTGATGCGTATGGACAACGGACAACCCCCGTTCTGGCGAGAACGATGCTGACGGCTCCTTATGCAAATTCGAAAACACTTCCGCTTTGAGGCGGCTCACGTACTCCCGTATCACCCAGGAAAATGTGCCCGGCTACATGGACATTCCTACCGCCTGGAGGTCGCGATTCGCGGGCCGCTGCACTCCGAGGGGCCTGCGCGCGGGATGATCCAGGACTTTGAGACGATCAAACAGGTCGTGCGGGCACAAGCGATCGATGTTCTCGATCATCAGAACCTCAACGATTTTATCGAAAATCCGACCGCAGAGCATATCGTGATGTGGTTGTGGAAACGGCTAGATCCTAAGCTCGACGGACTCGAGGAGCTGGTCCTTTGGGAGACGGCGACGAGTTGCGCCGTGTTGCGCCGCTCCGATTTCGGGCCGGGTTCATAGCGGAATTACGCATGTTGCAACTTTCGGAAATCTTTTACAGCATTCAAGGCGAGGGCACGTGGAGCGGAACACCGGCGGTCTTCGTCCGCTTGGCCGGTTGCAACCTAGCCTGCGATTTTTGCGATACCGATTACTCGCTCAAATTTCTTGCGAGCGTCGATGACGTGGTACGCATGGTGCACGACGAGGGCGGTGACTGTCCGATGGTAATCCTTACCGGCGGTGAACCGCTTGCACAGGCGGAAGCGTCGACGCTCATTGAAGCGCTGCGCCGTGACGGACGACGCGTCCACATCGAATCGAACGGCACGATTTTTACCGAGCTGCCGTCCGACGTTTGGCTCTGCGTCTCGCCCAAGGAACGCGTCGATCCGCGCATGGCCATTCGTGCTAACGAAGCCAAGCTGATCGTCGACGAGCGCGTGCCCGAGGAACACCTCGCGCTCTTTGCCGACAAACCGGTGATCCTGCTTCAACCCGAGGGTAACAAACGCAAGAACGTCGAGCTTGCGCTCGAATATGCCAAAGCGCATCCGGCGCGCTTTCGCCTTTCACTGCAAACGCACAAAATGATAGGTGTCCGATGATCTTATTGGTTGGTGCAACAGCACAGGAGATCGAGTGGCTGCGATCGCGTGCCGGAGTCGAGACGCTGATTTGCGGCATCGGTCCGGTCGATGCCGCTTCGCGGGTTTCGTGCGCCCTTTCGACCAACCGCTACGACGTCGTCGTGAACGCCGGTATCGCAGGCGCATTCGCGGGCGCCGTTAACGTCGGCGACGGCGTGGTGGTCGGTGAGGAGCTTTTCCAGTTGGATCGCGAAGACGGCGAAGCACTCGCGCTGCCGCCGGGAAATCTCGTCGCCGATCGCGTACCGGCCGACGCCCACTTGATCGAAGCGGTCACGGCCCTGGGCTTTCCGCTCGTGCGTGGGATCACCGTCTCACGCGTGACCACGAGCGACGCGACGGTCGCGCGATTGCGCGAGCGCGGTGCCGAGATCGAATCGATGGAGGGATTCGCCGTGATCCGTGCAGCGCAACTTGCGGGTGTGCCCGCAATTGAACTGCGCGGCATCTCCAATATCGTCGGCGATCGCTCCAAGAGCAACTGGGATTTCGCGGCCGGAATCACCGGGCTGCGCAAGATTCTCAACGCCACGCTCGACCTGCTCCACACGATCCCGACCTATGCAGACTGACGTACGCACGCATACGCTGGCCTATTCGCCTTGTCCGAACGATACCTACATCTTCGCGGCGCTCACGAACGGTCTACTCGAGGGCGCGCCGCAGGTTCGCGTGCATTTTGCCGACATTGAAGAGCTCAACGACGCAGCCTCACGTGCCGAGCACGAGTTGACCAAAGTGAGTTATGGAGCGATCCCGTATCTGATGCGCGACTATCGCATCCTGCGCTCCGGCGGCGCGCTCGGCCGCGGATGCGGGCCGCTCGTCGTGACGCGGCCGGATATCGCTTCATCGCTAGCCGGTGTACGCGATCTGCGCGTTGCGATTCCCGGCGAACGCACGACGGCCTTCTTGCTGCTGCAGCTCGCACTCGGCGGCCGTCCGCAAGTCGAGCGAATGCGGTTCGATCGGATTGTTCCCGCGGTGGTAAGCGGAGCGGTCGACGCGGGACTCATCATTCACGAATCCCGTTTCACCTATCAGGAAGCAGGTCTCGTGAGCGTGGCGGACTTGGGCGACTGGTGGGAATCGGTTTCCGGAATGCCGATTCCGCTGGGAGCGATTCTCGCGCGCAACGATCTCGACGACGATCGTGCGGCTGCGATCGATGACGCCATTCGCGCAAGCTTGCGTTTTGCGCGGGCCAACGAGCCGTCGATCATGCCGTTTGTGCGCGAGCACGCATTCGAAATGGATGAGGGCGTGATGCGCAAGCACATCGAGCTGTACGTCAATCGGTACAGCGACGACCTGGGAACGCAGGGCATCGCCGCCGTAAACGAACTCTTCGCGCGAGCGCGCGCGGCCGGAATTCTAGAGGCAGATGCATCGCCGCGGTTTTCTCGCTAGACTAGCGGCGCTTTGCGCACCCGCCGGCGGGCTATGCGCGCTCCCAGCGTCCGCCGGTACTTTGCCGCGCGCAAACATCACGCTTGGCGACGAGGTGTTCCTCGAATCAACCTGGCGCGAGCTGGGCGGTCGCCGCGTCGGCGTTATCACCAATCAAACCGGCGTCACGTCGCGCCTGCAAACGCTGGTCGACGCAATTCGCCGCAATCCTGCGATTCCGCTCAATGCAATCTATGCCCCCGAGCACGGCTTTCGCGGCGATCGGACGGCCGGCGCCTACGTGCCCTCCTACGTGGATCCCGAAACGAAGCTACCGGTGTACAGTCTGTACGGTCCGACCAGACACCCCAGCGAGGAGATGCTGGCGAATGTTGACGTGCTGCTCTTCGACATCCAAGACGTGGGATCGCGCGCCTATACGTTCATCTCGACGATGGCCTACGCGATGCAGAGCGCGGCACAATACGGCAAGGAGATCTGGGTGCTCGACCGGCCCAACCCGGTCGGCGGCGCGCTCGTCGAAGGCCCCGTACTCGAACCGAGCGAGGAGTCGTTCATCGGTCTTTATCCGATTGCGATGCGGCACGGGATGACCGTAGGTGAGCTCGCGCACATGTTCAACGAGCATTTCGGCATCGGTGCGAAGGTGCGCGTTATCGCGATGCGCGGGTATGAACGGTCGATGATCTGGCCGGACACCGGCTTGCAGTGGGTGCAAAGCTCGCCCAACATTCCGACATGGGAAACGACGTTTCCCTATCTCTGCACGGGCCTAATCGACGATGCAGGCGTGAACGGCGGCGTCGGAACGACCAAGCCGTTCTTCTTCGCCGGGGGCGCCGATCTCGACGGCGTCGCGCTTGCGGATCACCTGAACGCACGAAATCTGCCCGGGGTCGTATTCCGCCCTGCGTCGTGGTCGCCGATCGCAGGCTTTTGGAAGGACAAAGAACTGAGCGGCGTTGAGCTCGTGATCTACGACCCGCGGACCTTCTTGGCGGTTCGCAGTGCCGTCGAGATTCTCTGCACCGTTCGCGACATTGCTCCGCGTCAGATCGAGATCAGAGAGCCTTCCGCTCTGGATCGCGATTGGGGAACGACCTCGCTACGGACCGGGCTCGCAGGCGGAAAAAGTGCACGCGAGATCGTCGACGCCTGGAACGCACGCCTCGATGCATTTCAGACGATACGATCGACGTATCTGATCTACTAAGCCGCGACTCCCGGAATTTCGTCGACGCGGTTGATGATGCGTAAATCGCTTGCGTGCGCCATCGACTGCAACTTGGAAATGATGCGATCTTCCAACGCGACGCACGTCACGCACGCTTCCAGCTCCGATGCGCGGCGCAGCAGCCCCTGCAACGCCGCGATCGTCGCTTCCTCGAGATTGGGGAACGTATCCATGACGATGACGATGTTCCTGCGGCCAAGGCTCACGAAGCGTTCCACCTGCGAAAGCAACGCCGCTTCGAGCGGTTCGCTTTCGCGAACGTGACCCGTGACAAACGCGAGGTTATGCTGCGTCATCGTGTATCCATCGTACGATGCCGGTCCGCGCACGGCACTATCCACTTGGTAAATCGTATGGGCCGCGGACTATACAAGCGCCAGGACTCTGTCGTATAGTTGGGCATGGCTCGAACGCTTCTGGACTCCCGCTACGATGGCGACGCCTGCGGTGTCGGATTCGTTGCGGCGCTCGACGCGCGGCCCAGTCGCGAGGTCGTCGACCGAGCGCTGGTCGCTCTGAGCCGGCTTGGGCATCGGGGCGCGGTTGCTTCGGATGGCCGGAGCAGCGACGGCGTCGGACTGCTCACCCAACTGCCCCGAGGTTTCTTCCGCGATCATGCCGGCGGACGCGTGCTCGACCCGGCAACGCCGCTTGCAGTGGCGATGCTTTTCCTAAACAGCGATGCCGACAACGAATCCCTCATCTTCGAACGACTTTCGAAGCAGCACGGATTCGTAACCATTATTTGGCGTGACGTACCGGTAGATGCGTCGCTACTCGGCCCCAAAGCTCGAGATGGACTCCCAAGAATACGGCAAGCGCTACTCACGAGCGCAGCCCCGCAGGAGCAACCATCCAGCAACGGCGCCGACGAAATCGAGCGCCGTTGCTCGTTGTTGCGCAAGGCATTCGAACGCGAAACGACGGCGTACGTCTGTTCGCTCTCGGCGCAGACGATTGTTTACAAGGCCATGTGCGCGAGCGGCGATCTGGCGCGGTTTTATCCGGATCTCTCCGAGCCGTCCTACGCATGCGCCTTCGCCGTGTTCCACCAGCGCTACGCCACCAACGTGCCGCCGCGATGGTCGCTGGCGCAACCGTTCCGCATGCTGGCGCACAACGGCGAGATCAACACGATCTGGGGTAATCGCGCACGGATGCAGGCCCGGCGCGCGACGCTTCCACTCGAATTTGAGCCGTTGCTCACGCCCGATGTCTCCGACTCCGCGAGCTTGGACGAAATGACCGAGCTGCTTGCACGCCACGGACGCAGTGTTTGCGAATCGCTGCGCATGCTGATGCCGCCGGTCGCGGGGTCGAACGAATCGCTCTTCCATCGCTATCACGCCGACGTGGTGGAAGCGTGGGACGGACCCGCCGCCGTTGCGTTCGCGGACGGGCGTTACGTCGGTGCGGCATTGGATCGAAACGGCCTGCGCCCATGTCGTTACACGATCGATGACCGATTGATCGTCGCCGGTTCCGAGACGGGCATCGCCGACTTCGACTCTGAGTGCGTGGTGAGCAGCGGGCGTTTAGGACCGGGTCAAATGATCGCCTTCGACATCCAGCAACGACACGTCCTTTTCGACGATGACCTCGCGCGTGTCTTCGACGACGAACTGCCGTATCGCGAGCTAATCGACGATCTCGCACTTGAACCCGCGCCGGTGACGGTCGTCGGCGCGGAATCGCTCGCGGAATGCCAGCGACGTTTCGGTTACACGCGCGAGGATCTCAAGCTCATCCTCGAGCCGATGGCAACGGACGGCAAGGAGCCGCTTTGGTCGATGGGCGACGATACGCCGCTTGCGCCGCTCGCGCGCGCGCCTCGTCCGTTCTACGCCTACTTTCGCCAGCGGTTTTCGCAAGTCACCAATCCTCCGATCGATCCGCTGCGCGAAGCCTGCGTCTTCTCCCTGCGCACGCGCCTGGGTCCATGGCCTCACTTGCTCGATAAGCACGCGTCGCTTCCGGGCCTCACGCTCGCATCGCCGATCCTCTCGCTTGGACAGATGGCAGCGCTGCGCGCAAGCGCGCACGCTCGAGGCGACGAGCTTACGCTCGCGGTCATCGAGTGTGTGATGATTGGTTCGGAAACGCTCGAAGACGCACTCGAGCGCATCTGCACGCAGGCCGTGAACAGCGTGCGCCAAGATCGCACCGGAATTCTCTTGCTCAGCGATCGCCGCGCATCTCCTCAAACGCCTCCGATTCCGATGGCCGCCTCGGTCGGCGCGATTCATCGCTCGCTCGTCGAGTGGGGGCTGCGCACACGCGTAGGGTTGGCAGTCGAGGCCGGCGATTGTCGCGACGTGCATCACGCGGCGGTGTTGATCGGCTATGGTGCAGGCGCCGTGTGCCCATGGCTCGCGCTTGAATCGGTCCGCAGCATCGACGGTGAAGAAGGCGAGGCGCGTGCAATCGCGGCGTTTGACAGCGGCATTGCGAAGATCATGTCGAAGTGCGGGATCTCTGTTCTCGACAGTTACCGCGGCGCGCAGCTCTTCGATATCATCGGGCTGCACGAATCCGTCGCGCAGCGCTGCTTCAACGGTTCGCCTTCGCCTCTTTGCGGCCATACATTCGCACACATCGAATCCAGCGTGCGCCGGACATGGGCGAATGCGGATGATTCGGCGTCGAACTTGCCCGACTACGGCTGGATTCGCTTCCGTAGCGGAGAGCGAGCCGAGATTCACGGCTGGCAGCCGCCGACCGTTCGCGCGCTGCAAACGGCGGCAGGCGTAGCGAAGGGCAGCATCGCCGTCGATTTGCCTGCGGCGTGGACCGTATACACGCAAGCAGTCGCCGATCGGGGCGTGCACGAGTTACGCGACCTTCTCACGCTGCGTCCGGCCGGTCGCGCAGTCGACGTGAGCCAGGTCGAGAGCGTCGAGGGGATCGTGCGGCGCTTCGTTGCAAGCGCGATGTCACTGGGAAGCTTGGGCCCGGAGGCACATCGCACGATCACCGACGCCATGAATGCGCTGGGTGCGCGCTCCAACACCGGCGAGGGCGGCGAAGACGCGCCGTACGACAATAAGATCAAGCAAGTCGCATCCGCGCGCTTTGGCGTTACCGCTGCGTATTTGGCGAACGCGCAAGAGTTCGAGATCAAGATCGCGCAAGGAGCAAAGCCCGGCGAAGGCGGACAGCTCCCGGGCCATAAAGTGACCGAGTTGATCGCGCGTTTGCGTCACGCTCAACCCGGCGTCACGCTGATCAGCCCGCCGCCGCATCACGACATCTATTCGATCGAAGATCTCGCGCAATTGATCTGGGATCTCAAATGCGTGAATCCGCGCGCTACCGTAGGCGTCAAGCTGGTTTGCGAATTGGGCGTCGGTACGGTTGCGGCGGGCGTTGCCAAGGCATACGCGGATTTCATTACGATTGCCGGCTACGCAGGCGGTACCGGAGCATCGCCGCTCTCGTCCATCAAATATGCCGGAAATCCGTGGGAGCTTGGCCTGGCCGAAGCGCAGCAAGTTCTGATGCATCATGGATTGCGCGGCCGCGTGCGCCTGCGTACCGACGGCGGAATCTCGACGGCTCGCGACGTGCTCGTGGCCGCATTGCTCGGGGCGGATGAATTCGCGTTCGGCACCGCCGTGCTCGTTTCGCTTGGGTGCGACATGGCGCGGCAATGTCACCTCAACACATGTCCGGCCGGCATCGCAACGCAGAAACCCGAATTACGTGCAAAATTCCGCGGCAAGCCCGAGCACGTCATTCGCTTCTTCACCAATCTCGCCCAGGACGTGCGCGAGCTGCTCGCATCGCTCGGACTGCGTTCGATTGACGAGGCGATCGGCCGTGTCGATCTGCTCGATCAAGTTCGCGACGACGGCGGACTCGACGTGCGCGCGATGCTGGCGCGTGTCGGCGAGGGGCCGCCGCGGCATCAGGGCGCGCGCAACGATCGTCCAATCGAGCGCGCACCGCTCGACGAAGCGTGGATCGAGCCGGCTATCGCGGCGTCGCGCGCCGGAAAGCCATACCGTCGGCGCGAACACATCAGCAACGCGGATCGCACGCTGGGAGCGCGCCTGGCCGGCGCCCTCGCGCTCGAACATCTTCCCGCAACGCCGGATTTGACGTTCACGCTGCACGGCACAGCGGGACAATCGTTGGGTGCCTTTGCCGTAGACGGGATGCGTCTGGAACTCCAGGGGATGGCGAATGATTTCGTCGGGAAGGGATTGTGCGGCGGCGAGATCGTTTTGCGCGCGCCCGGATCGCTCGGCCGCGCGTTAACGCCGCAAGTTATTCTCGGCAACGTCGCGCTCTACGGCGCGACTGCGGGTCGGCTCTTCGCCGCCGGCAGCGCCGGCGAACGCTTCGCCGTGCGTAACTCCGGCGCAACGGCCGTCGTGGAAGGCGTCGGCCAACACGCCTGCGAGTACATGACCGGCGGCACTGTGCTCGTTCTTGGTGCCGCGGGCATCAATTTCGGCGCCGGCATGACGGGCGGCATCGCATACGTATACGATCCCGACGGCTCGTTCGCTCGCGAGCACAGGTACAATGCAGATTCAGTGCGCTGCGAGCCGGTCGATCCGACGTCGGACGATGCCCGCATCATACGCGAATTACTCGAGGACCACGTGCTCGCGACCGGCAGCCCGCGTTCTCAACGTTTGCTCGACGCTTGGCACGAAGCCGTGCTCGCAACCCTTGCGATCAAGCCACGTTAATCGAAAGCCGGCAGAGGCGCGCCAGTGCTACGCGCCTCTGCCTTGCGCACCGCCCGGACAGAATAGGAGGATGCCTATTGTCCGATCAGCGCATTCGTGACGCCGACGTCGAAGCTGCCCAAGCCGGTCGTATAATCATAGCCCGGCAGCGCAGTATAGGCACCGTTCGAACCGATGAGGATGTCGTGGAATCCGCCATACGGACGCGTCACCGGCTCGTTGCCAGTGTCCGAGCCCGGCGTGTTGTTCGCGTACTCGGCGTAGAGCTGCGGCGCTGCAAAGCCCAGTTGGGAATGTGATTGCAGCATGCGCGCCCAGACGCCAACGGAGAGCGGTGACGAAAGGCTCGTACCGCCGATCGTCGTCCATCCACCATCATCGGTGAGATAGAGTGTCATCCCCGTGGTGAGATCGCCGTCCATCGCAACATCGGGTACGCCACGGTCACCCAGTTCGGACCCCGCCGCAGTCTGCGCCGAAGTTTCCCACGCGGGCATCTCCTCGAACTGACTCAGACCACCGCCGCCCGAGAACCACGCGGCTTCGCCTTGATACGAACCGTCGCTCATCGTTGCGAGCGTCGTGCCGCCTACTGCAACGACATACGGCGACGAGGCCGGGTAGTTGACGAACGGGGCGCCGGCGGGAACGCCGTTTGGAGCACCGACGGAACAGAACGATCCCGAGTCGCCCGCCGACGCGAACATCGTCTGGCCTTGCGCTGCGCCCTCGAGCAGAACCTCGTCGTCGAGTACCATCGCGCCGTCGAGGTACGGACCGTATTCGCAACCGCCGAACGACGAGTTTCCAACCTTCGCGAAATCGTCGGTCACCCACTGGTTATATTCGAGCGCGATGTCGCTGTCGGTGAGCGCCGTTGTAACGTAGAGGTAGATCGTCTTGACGTCGCGGGCCATTCCGCTGGAGGCGGTCATATCGAGCGTCCATTCGTCATCACCCGACGTATCGGTGCTGGCGACGCCCACGCTCTTCTGCACGACCGGAACCTGGATCAAACCGAAGCCTGCTTCGTTGGTGCGAAAGTCGCTGATTGACTGTGCAACGCTTCCTTCGGCCATCACGGCGATGTTGACGGCACTTGCAGCAGGGACGTTCATTGCATCGTACGCTTGCCAGTAATCCGACGGCGTGTAGTTACGCAGGCAGCCGACCTCGCTGGAAACCGCCGAGGGTTCAGGTTCAGGTGAAGGCAAGCCGACGATGTCGAGATTGTAGACGTCGCACGGCGTCTCGGGTTGAGCGGTCGGCGTGGGCTGCGGAGTCGGAGCCGGAACTGCACTTCCCTTATGTGGAGTCGTCTTGAACGTTTGTACGTCGTTGAGACCGAGCACTGCGACGACAATACCGCCGAGTGAGGTCGGAACGAACGCCGGCTTCGTGTTGGCATAAACGGTTGTGCCGCCTTGCGAGAACGAGTGTAGCGTCGTATCGAACGCGCTCTGCACGCTGGACGCGGGAGCGGTTGCGCTTACCAGGAGATTGTTCGGCGCCACCGTTATGCCGGTGAAGCCTTCCGAATGCAGGTACGAGGTTACGCTCTGCACGCTCGTCGCGCTCGGCGCATATGTCGAATTAAATTGGCTCTGCGAGATCGTTTGACCCGACGCGACGAGACTTTGCAATTGCGCAACGTTCTGCAACTGCAAGCCCAAGACCACGGTGATCGATTGTGTCGCTGAAATCGCGCCGAGATCGGTGGCATTCAGCAGTGACATCACGCCGGTCGAAGTCGCGGACCATCCGGCGGGCGCGACGATGGCGTCGGCGCGCGTCGAGCGCGTCCCCATCGAACTGGTTGGTCCGGCCGCTCCTTGCGGTACGACCGACGAACCGTGTTGCCCCGAGCAAGCAGCCGCAAACATGCTGAAAGCAAGCACTACGGCAGGGAACTTCTTCATTGTTGGCATCCTCCTCGCCAATGAAGATATGGCCGGCGCTCTGCACCGGCCTATACCAAGAATTGGGTAGAGAGGGGCTCCACCGGCTTCGCCGGTTTGTGCTAGAACGCCCCGAGTCCGTCGGGCGTCCCCAGGCCCGTGTACGTTCCGTATGCGCCAGTTCCAATACGGTGCAGGCTGCTTGCGTGCGCATAGGTGAACGGCGCTTCCATGCCGTTATCGGCGAGCGCGTACGCAGATGCGACGATCGGCGCGCTGACGCTGGTGCCGCCCGCAACCAACCAACCGCCCGCGAGCGAATCGTACATCGAAACACCGTATTGCGGATCGGCTACAGCGGCAACGTCGACGGCGCTGCGCGTGGCGCAGCTGCTTAAGCCGGTCTGCCAGCGCACCGCCGATTCATACGCGCTGCAGCCGTGACCGGCATACGTCCAGGGCTGTTCGACGCCGTTCTGCAGCGACGTTCCGCCCACGGCAACGACATAGGGCGAAGCGGCCGGGTACGAAGGATAATCTTGATCCCCCGAACTCGCGGTCATCAGCACGCCGGAATGATTATAGTGCACGTCTTCGGCCGTTTCGCCGTTCCACTCGGCACTGTAATAGCTGTTGCTGACGACATGCGCACCGCTCGCGACCGCCGTGTCGACCGCTGCTCCGAGATCGTCGATCGACGGAGAGTTCGCTTCAACCAGCAGAATCGAACAATTCGGACAAATCGCCGAAACCATGTCGAGATCGAGCGAGATTTCTTCAGACCACGCTGAACTTGCGGCCGGATATGAACCTTGCGTCCCGCTTTCATTGACGCGCGTGAAGCATCCGCTCGCGCTCGTGCACGGCGAGAGTCCGTATGCTGTGCGATAGACGTTCATATCGGCTTGCGCGCTCGGGTCGTCGTAGGCGTCGACGATCGCAATCCGTTCGCCCGCATCACCGAACGGCAACGCGTACACGCTTTGCAGATCCGAGGGGTGCAAGCCGGGAATCATCGATGCAGGTGTCGTGGGAGATCCGATCGGCGCAATATTGACGTTGATCGCGACGCTGCAACTTGCGCTGCCCGTAGCCACGTTCGGCGGGCACGCCAATTGCGCTCCAGGTAGGGCCGTGCCGGAATCGCCCGGCAGTGCCGTGCCCGAGTCGCCGGGCATTTCCGTGCCGCTGGACATCGCGTGCGCACCCGACTGCAGCGCCGAGGCGAGCGGCGGCGTACTCTGCATCTGAGCGCTGCACGCGCTGATCAGAGTGCCGCAAACTAAGATGGCAAGCATTCGTTGCATCGGCAGCTAGCTCTTTACCCAACCCGAACGCAGCGCTAACGTGACCGCCTCACGGCGACCGTGACAGTTCAACTTGCGGCAGATCGAACGGATGTGCGTATCGATCGTCTGCGCGCTCCGCCCGCTTTCGGCCGCAATTTCCTTTGAACTGGCTCCCCGCGCAAGCGCGATCAGAATGTTACGTTCTGCAACGGTAAGAAGCGCATAGTTGCTTGCTTCGGGCGCGGCATATGGCAACGCGGCGAGGAGCCTCGCGATGCCGCCGAAATTATGTGCGCGCAAACGCTCGAGGCCGGCTTCCAGCGCGGCCGGCTCGTTCTCACCTAACGTTCGACGGTACAGAATTCCCAGCACTTGCGCAAACGCGCGCAAATGCCGCGAACGCGGCGGCAAGAGGCGTTCGGCTTGCGCAATTGCGCGGTGCGCCGACGCGCCTCGCCCCCGCAATAGATCGCACAGCGCGAGCATGAGCCTGGTTCGCGCGACGCGCCTGCCGCTTCCGGTAATCGTACCGAGCAGCGTTTGCGCTTCGTGGATCGCGGCTTCTCCCTCTGCCGCGCGGCCCGACGCAATGGCATAGAGCGCGATCTCGGCAGCTCGCAACGCGCGGCGATCTCCGCCGCTTTGATTCTGCACAGTGCCTGCGAGGATATGATAGGCACCTTCGAAATCGCCTTCCCATGCTTTGCGCTGCGCCAGCGCCGGCAAGAGCGCTTCTTCCCGCGTCTGCGGCAACGCAACCATCATCTGCGCGATCTCAGATTCGAGCAGTTCGATCCCGACGTCATTCCCGCGATCGACCTCGATGTCGTACGAAACGAACAATCCGTACAGACGCGCTTGCTGACTTCCGCTCTTGCGCGCCGCTTCAATCAGGCGATCCAAAATTGCGAGGCTTTCGATGGGATCGTCGTCATCGTCGTAGACGATCACGTACAGGACGCTGTATGCCCGGGCGGCGACGTCGTAGAGTCCCCGTGCCTGCGCGAGTTCGACGGCGATCTGCGCGTACTTCCAAGCGTCGCCGCGTGATGGGGAGAGATGATGAACGTAAGCAGCCTGTTGATAGAAGCGAGCGCGAACCTCGTCGCTCACACTCGCGTCGACGATGCTGCCCGCCGCGGCGACCGTGTTAAGAGCTTCGTCGAGGCGGCCGTGGCGCGCGAGCGCCGTCGCGTAGGTTCCCAGGATCGGCACGCGCAGACCGGGCGCAAGCGTTTCGTCGCTAGCGTAAGATGCGAGCAGTTCGCTCGCGTCGCGCCCGTGCCGAATCATTTCGATTGCGTAGCGATGCACGAGCATCGCGCGAACGTCGCTCTCTCGCGCACGTTCGATCGCGTCGGCAAAGTCGCGTTCAGCGAGTTCGAACGCGCCTCGCCCTGCCTCGAGCATTGCTTTCAGCCCAAGAATCCGCGCGTCGCCGCGCTGATCGCCGGCCGAGAGCAACCCCAGCGCAGCGCGCAAGACTTCGCTCTCGCCGCGTTCGAAAAGCCAAATGCCTTCGCCGGCGAGCAACTCGGTAATGTGCTCGCGCGCCTCGGCGCGGGTGAAGAGCGCGAGTGCGCGCGCATGCTGACGCTGACGGAGCAGCAGCAGGCCCGCGTGGATCAAGATGTCGCGGCGTCGCCGCGGGTCCTCACGCGCCAGCTCGTTCTCGAGAAAATCGCGGAAGAGGTCGTGATAGCGGTAGACGCCGGCAGGCTCCTCGCTCAAGAAACCCGCGCCGCGCTTTAGATGCGCGACCAGCTCGGCGTTGCCCCCGAGTTCGTCGACGATCTCGAGATCGAAAGACGAGAATACACTGGTGTTTAGGAGGAAGCGCCGCTGCTCCACGTCGAGGCTTTCGTATATTTGTTCGGTTAGATAGCGGTAGAGCATTTCACGTGCGCCGGCCGTTGCCGCGCGCAGATCGACGGCATGGCTGCGTGTGCGCAGCGCGATGTTTAGCGCGACCGGCCAGCCGGAGACAAGATCGCGCAGCGCTTCGATCTCGCTTGGAGCGATTTCGTCCGGCGTCTCGGCCGCCGCGGCCAGCGCTTCCTGCGGACTAAAGCGCAGATCGTCCTCTCCGATCGGGACATCGATGCGCCCGTATCCCAGCCACGATGCAACCGGCAGTCCGAGATCGCTGCGTGAAGCGATGATCCACTTGATACGCCCGGTGGTCCGTTCGATAGCATCCACGACGAAGGGAACGACGTTGGGATCGACGGCGGCGTGGTGGAGATCGTCGACGACGACGGTCGCGACGACGCGGCGCAAATGCTCGGCAAACCACTCTCCGATCTCGGCGACCGGCGAACGTGAGTTGGAAACGCGTTGCTGCATTGCGGGCCACGTCGCCGCGACGTCCGGCACGATCGATCCGAAAGCGCCGGCGAGACCGCGAGCGAACGCGAGCAATGAATCGTCCTCGCGCGGAACATCGTACCGCACAGCGTCGACCCGCGCGGTCGAGAGATAATCGCGTAGCGCGATCGTTTTGCCGAAACCTGCGGGAGCGACGATCAGCGTCAGCGGAAATCGCGCAGCGCGCGCGATCCGCTCGTTAATTCGGGCGCGCATGAGTCCAGCAACCATGCGGCAAAGAGCCCTGAACTAGTTCGCTAGATAGACTTTGAGCGCGTCTGCCGTTTTCTGGATGGCGTCGGCGTAAGCGGCTGCATTGTAGTTTGCTCCGCCCTTGACGAAGTCGTGATCGGCGTCGGGATAGACCGTAAGATCGAACGACTTTCCGGCGGCTTTCGATGCCGCCTGAAGCGCTTGATCGTTGGTGGCGGTGCAACAGCCGTTGCGAAAGTGGTCTCGACCGCCGGCGAAAACCACGATGGGAACCTGCTGGCGGCTCGCAAAGCCCGGCAGGTTTTTAATGAACGCATTCGCGGGATACCACACGACGATGCCGGCGACTTGATCGCCCCATTGCGAGCCGTAATATAACGACTCACCTCCGCCGAGCGAGAACCCAACCAGCGCGACCTTGCCGGGCAGCGCGTGCGGCATGGTCAGCGCCTGCGCGATGGCAGCCTTCACGCCGTCACCGTGCGTACCTTCCTCGGCATTGCCGTCGAAGAGCACTACGTCGTAGCCGAGTTTGGCGATCTCTTGCGCGACCTCGATGTAGTGCGCGGGTCCGGACATGCCGGACGAGAGCACCACGACGCGGCCTTTGCCTTGTGGCGGTGGAAATTCTTGACCGGAGGTCTGTTGCGCATGCGCGACGGGCACGGCAAACAGCAGAGCAAACACAGCGGCGAATGCAGCAACCCGAGACGCGATAGTCATGCGGAGCTCCTTATCTCGCTTCAGCGCGCAGACGGATTTGATGGAGTTGCCAGAGATGGATAAAGCGTTGCAGCTCTTCTTTGGTTTCTTGATCGATGTCGATGAATTTCATGCCGTGCGCGAGAGCCTTGGTTGCCGGCACGTAAAACGTTGAAAGAATCATTGCGCTCATGCGCATCGGCGCAAACGGCTGCGGCGTCGACTTTACCGATTCGGGCCGCAGTCCGAACGGCGTTTGGTTGAAAACTTCCTTTTCAACCGTCAGTTCTCCGATGAAGTCCTCCGGGAGTTGAAAATCGAGATCGAGGATCGATCCGTTGAGAAAATCCTCGTCAGTCGAAAGGCGCAACCCTCCGGCTGAAAGGTCGTTTACGCGGCCGTGGCGGCGCCCGGGGCGGTCGCGCAGCGCGTAGAGGACGTCGAATTCGACCGGCATGCGGTACGACGAGCGCTTTTGCGTAATCGTCGTCTGCGCTTTTTTCTCGCCCTGCGGCGGCGGCTGCGCCCGTTTGCGCCGGAAGAAGAACACGGCCGGTTGGCCTTGTCGCGGGCAGGCCTGGCTTCCTGCTCGCCCTAAGTTCACGAACGGATGCTCCACGAACGGTTGATCGACGCGCTGGGCGCGGATGCTGTGAAAACGGCGCCCGAAGACGTACGAGCCTACGCCTTCGACGCGTACACTGACGGACGGCCGCCGGCCGCCGTCGTGCTCCCCGCCGGAACGCGCGAGGTCTGCGCCGCCGTGAAAATCGCGCTCGATTGCGGCGAGCCGATCGTACCGCGCGGTTCGGGAACTGGGCTCTGCGGAGGTGCCGTGCCGATCGAAGGCGGCATCGTCATGTCGTTAGCGCGCATGAATCGCGTGCTCGCGTACGAACCGGCTCGACGGCGCGCGCGCGTGCAACCAGGACTGATCAACCTCGATCTCTCGCGAGCAACTGCACGCGACGGCCTCTTCTACGCACCCGATCCCTCGTCGCAACGCATCTCGACGATCGGCGGCAACATTGCAACCAACGCCGGCGGTCCGCATTGTCTCTCCTACGGTACCACCGTCAATCACGTACTCGGTTTAGAAATCGTCGACGATAACGGCGAGGTATTCACGACCGACGTCGACCGCGCGGGCTACGACCTTACCGCAGCGTTGGTCGGAAGCGAAGGGACGCTGGGCATCGTTACGGCGGCATGGGTGCGGTTAATGCGACTTCCCGAAGCCGTACGCGTGTGGCTTGCCACGTTTGCCGATGTCGATTCGGCCTCCGACGCCGTTTCGGCGATTATCGCTGCGGGCATCGTCCCGACCGCACTCGAGATGATGGATGCCGTCGCAACGCGTGCCGTCGAAGCAGCGTTTGCCGCCGGCTATCCAACCGATGCCGGTGCCGTGCTGTTGATCGAACACGCCGGATTCGAAGACGAGATGAACGCATACGAGTCCGAGATCGCCCGAATCGCGCGCGAGCATGGTGCGAACTCGTGGCGTGCTGCACGCTCGGCGGCCGAGCGTGACGCGCTCTGGGCCGGACGTAAGGGCGCCGCAGGCGCGATGGGGCGCTTGTCACCAAATTACTACTTGCAAGACGTCTGCGTGCGCCGCAGCACGCTTCCGAAGGCGCTGCACGCCGTCGAGGAGATTGCGCGCGAATATCGCCTCACGGTTGCGAACGTCTTTCATGCCGGCGACGGGAACCTTCATCCGCTGCTGTGCTACGACAAACGCGACGCTAAACAAGTTGCCGCAGTCATCGAATCCGGGAACGAGATTCTGCGCATGGCCGTTGACCTGGGCGGCACGGTTTCGGGAGAACACGGCATCGGGTACGAGAAGCGCGAGGCAATGACGGCCGTGTACTCGACCGAGGATCTCGCTGCAATGGCGCGCGTGCGCGACGTTTTCGATCCCAAGCGTGCGTTCAACCCGGAGAAGATCTTTCCGGCAGGCGTGCGTTGTCCGGAAGTCGTGCCCGCGTGACGGCGGAGTCGATCGCCGAACTTCTCGCACAGTGCTCGCGCGAAGGTCGCGCCGTATCCGTTTGCGGCGGCAACACGCTGCAAGGCATGGGTCGGCCAATGGAACACCCCCACGTCACGCTCTCCACGCTTGACCTGCGCGAGATCGTCGAGGACGCGCCCGCGGATTTGACGATCGCGGTGCAAAGCGGGATTACGTTGCGTGCGCTTGCGACTCAGCTGGCGCGGCACTCGACGCACGTTCCGTTCGATGCGCCCCACGCAGCCGACGCAACCGTCGGCGGAACGCTCGCGGCCGGCTGGCTCGGACCGCGCCGCCACCTCTACGGGCGGCCGCGCGATTTCGTCATCGGCTCGGTCGCCGTCCTCGCCGACGGCACGATCGCGCGCGCCGGCGGCATGGTCGTCAAGAACGTCAGCGGCTACGACATGAGCCGCCTGTACGTCGGTTCCTTCGGCACGCTCGCGGTGTTGGTCCAAGTGAACTTGAAGACGCTCGCTGCGCCGGGCCATGCGCGGATGTTCCATCTGCGGCTTCCCGAGCGCACGCGCGAGCGCGCCCTCGCGCAACTCTCGCGCCTGACCGTCACGCCTTCGGCGGCCTTTTGGATTCACGGTCATCACGCCACACTCGACGGCGACGACGGAGACGAAGGACGGATGTCGATCTTGCTCGAGGGCGCACCGACGGTCCTCGAGCGCGCTACGCGCGACCTGCGCTCGGCGATGGGAAGCGCGGGCGTGCCGGAGACATACGTGATCGACGCAGGGGCGCGCGAATCGTTCGAGCGTATCGTCGATGCGTACGTCGCATGCGTGGGCGAACGCTCGGTTACCTATCGCATTGCATGCTTCCCCGACGACGTGCTGCCTCGCGTGGACGCCTGCAGCGCGCTCTCCGGACGCTTCGAATTGCGGTCCGACGCGATTGTCGATGCAATGAACGGCGATCTGATCTTCCGCGTGAACGATCTCGATGCACGCTCATTCGGCGCGAAGATCGAAATGTTCGACGATGCGCTGCACGACCAAGAGCCGCAAGCGATCGTCATTGCGGGGAATCATCGCAGCCGCCCGCTCCTTGCCGTATGGGGCGCGCAGGTCGACGGTATCGACAAAATGCGCGCGCTCAAGGCGCAGTTCGACCCGAAGAACATTTTGAATCCCGGCCGATTCGTCGGCGGGCTATAACCGATGTTCGACGAGATCGCATTCGCGCTGCAAACCGTCCTGCGCAGCCCCGAGCGCATGCGCGCGCTCTTCGCAAACGGCCCGGGCACGCTGGTTGATCTCTTGCGGTTCATCACTCGAATCGTGCCGCTCTCCGCTGCGGCCCTGGCACAAATCCGCGACGACGCGCGCGCTATCGAAGATCCGCTCCTGCGACACGAAGCGCTGGCAAGCATCGACTGCAAGGCCTATCACGTGGCCGGCGCATGCATTCTTGCCACGTTTCTGACCTCAGACGCGGCACGCCGATACGTTTGCGTCGTCGCTCCGCTCGAGAGCATCTACGACTACCTCGACAATCTCTGCGACCGGCACCCGGAGGTCACGGTGCAAGCCTATCCGGTGCTGCATCAAGCGCTTGCCGATGCACTCGATCCGTCGTCAACGCCTCGCGACTACTACGCCCTCGGCCCTTCGGGCGACGACGGCGGGTATCTGCGCGGCTTGGTGCTGCGCACGCAGCGTGCCCTTGCGCACGTGCCGCATCTCGACCTGCTCGTTCCGCACTTCGCCGCAGCGGCAACGCTTTACAGTGAAATGCAGACCCATAAGCACTACCCCGCGGGTGAACGCGAGCTGCGGTGTGTCGCCTGGTACGAGCGTCATCGCGATCGCTATCGCGACATCGACTGGCACGAATTCGCATGCGCCGCCGGTTCGCAATTCCACGTGTACGGGCCACTTTTCGAAGCGTTCGTCGACCGGCGTGAAGCAATCGGGAGCACGTACGACGCGTATTTCCCTTATGTCAGCGCACTGCACGTGCTGCTTGACGCATTCATCGATCAAGCGGAAGACCACGAGCACGGCGAGTTGAATTTCTCGCGCGTCTATGGCGGGGCGGCGGCGCTGCGCGCGCGCGTTCGTGAGCTCATCGTCGCAGCAAAGTCACGCTTCGCCGACTTACCCGCCGATCGTGCGCACCGCTTCGTTCTCGACGTGATGACGCTGTTCTATCTCAGTCATCCGAAGGTCGCGGCGCAAGGGCTCGAACGCGAGGCTCGGGCACTCCTGCGCGTGAACGTTGCCACCAACAACCATGGAGGGTCCTTCCGCTGAACCGCACGATCGCGGCGCTCTTGTGCGCCGGCCTTATTTTCTGTTACGCGATGCCCTCACGCGCCGACGAGCGCTCGATGGAGCAGCTGCTTCTCGACGAACCAACGGCCGCCGGCGCGCAAGCCGATTCTGCGCGCATCAATCAAGAGTCGCATTACGCCGGAACGCCCGGAGATTACCACATCGCGCAATGGATGCGCGATCAACTTGCCGACGCCGGCTTTTCGGCAAAGCTCGAAACCTTTACGCATGACGTACCATTCTCGTCGCGCGTTGGGCTCGAGATGTTCGCGCAACCGCATTGGATCAAACTAAAACTCGGCGAGGAACCGATCCCGCAGGATCCGGATGGTACACGGCGTGACGCAGGGCCGCCGTTCAACGCCTGGAGCGGCAGCGGCATCGTTGTTGCAAACGTGGTCGATGCGGGCCATGGGCTGGATTCGGACTATCGGTCGCTGGCAGCGCGCGGCATCGACGTGCGTTCGCGTATCGCGCTGATACGATACGGGCGCGAGTTCCGCGGCGCGCTCGCCAGACGCGCACAAGATCGCGGCGCGAGCGCCGTTATCTTCTTCGACGATCCGGCCGATCGCGACGGATCGCTGCACGGCCCTGCATATCCTGCGGGTCCGTACCGGCCGCTCGGCTCGGTGCAGCGGGGATCGCTCAATCAAGGTACGGTATCCATTCCAACGCTGCCGGTGAACGCGCTCGTCGCCGGGCGCATCCTTTCCACCATCTCGAACGGAATCAGCACAACGCCCTATCGCCTCACCATCATCATGGACGTCGATCGGGGTGCGACGCTGTGGAACACGGTCGGCGTATTGCCCGGCGCTGATCCGACCCATGCAGTCGTGATCGGCGCACATCGCGATGCGTGGGTGTACGGTGTCACCGATAATGGTTCAGGAATCGCGGTCGTGCTTGCGGCGGCCCGCGCGCTCGGCTATCTCTACCGGAGCGGGTGGCGCCCGCACTATTCGATTGTGGTGGTCGGATTCGACGGCGAAGAGATCGGCGAAGTCGGTTCGCAAGCGTACGTGCGGATGCACCAAGGCGAACTCCAGAACGGCTGTCTTGCGTATATCAACGAAGACGAGATCGCCACCGGCACGCGATTTGGCGCAAGCGCCGTGGCGGCATTGCAGGACGCAATCGTGCCCGCGACCGAGATGATCCCCGACCCCTCGACGCCGACGCAGACGCTCTTCACGCGATGGGAGGCGCAGCCCGGCGGCACCACGGTGCGCGGTCCCGGCGGCGGCTCGGATTTCGAGTCCTTTCTGTACGACTTGGGCATTCCCATCATGGAGCTGGGATTCTACGGCGTGTTCGGAACCTATCACTCGGGCTTCGATGATTTGAACTACGCGCAGACGCAAGCCGATCCGGGATTCGTAAATCATCGCGCCATCTCTCAACTCGTTGCGTTGCTCGCCATGCGTGTGGCAAGCGGTCTCGTGCCCTACCGTTTGTTGCCCTACGCGGCGTTACTTCGCGATGATGCAGCGGCCTTGGCCGGATCGAATCGGCGCGATCTTGGACCGCTCTTCTCCGCAATCGATCGCTTCGCGAAACGCGCTGCCGCCGCGGATCGGCGCGGTATGAACGGAAATGCAGAGATCGTGGTGGTGCATCGCCTCGACAAGCTCGTCTACGGCCGCAGCGGCTACGCCGCGGTACCGTTGCCCGACCTGAGCTCCGCGCTGCGTAGTGGAAACCAAGCCGCAATCTCGGCAGCCGTCGGCCGCACCGTACACGACCTCGACGACATCACAAACTCTCTGTCATCCCGAGCGTAGCGAACGAAGTGAGCGTAGTCGAGGGACCGTGACGAGAGTCGGCATCGCCGGCGCCACCGGCTTCATCGGCAGACACCTTGTCGCGGCAGTTACCGCCCGCGGTGAC